>PDWI01007815.1_pt1 | contig 12798 bp, 12 predicted proteins | sample 1430891 | NCBI WGS metagenome assembly PDWI01 (sample SAMN01162508, study PRJNA174530) | Oral metagenome, whole genome shotgun sequencing project. | biome: Marine environment; feature: Marine mammal; material: Swab sample of the gingival sulcus; isolation source: swab sample of gingival sulcus... | reverse complement strand
AATTAAATGTTCTATGCTGTCAAAGTAATTGTAAATCGTAGCAGAATTATAGCCAGCTAAATTGGCAACTTTATTAATCGATACGCCAGAAACGCCCTCTCTTTCAATAATGCTTTCGGTCGCTTCGATAAAATATGTCATTACTCTTTTTCGCTTTAATGATAATGTGTTCATTTTAACCCCTAAATAAACCCAGAATATTCACGGCACTACCCAAAAACTGCTTCATTTTTGGAATATCTGCGTCCTAAACCTTTTCACGCATGGCGTGAATAATCTGGGCTAAAAATAGCAGATACCAATTCAGATTATAAATCAATAGCCGCTATTTTTCAACTTTTAAGTTTAAATTGGGCCATAGCCTATTTGTGTCGCAATTACTAGTATAACACAACAGATGACAACCCAAATCAGCAATAATTTCCAAAACCACTTAATCCACTTGCCAAAGCCAAAGCCGCCTATGGCAACAGCCGCCATTAAATCGCCAGCAGTTGGCGTAACTAAATTGGTAATGCCGTCACCCATTTGGAAAGCAAGCACGGCGATTTGGCGCGTTAAGCCAGTAACGTCTGCTAATGGTGTCATAATTGGCATACTGACAACAGCCTGGCCGGTGCCCGATGGTATAAACACATTGATAATCGCCTGAAAGACAAACATGCCGACCGCTGTCAATTGAGGTGGTAAAGTCGTTACAAATGTAGAACACGAATGGACAATAACGTCTAAAATATTACCATCAGTCATTACAATTGTGATACCTCTGGCAAAGCCGACACAAATTGCAGCGTACAACAAATTAGTTGCGCCCTTGACAAATTCTTTGATCATTTGATTGACGCTAAGCCCGCCGGTAAGCGCACAGACAATGCCGATGGCAACAAATATCGTTGCTATTTCTGTTAAATAAAAGCCCTTTTCAATAACGCCGTATACCATGCCGACAATGCCGAGCACAAAAGCCAATAATGTCAACTTATGTCGCGTTGTAAATACGACATCTGCATCAAGCAAATTACTATTTCGATATTTGCTGTTTAAATCACTTTCGTAAGCGAGCGAAGCTGTTGGGTCTTTTTTGATTTTTCCAGCGTAGGCATACAAGTAGCCAATTGTTACGACCAGTATCACTACAAAGGCTACCACGCGTAGGCCAATGCCCGTAAACATTGGAACCTCAGCCAACTTTTGAGCCAGACCGACTGTAAACGGGTTGAGAATGGCACAGACATAACCCAAAGCAACACCGCACATGCCAAGCGCCACGCCGAGTATCGAGTCAAAACCGAGCGCCAAGCAAAGCGTAATTTGCAGCGGTAAAAAGGCAAGACATTCTTCGAAGTTTCCCAAAATTGCGCCACCTAATCCCCAAAAAGTCAAAATAAATGGTATGACCAGTCGCTCTCTACCCTTTAGTTTGTTGATTGCGCCACCCAGCAGTGCGTCAAGCGCACCAGTGCCCTGAATAATGCCAAAGACACCGCCAATGATAAGTAGAAAATTAATAATCTCGGCAGACTGATTGAGTCCTTTTGGTATCGCCTGTAGTACACCCCATAACGATACCGGGTTATTGGGCACTCTGTGATAAGACGTTGGGTCTGCCATTTCAACTTCTGTTACGGGGTTTAACACCCGATCATACTGGCCGGTCGGCAAAATATAAGTTAATATGGCAGCGACGATGATTAAAAAAAATATCAATGCTATTGCGTCTGGTGCTTTAATTTTGAAACGTTTTTTTGCCTTGGATGCGTCCATAATGACCTCCTTTTTTAATTTTTTAAAAAACATTCAAAACAAATAAACAAAATAACAATTGATTTATAACAGATATTACATTATAATGTGAATTATATATTATATAAATATGTTTGTAAAGTATTATTTATAATATTATATCGATATATTATTAACATTTATTTCAGGAGGTGTTTTTATGAATCATCCGGTATTAGAACAGTTTGATGCAATTTGCAAAATCCCTCGACCCAGTCATCACGAAGAAAAAATTGCTCAATATTTATACAATTGGGCAAAACAGAGAAACCTCTTTGTGGCAAAAGACGATTACAACAATATTCTTATGCGTAAAAATGCCAGCGTTGGCAACGAATCAAAATCTACAATTGCAATGCAGGCACACATGGATATGGTTTGCGAAAAAGTGGTTAACTACGAACATGATTTTTTAAAAGACCCGATTAAATACTATATTGACGGCAATATTGTATCGACGCACAACACCACAACACTTGGCGCCGACAATGGCATCGGCGTTGCCACTATACTTGCCATTTTAAATGACGACGCACTAAGTCATCCTGAACTAGAAGCCATTTTCACGGTAGATGAAGAAGAAGACTTTACCGGCGCAATTAATTTTGATGTTGGCACATTAAAGGCCAACTACTTAATCAACGTTGATCACGCCGTTGAAGACGAAATTATCTGTGCTTCTGCCGGCGGCATTGGCTGTAAGATGTCTAAGACCTTAAAGTTTATTAAAAATACGCAGCAATTAGCTGATGTTTCACTGCTTAAAGTCAATTTAGTTGGGTTAAAAGGCGGCCACTCTGGCGAAGACATCAACCGCGGTCGTGGTAACAGCATTATTCTGTTGTTTCGGTTGCTCAATGCAATTAAAGATCAGGTCGACGTATTAGAAATTAAGGGCGGCTCTACCCGAACGGCTATTCCACGCGATGTTGCGGTGACTATAGCTGTTTCTAACGCACAGCTTACAAAGGTAACAGAAACAATAAACCAGTTGAGTGCAACGTTTGCCAACGAATATATTGCAGTAAAAGATAACTTAGCCATTGAAGTTGAAAAATTGCAAACGAAAGCCTACGAATACATCGACAAAACAGATTTGTGCGCACTGATTAAACTTGTGCTATTGATGCCAGATGGCATAGCAGAAATGAATGATGAATTCTATGGCATTGTAAAAAGTTCCATGAATCTCGGTATTATTTACTTTGAAGATCAAAAAATACATCTGATATCAGAAATAAGATCTTCAAAGATGTCGAGCATGGAATTTATCAAAAGCCAAGTCCAAATGCTGTGCGAATTGCTCGGCTTCAATTTTGAAGAGTTTTCAAGATACAATAGCTGGGAATACAGCAAAGATTCAAAGCTTAGACAGCTTGCTTTAGAAGCGTTCCAAGAAGTTCAACAGCAGCCCATAACGCCAATTGTTTTACACGCTGGGCTAGAATGTGGCTTTTTCAAAGAAAGGAAACCAAGTTTAGATATTATTGCAGTTGGGCCAAATTGCAGAAATTTTCATTCGCCAACTGAGGAATTTGAGATCGATTCAATGGATAGAACCTATCGCTCTATTATTAGATTGCTAGAAAAAATTGATTTTTAGCGGTTTCTGGTAGTGGTTGATTGTTCTGGGCTCAGTCATCTTGAAAAATAACATTGACATTTGTCTTTAAAGCATCAATGCTAATTGTCAATTTATTTTCGGCGTCTTCAAATTTTTTAGTATAATAATTATTTTGATCGATCACTTTGCCATCGACTTGTATATTATTGTATACGCCATCAACTAAAATGCTAAACTGTGCATCTTTCGGCAAGTATAAATTTAGATTCGATTTAAAGGCATCAATATTGAGCACCGTGTCCATTGAACCATCGTACTGATAATTGACATCAACCTCAGCGGCAGAGCACTGCAACTTGGCAATATTTAAATCTTTATCGTCAACCGTTACATTGACATTGGCCGATGAAAAATCGAGCAGCCACAATTTATCGGTCGATAAATAAAGCGGTACCACACCCCCTATTTCGCTTTGATTAACACTAAAAGTATCGCAGCTGTAAAGCGTTTGGTTGCGGTCATTTTCAACTTGAAAATCAAGTGACTTTTCGGCAATTAATTCGGCTTCATCGGTCGACTTAATGCCGATTTTTTGTGAAAAACTAGATATTTCAACGCGCCCAATATTGGGTTTGGTTTCATCGAAATGCAGATAATTATCGGTGCTTAATTCAACGGTTTCAGTTTGGTTTAAGTTAAAACTGTGCTGACGATAAAATTCAAACGAAGAACCAAAGACACTAAAAAGCAAAATAATTGCAATGGCAACAAGCCATGAAATCAGTTTTACAGTTCTATTTTTAAAGGCAATATCAATGCCAATCACAATAATAAATAGTGGCCAAAACACAAATAGCGCATTGATTAGTTCATAACCTAATACGCCCAATTGAAATAATAATATCGTTACACCGATCAATAAAATAAATACACCAGTGGCCTTACTGTTCTTTTTCACATTATCTTCCTAATTATAAAAGCTAGCATAATAGCTAGCCTAATAGTAACACGAACAGTAAAGCGCAACAATATATCTAATTTGCTTTTAATCTAAATTTCAGATAAATTATCGCGCACCCATTTGAGCCATATCAATAATGACCTTTACATTGATATATTTCTATAATATCATCAGCAAGAATTTTATAAACCAATCTGTGTTCATCGCTAATCCGCCTACTCCAATAGCCCGACAAATTACTCTTTAAAGGTTCGGGTTTGCCAATACCACTATGCCCGTTTTGCTCAATATCTTGTAACAGTCTATTTATTCTTCTTAACATTTTTTTATCTTGATTTTGCCAATAAAGGTAATCACTCCAACCATCTTCAGTAAATGAAAACCTACTCATTTTCCATCTCCAATAACTCGTTCATTGTCTTTGTGATAACCTTGCCTTGTCCGGCTTGCGCTATGCTGCGCCTTAAAGCGTTCATATTCGCTTCAGAATAAAAAGGATCCGCAACAATACTAAATGGCAATTTGTTTTCTCTCAACACTGTTTTTATAAATAAATTTACTGCAACAGAGACGTTCATGCCGGTATTTTCGCAAAACAGCTCAAAATTCTTCTTATCATTAACTTCTACTCTTGCACTTAAATTTGTATATTTCATAATTAACTCCTCTGTGTTTCAATATTAATATATATTATTATATCATATTATGTATTATATATCAATATTCTATGCAATGTGTTTTGCTAAAAACGAGATTGTCCTTTGGGCGACAACGCCGATTAAAATACCGGTAATAACGGCTGAAACCAAGAGAATCGGCAGATAGCCAAAGATAGATGGCGTCGCCAGTATAACATAGGCGACGAAAACTTGACCGACATTGTGGAAAATGGCACCGGCAATACTAATGCCGACAATCGATAAAAATTTACCCCTAAAGCGCCACAATAGTGCCATTGCGCTGAGCGCAAAAAGGCCACCGCCAAGCGAAAACATTAAAGCTGACAAACTGCCGTAAAAAAAGGCGCTTAATAGCGTGCGCATAATCAACACAATAAAGCTATCGCGATAGCCAAATAAACTAAGGCATACTAAAGAGACGACATTGGCCAACCCCAGCCGAACGCCCGGTATCGTAATGACAATCGGAATAAAGCGCTCAAAGTAATTGAGCATAATTGCCACGGCAATCATCAATGATAGCGTTGTCAGTCGTTTTACAGAACCAGATTGCATGTGCTTACCTATACATTTAGTTGGTGTTCAGCAATGTCGCTATTCACTTTTTTAGCAAAATGCTGTATCATATCTTTAACGATTGCATTATCGGCTGAAGCATAGCGCTTGCCGTCAATTGAACAAATCGGCAATATATCAATTGATGTACCTGTTAAAAAAGCGGCGTCGCACTGTTTCAATTCACTTTTGTGCAGGGCAATTTCGTTAAATTGACAATGATCGGGCACACATTTAACTACTTCTGCCCGCGTAATGCCGCCCAACACGCGTTTTAATGGCGCCGTGTAAACGGCATTGCCTTTGACAAAAAAGACATTTGTCTTGGAGCCTTCTGTAATGTAGCCGTCTTGGTCAATTAACAAAAAGTCGTGAATGCCGCGCCTGGCTAGGTCGTTGCGCAGGTTCAAAAGTGCATTCGATTGTTGTTTAACATTAGGTGCCTGTCTTACAAACTCGACAGTTTCAACTGCTACACCAGTTTGATAAGTTTCTGACGACGGATAAACGCCCTCGACATAGACAACTTTAATCGGTTGCTCGTAGCCAATTGTAACCGTTACGCGAATATTGGCCGCTTTGACGCCATTTTGTGCAATGAACTGCATAATGTTTTGCCGAATTGTAGCTGCGTCTACCGTATTTTGATGGCCACCTAGGGCAATTGATTTTAACAAGCGCGCAATATGAGCCTCAAAAAACAACAACGCATTTTGACGTAATCGAATTACTTCATAGTAAGTAATTTCACTGTCATTGATTTTATTTTTCATAGGAGTCACCGTGCCTTATCAATTATTAAAAGCCAGAATTAACTGCAATTACAATCGCATAATTAAGCCACTTAAGAGCTTAGACAATTTTATAACTTGGACAAATTGCGCAGATTTTAATGTAAAGCAAGCACTTGCATTTAGCGATAGCAACTTAGAAAACGCCACTGCGCAATACAAAGTAAGTTATCAATCTACAACTGTTATGATTGATTTGAAACTGATGCAATCTACTCAATTGACGTCTTACTGCTTTGATGTCTTTTTGGTTATGAACTACAACGCTTTAAACGCTGATGTTGACAAAATCGTTGCGCTTTATCGCGAGCGCCTAGAAGCGCTGCGCTATCAGTACAATGGCAATTGGATAATCAGTGATGGCGACTTGACGTTGACCAATTTAAGATAGTTATTTATTTGTTATATAAGTTTTGTAAGTGTATCTTGCGTTAGTGATATGCGTTTCACTAAAAATACACTGGTAATTTTTAATGTGTTCGACTGGATAATAAGTGTCGCCAACGACATCTAACTCGATTTCTGTAAGGTAGAGTTTGTCAATAATAGCAAGCGTGCTGCGATAAACCTGCCCACCGCCGGCAATAAATAACTCTGCACAGCCAGCCGCCATATCAAGCGCTTCATCAAGGCTGCGCGCCACTAAAATATCGTCGACTGGCGCCATCTGCTTTGACAGAACTATCATTTTACGGCCGTCCAGTTTTTGCGGCAAGCCCTCATATGTATAGCGCCCCATCAACACCGTATTGCCCAATGTCAATTGGCGAAAGCGGCTCAGTTCACCTTCGACATACCACGGCATTTTGCCGTCTTTGCCAATAACGCCGCCATTGGCAACGGCCACTATATGTGAAATGATCATAGCACCCACCTAAAGTGAATCGGGGTCTTTGCCATAATAAATGCGGTCTGCCGTCTGTTTGGTCTGTTCAATTTCATCTTCGATTTCAGTTAACTTAGCAAAAATCACTTTATTTTCTTCGGCCGGTACATTGTAGTAGAGAAATAAATCTTCAAATTTTTCCATTATCGAGTGCAATTTTCGGTTGATTTCAATAAATGAATTAATATTATCGCTCTTGACGGCATTTTTAAATTGTTCTAGATCAATACGAATCATCTCGACAATTGTCTCTTCGCGGTCATACTCTTTAAATGGCAACGGATACGGTTGAATGCGCTCTAAAAAGTAACGCCCCTTTTTATTGACATTATAGGCATAAGATACCTTGACGCCCGACACATCAAATTTTACATAACACATCTTACTGTTGATAACTGTAACATTTCCACCCATTTGCCTCAATTTAATCGCCTGCAATTTTAGTTCAGCTTCAAGTAATTTCTTCATGATATGCTCCTATAAATAGACAATGTACATATAGACGCTTGCAACTGTTATCGATAATATCATAATTGGAAAGCCAATTTTCATAAAGTCCCAAAAGGTCAATTTATAACCGTATTTTTCGAGCAGACCGCCGACAATTACATTGGCCGAGGCGCCAATCATGGTGCCATTGCCACCTAAACAGGCACCTAGCGCCAACGCCCACCACAGCGGTGTCACTTCCATGCCGGAAATTTTACCCATATTCTGAATCAGCGGAATCATCGTTGCGACAAACGGTATATTGTCGAGAAATGCCGACGCAATTGCCGACCCCCACAAAATTACCAACACAGTTAACATCATATTGCCACCGGTAAAATTGATTAATTTGCTGGCCAACATTTCAATGACGCCAACTTCTTCAAGTGCACCAACCAAAATAAACAGCGACGCGAAAAAGAAAATGGTCGGCCATTCGACTTCGGCCAGTATTTCTTCAGGGTCCATTTTACTGATTAATAGCAATAACCCGGCACCAAATAAGGCCACCGTAGCAGATTCATAACCCAAGGTCTGGTGCAGTAAAAAACCAAGCATTGTAAGGCCCAAAACGATCAGCGACTTGATCATTGCCGGCTTGTTCTTGATGGCGACATTTTCATTCATCGCCATAATTTGCTGGCGCGTTTCTGCTGTACTGGTTAAGCGGTGCTTAAAAATATATTTTAAAACTAACATACTGACGGCGACAATAATAATAACTATCGGTGATAAATTAAATAAAAAGTCGTTGAAACCCAAGCCGGTGGCACTGCCGATCATAATATTGGGCGGGTCGCCAATAAGCGTTGCCGTACCGCCAATATTGGCAATTAACACTTCGGGTATTAAAAATGGAATCGGGTTCAATTTAAGCGCTTCAGCAATGACAATCGTCACCGGTACAACCAGTAAAATTGTCGTCACATTATCGAGCAGTGCCGATGACACACCCGTTAAAATCGAAAACAGTACAACAATCCGCCATGGGTCACCCTTGGCAAATTTGGCTGTGCGAATAGCCATATATTCAAATATACCCGTTTTGCGCATAATGTTGACAATAATCATCATGCCAATTAACAAAAATATCGTATTTAAATCAATATAATGAAAAGCCGATTCTTGCCTTTCAACATAAAGTACCATCATTAAGACGGCGCCAAACATGGCAACCGCTGTTCTGTTAAACTTTTCGGTGACGATCAAAAGATATGTCAATACAAATACAGCTACGCCTACAATTAAGTGATTATCCATTATACTTCCCCTACTTTTATCTACACTATAATCAAAAACTATTACTTTATCTTTCTATGCCGCCTATTAGACTACTCTTATTTGTTGCGTTTGTCAAATACAAAAGTTAATACCAGCTTATTTCAAAGTAACAACCGTAACACCAGCTCCACCTTCGCCAAAACCACCGGGGCGTTTTTTCTTAACGTGATTATGCCGCTGTAAAAAGTCGTTTAAACCCTTTTTTAATACACCGGTGCCAATGCCGTGTATCACCGTTACTTCGTCGTGGCGCGACATCACGGCAGCATCTAAGTATTTATCTAAATTGTAAATTGCCTCTTCCAGCGTTTGCCCGCGCAGGTCGACCTCGCGCTTAACGACAATGGCACTAATCTCTTTGGCTTTATGCTTGGCATAGTGCTTATTTTTATTAGCCGATTGATTTTCAGTAATGCGCAAGTCTTTGATATTGGCTGTCATCTTCATAATGCCAACTTGCAATTGCACTTCGCCCTTGTCATCTGGCAAGGCCGTCACAGCACCCTTTTGACCTAGTGTCGCAATCATAACTTCTTGCCCCAGTTTTAGTCTTTTCGGCACATCGCCAACCACTTGTCTTTCAATACTGGGTTGCAGCGCCCTATCTTTGGCCTTGAGGTCTTTGCGAATTTGTTCAAAGCGCTTATTGTCAAAGTCAATATTGTGGCGCATTTCTTTGAGTTCGCGCAGTAAATCATCGGCTTCGCTACGTGTTTTCTTAACCATTTGACGCGCCTCTTCTTTGGCCTCTTTGAGCAGGCGATTGCGCTGTACTTCAATTTTTTCTTGCTTTTCGCGCGCTTTATTAAACAGTTTCTCTGCTTCTAATTTTAAGCGAATCGCTTCATCGCGCGCCGCTTCAGACTGGCGCCGATTATCTTCAATGACGCTGAGCACTTCTTCAAATTCAATATTATCTTTGTCGATTAAGCGGTTGGCGCTCTCGATAATCATATCACTTAAGCCCAGCTTTTTACTTATTTCAAAGGCATTCGACTTACCCGGTACACCAATTAGCAAGCGATAAGTTGGCGACAGCGTAACGACATCGAATTCAACCGAAGCATTGGCAAAGCCAGTAGTCGCCAATGCAAAGTGTTTTAGCTCAGAATAGTGCGTGGTTGCAACGCTAAGCGCCCCCTTTGACTTGACGTCATTTAAAATTGCCATCGCCAGTGCCGCGCCTTCGGTTGGGTCGGTGCCAGCACCCAGTTCATCAAATAATACCAGCGTTCGATCATCGACATTATCGATAATATCGACAATGTTTTTCATATGCGAGCTAAACGTCGACAGGCTCTGTTCAATCGACTGTTCATCGCCAATATCGGCATAAACACCACTAAATACCGGAAAACTCGAACCGTAATCGGCAGGTATATGCAGACCACTTTGCGTCATCAGCGCAAATAGACCAACCGTTTTTAACGTCACCGTTTTGCCGCCCGTGTTCGGGCCAGTAATCAACAAACTGGTAAAGTCTTCGCCAATGTAAAAACTAATTGGCACAACTTCTTTAGCGGCAATTAGCGGGTGTTTGCCATTTTTGATGACAATTTTAAGATCTTCATTAATAGCAGCGCCAATGCCACGTTGTGCAATGCTCAACTTGCCCTTGGCAAAGATAAAATCTAAAGTCGTCAAGGCGTTAATCGTCATGCGAATGGTCTCGACCTCTTGGGCAATCATTTGGCTGATTTGCTGTAAAATGCGCTCAATTTCGCGCCTTTCAGCAATTGCCAATTCGCGCAAGTCATTATTTAAATTGACAATGGCAATCGGCTCGATGTACGAGGTTGCCCCACTGCCACTTTGGTCGTGTACAATGCCCTTTATATGCGCCTTGTGTTCCGATTTTACCGGTATGACAAAGCGATCTTGCCTAATCGTTACAATATTGTCCTGCAAATAGCGCTGCATATTGCTGCTCGAAATCATACTGTCGAGCCGATTTCTGATTTGCGCCTCTTTGTTTTCAATACCGCGTCTAATTTTGCGCAGTTCCGACGATGCCGCATCGGCAATTTCGCTCTCTGAAATAATACAGCGCTCAATTTCATTTTCGATTGCCGAAAAGTTGCCAATAGTGAGTGCATAGCCCACCAAAATTGGCACTTTTTGGTAATTGGTGTCGATGTCTGTGACGTATTTTTTTAAATGGCGCGCCGTGCGCAGCGAATCGCTAACCTGCAATAATTGCCCAGCATTTAACGCACTGCCAATTTCAGCCATTTTTAGGGCGTAGTCGACATCGCCAATCGCCCCGACGTGAACGTCTTTTTTGACCAGCGCATTAAACGCTTCGGTCGTCTCCGCCAGTGCTTGTTCAACCTGTTTTTTGTCTTTAAACGGTTGTAAATCATCACAAGTTGCTTTCGCCTTTTGCGACACGCAATAATCGCGTAGCATTTGCTTAATTTTATCGTATTCTAGTATTCGCAAGGTTTTTTCGTTCATAAGTTGTCCTTTTTCAAAACATTTTCAATAATCTGCTTCGTCGTCTCAGCATCTTCATCAGTAAACGACAGCAACAAATTTATATCATTTCTATTATACCACGCCCAATCGTTAACAACAGGCTTTTCAGTATAATAAGCCAAAACATAGTCATGGCAGTATACCACCATATCAGCAACCTGATCACCCTTGACAACAAAAGTTTTAGAGCAGTTAAAGCAAACCTGACCGGCCTCTTTTTTAGGACAAGTCGCCGAGTACATTAAAGGCAACTTACCATAGGCAAAAATTCTAAATGGCCGCTGCTTTAAAAGCGCAACAGCTCCTGTTTGCTTTATCTCGGGTGACAGCGTAATGTCATCAACATTGAGCTGGCGCAGACAATCATAAGCAGCAGTGTTATAAATTTGGCTGTGCTCGTCTAAGATATTGTGCTTTTGACTGTCAACTTGCCCCAACCCAGCCACCATTTGCCGCTCAATTGCCAAATCGCGATAATCGCTAAACGGGCGCCAACAATGATTGACATTGTGCCAGTCGGGGTTAGCGACCTTATCACCATATAGAACGACATCGTAGTGACGTAGCACATCGTAGTGTTCAGCCGTTTTAATTTTGCAGACAATTTTGGGTAGCTTTTGCTGCCCGTTAAATGTCGGTAGCGACGCTTCGACTTTAACTGGTATATTTTTCTGTAACCGCTTTTTATTGAGTGCGTCAATACAGCTGCGACGCAGTGCATTGAGTTGTTTAATTGAGATATAGCACGGCTTTACAATGGTTATTGCGCAGCGATTGAGTTGATAGGGCGTATCGCCTAATTTTGCCAATTGCCTTTCAATAGTCGCGCTGTCGATTGGCCTTTTTTGGGCGACTTCAGCACGACTACTGTACTGTACAGTAACACCTGACTGACAACAGGTCACAATCATATTGATTTCAAGGTCAGCGCTAACGCTAAATACCAGATCTATTTTGATCGCTTTTTTCGATTGGACAAGTGCACGCACTTCTGATAAGCGCGCCGACCGCGTGCGGTAAACTTTTGTACCGGCAGCAACTGCCGAGCGATAGTTAATATTGACGACCTCGCCCGCTTTACCATAGTCTATTTTGGCACGATTTTTATAGATATTAAATACTTCAGTGCCCTTGGCATTGTCAATATTGCCAAACTTTACGGCATCGCCAACGTACAGATCGCTGGCCAGTTTAATTTTCAAATGAAACTTGCCCGATTTGCCGACGACGGTGCCAATATAGTCACCTAAATTTGTCGCTTGCACAGTATTAAGGCGCTTTTTATCGCGCCACAAATAACCGGTTGAATAGCTTCTGTTAAAGGCCGACTG
>PDWI01007814.1_pt1 | contig 12799 bp, 18 predicted proteins | sample 1430891 | NCBI WGS metagenome assembly PDWI01 (sample SAMN01162508, study PRJNA174530) | Oral metagenome, whole genome shotgun sequencing project. | biome: Marine environment; feature: Marine mammal; material: Swab sample of the gingival sulcus; isolation source: swab sample of gingival sulcus... | reverse complement strand
GATGCTAATACTTTGTCGTCTGCTAAGAGTTATACAAACACTAAAGTTTCAGCTGAGGCATCGGCAAGAAGTTCCGGTGACACTAATACTTTGTCGTCTGCTAAGAGTTATACAAACACTAAATTTTTAGCTGAGGCATCGGCAAGAAGTTCCGGTGATGCTAATACTTTGTCGTCTGCTAAAGCTTATGCAGATACAGTGGGATGTTTTGGGGCAACTGTTGCAGGTTCTTCAGATGGTTATTTAAAAGTTGGGGGGAAATTTTTAATTCAGTGGGGATTTGCTGTCTCTACATTGGATCAAGGTCAAAAATTTTACTTACCTAAAAGTTTCGATAAAGGGATTTATTCAGTTGTAATTACACGAAAAAATTCAGGCTCTACTGATATATTGCCTGTAAGAGATATAAAAAAAGGGTATTTTGTTGTGGATAGAAATAATGAGATTGATGGAAGTCAAAGTTTTTTTTGGATAGCAATAGGAGTTTAACATGTATGCATTTAAAGTTATAGAAGCCGGAAAAGATTGTTTTGGGTTTGATGATGTACTTTCTGACAATTGGGATTGTTTTTTTGAAATAACTAATAATTTTTATTCAGAATTGTTTAAAGGACAAGAATTAGGCAAGATTATTAAATTTAAAGATAATGCTGAACCTTATTTGGAAGAACCTAAATTAGCAAAAACAAAAAAAGAGCTTTATTTAGAAGGTATGATTTCTGTTCAAGAGTTTGATTCTGATGTTAAAAGAAAAAGGAAAAATGCTTATCTCAAAGAGGCTGACGCTTTGTTTTATGAATATCAAAGAGGTGAAATTGACAAGCAGGTTTGGTTAGATAAGGTTCAAGAAATAAAAATCCGCTACCCTAAGGCAGCGGAGATTGAGAAATAACGGGCAAAAATCAGCGTGGACTAGACGCTGACAGGTGCGTGAACACCTACCGGATGACCGGCTTTCACCCGACCTTAGCTAAGGTGTTTAGAATTTCGGCCATTCTTGTTTTGAGGTTTAGCCCTAAAATTATTAAATTTTAGGAGCGTGTATGAGAACACCGTTGAGTTATTACGGAGGCAAGCAACAGCTTGCCTCTACTATCGTATCTTTGATTCCGGAGCATAAGTTGTATGTCGAGCCATTTATTGGCGGTGCGGCTGTTTTCTTTGCTAAAGAAAAATCGGAAGCTGAGGTTATAAATGATATAAATTCTGAGATTGTTAATTTTTATGAAATTTTGCAAAGGGATTTTTCAGCTTTGCAGGCTGAAGTTTGTGCGACTCTTAATAGTCGTAAGCGACATGAGCATGCTAAGGTTATTTATGAGCATCCGGAAATGTTTGACCGTATAAAGCGTGCGTGGGCTATTTGGGTGCTTGCAAACGGGTCTTTCGGTTGTAGCTTAGATGCTGGCTTTGGTTATGATAAGACCGGTACAAGTGCTAAGAAGTTTTCAAATAAGAGAGAACGGTTTACTACATCTTTAGGGCAAAGAATTTAGGATGTTCAAATTGAATGTTGTGATGCTTTGCGGATTATCCGTTCAAGAGATATTGAAGATACATTTTTCTATTTAGACTCTCCGTATGTCGGTACTTTCATGGGGCATTATGACGGTTACAGTCAGCAGGATTTTGATAATTTACTTTCTGAGCTTTCTAAAATAAAAGGAAAGTTTCTGTTGAGTTCCTTCAGGAATGAAAGCTTGAATAAGTTTGCTGATGAATTTGGCTGGTTCCAAGTTGAGTTGAAAATGCAAAAGTCTATGAATGCTCATGCAGGGAAGAACATGACAAAGATTGAGGTGCTGACTTCAAATTATGAAATTGGTGTTGTAAATGGAACGGTTAAGCTCCTTGAAGATGACAGGCGTGGATTTTTGCCGTTCGATGTTTAATTTGCTGTTGAAAATTAAATCTTTGCAATCTTGTCCATTTGGCTATTGAAAATTCTTTGACCGTCTCTTGCAGGTTTTTCGGTCGCTTTTTCAAAAAATGGTTCAGGTGGCGTTTGGGTTTTGGTTTTTGAAAAGTTATAAATTTGCTTCAGTTTGAAATGTATTGAGTTTCCTGATTTAGTGAATGATGTTACTTTGTGCAAATTGTTACCGAAAGAAACAAGCTTGCCAGTTTTAAATGCTTCAAATACTCTTGCAACTTGTCTAGCTCTTTTTGATTGTAGATTTTTTTTAAAATTACCTTTTACTTTTTTTCTACCAACATTGTTTATTCTGTACATTCGAGGGAGAGCTTTTGATTTACCGCCTCTTGCTGTGTCGGTTGGGATTGCGAGTTTTGAACCTGTCTTAGGTCTATGAGTTCCGCCCTTGTCTTGGCGTTCCATGTAGTCGGCTTTTTGCGTAATGCCGACGGTGGATTTTATTGCTTTTAGTGAATAAAGTCCGTTAGGCATTTTGTCATATTGCACCTGTCGAGTTGTGAAAGTGTTTCTTGTTATGAATTTATCTTTTATTGCCCTAACTGTATTTTTTCTTCCGAGTGCAGCTTGAATGTTTACTGTATTTGTTGCAGCCTTTATTATTGATTTTTTTGCGTCTGTTGTTAAAACATGAAAACTTTCCGGGTCGTTGATTACCATTTTTGCAGTTTGTGACATTTCTTATCTCCTTTTAAAAAAGCTCTAATTGATTATAAACTATTGAGGGAAATTTTTCAATAAAGAACTTCTTTGTTTTTCTATCATTGGAACATTTTTTTCTTATTTCGTTTTTAGCGTTGCAAAGGCAATCCTGCTTTGATGTATATTTGTAGTCATCTTCATGTGGTACTTTTTGGCTGATGGTTTTTAAAACTTTTATTTTGTAGCCGTAAGAAAAATATTCTTCTTGTTTATAGATGTTTATTTCAATAAAATTATTTTTATAATTTTCTCGCTTAGTTTCAATTATGATGCCGTCGAGTTTATTTTTTCTGTTTAAAATTTCAATCGGGGAAATCATATTTCACTCCTAATCAGCAAATGGATTTTCGTCCGGTGGTGGAGCATTAAAGTTGCTTGATATTGTTTGATTGTTATTTGAGCTTAGAGTTGTTGTCTTTTTTGGTTTTTGTTTCGTTGTTTTAGGTTGATTATTATCTTCAGTATTTTCTGATTCAGGTCTGCGTTCAAAAGGTTTTAGTTTTACATTGAAAAAACAAACAACAGGATAGTTATTTATTTTTTTCTGTTTATGATTTATTTCTATATAGTCATTTTTTAAAAATCTGACAAATTTATTTCTTGACAAGGTTTCTTTGTCGTCGGGTTTTAAATCGTAATATTCTAAATAGCGATTATAAACATCTTCTACGGTCTCATACACTCCACCGGATAAATCAAAGTCGATGCAGTCGTTTACAAATTTATCAAGTTCAGTTTCTTGATTTTTAACATAATTCTGTTTGTAGTTTTTGCATTCTTCAGATAAGGGAATATAGCCCTCATGATTATATTTTAAATCAATATAAGTTTCGGCAAGAAGGCGGATTATTGCCGGGTACTCAGCTTTGATTGATTTTAAAATAGTGGATAATGATTTAGTGCCTTTTTCGCCTTTTTTGTGTTGAACCGAAAAAGGAATAACGACCATACGGTCAATCGTTGCTTCATCGTGTGCGTCGAACCTGGGACTGTGATTGGTACACATTATGATTTGAGCAGTTGGAATAAAGTCGTGAGGTTCTTTATAGAGTCCCCGGGCGGTTAGCGTGTCTCCACCTGTTAGCTCTTTCCATAAGGCATTATTCAAATAACCGTTTCTTTCTGTCTCCTGAGCGATTGCCGCACCTTTGCCTTCAAGACGTGCGATGTATGGCGTTGCCTCGTTTCCTGAAGTTCGGCGTCTGTTTTGAGAAACTAAAACATCGGCAGGGAGTCGCTCAAGCATGTTTAAATAGATGTCTTTGAAAAGCTCAATGGTCGTGGTTTTTCCTGTGTGAGTTTTTCCGATAAATATTCCGCCGTATTTATATTGTGTGTTTCTAGAAGGGATTAGTGAAAGATAATACATTAGCGTTTGTAGCGTTTCTTCGTTTTTAAAATTTGACTTCATAAAAGCATTGAAGTTTTTAGGTTCAAGTGCTTTTTGTACGCTTTCGGTTTTGTATGGCAAAAGTTCTCGTCGGTATTCGTCAGGGTCGGATTTTCTGTAAACTATTTTATTGCCTGAAAAATCTATAACTCCGTCTAAGAGCGTTAGTGATTCTTTAACTGTCGGACCGTCAAATAAAACTGACTCTCTAAAGATTTCGGGTTTTAAGCCTGAAAAGTCCTGAACTAATTCTACTCTGAATCTTCGAGCTTCTATTTTTTGTAATAGCTCGTATATTTCGCCTTTGTTTCCGATTCGCATTGTTAAAAAGTGTCTTAACACAGTGCAAAGAATTGCATAGGCTACGCCTGCGACATCGGGTTCTCTTGACCAAACATGACCGTTGAAAAAATAGTGTTTCTTTTCGTTCTCGACATAAATCATTTTGCCTTTTAAAACATCAGCTACTAATAGTGCAGCTGAACGTACTCCCTTTGTTGTTAAGAATTGGTGAGCGTGTTCGTTTGTTTCCATTTTTTTAAGGTCTATGTCGACTAAGGTTTTTTGCTGTTTTATTTTCTTTAGGATTTCGCTTTCCGGAATTAATGATTTTTCCAGTTGCTTTCTTAAATATTTTGAAACGCCGTATTTTTCGCAGACCTCTAAAATAAAATAAGGACTGCCATCTTCTTTGGACTCTATTGCTTCATTCGAGGCGCCCCACTTTGCAAGTTCTTGTTTTGTTTGGGAGTGTCCGCAAGATTTTACACATGCGATAACAAAGGGAAGTTGATCCTTGTCGTCTAGGTCTTCATAAGGTATTTTTTTTAGCAAGCTCTTTAGTTTCTTTAACGGGATAGTATCGTAAGCCTCCCATAGTGAGCCGTGAGTTTTCTTTTTTGGCTTTGGAGCTTCGTATTCGCTTGCGTTGGCGATGGCTTGTTTTATTATTTCTATTTTTCCTGCGATAATTATTTCGTCAGGGTCTTTATACAAACAATCTTCAGGAAGTTTGGCGATTTTAATTTTGCCGTTATAACCTGCCTTTTTTAGCTTTTCAGGAATATTAGTTTTTTGCTTATCGCTTTCTTCCAATGCTAGAATACCTGAAGCTTTTTTCCCGGATAAGTCATTGTCGAATAATAGAATTACTTCAGGAACATTTAATAAATGCTTTTTGATTTTTGGAGCGGTTAGACCGTTTGTGCCACCAGTTGAAAAAACATTTTGAATACCTGAAGCTGAGCAGGCTATTGCATCGAGTTCACCTTCTACAAGAATGACAGGCTTTGTTTCGTCAATTTTATTTGGCATTGGAAAAGTACTACAGCTTTTAGTTCCTCTTTTTTCGCATTTGTTGTTTTCGTAATAGTGCAATTTGTAGCCTGTGCCTAGTTTGATAAGCACGCCGGAGTGTTCCCAGCTGGAGCGACCACTTTGCGGATGTGCGAGCGGAACGCCAACGCACCGGAGTGCCTCGATATTGAGCTCGTTGCGGGCGATGTCGAAGCCGGGCCAGTAAAAAAAATGCTTTACCAGTTCGTCAATAATTCCTTCAGGGTAAGATGTGTTCTTTCCTGCTGTTGCACTTGCACGCAGGTTCAAGAATGTTTTAATTTGCTGTTTAGATGCTTTATTTTTTTGCAAGTATTTTTCAAAGGCTAGATTAGCATTCGGGTCGCTTTTAAATTTTTCTTTTGTTACTTTTTCCTGAACCGGTGGAACATAGTTTGTGTTGCCAAATAGTTTTTCAAGAAAAATGTATTGCTCTTTTTTGTCGCTTATTTTTTCAAGAACTTCTACAGCGTCATAAATGTCGCCATGTATTCCGCAATGCCCGGAGTAACAAGTAAAGTGATTAGTAAATATTTCGCAAGACGGATTTTTATCATCATGTTCAGGACTAAAACAGTTTATTAGTCCTATATTAGCTTTAATGCCTTTAGTGCGTAAATATTCAATAAGTCGGTTTTTGTATTTTTCAAAATTCATAATGCAATTTGCCTTTTCCTTTTTATAATTTTATTAATAGTGTTGTGAAAGTAATTATTGCAATAGCTTTCAAGAGTTCATATAATATTTCGATGAAAACATCATAATCTTTTTCTTCTGTTTCTTCTGGCCATGGAGTACCAGGTGGTATATTTTCAGTGTGTTCGTTTTCGTTCATTATTTTTTTTATTCCGCCTTTTTGCTTTTTATTTGATTTTCATATTCTTTATCAAAGTAATCATTGATTTGTTTTTCAGAAGCTAAAAATGAGTTAATAACAGTTGAGAAAGCTATAAGTATAGCCTGAGTTTTATTTTCATAATATTTTAAATCATTATAAATTGTATAAACTAAATGCAAGGCTCTTAATCTTTCTGCATTAGTTTTAAAAAAGTCTTGACAATCAGAAAAGGTAAAATCAAAAAGTTTTTTTAAATTACAAGAACCGTTTTTATTGTTGAAAAGCTGATAAAATTTTTGTTCAGGTTCGCTTATATTTTCATAATCTTGTATTTCAAATTTAAATAAAATGTGTAAATAGTCGCTTATTTTGAACCATGCAAGTGTTTTTTTGACAATCATTTCTTCTTCTGTCATTTAGATTTCTCCTTTTATTTCAGAAAATAAGCCTAGTCTTTGTTTGTGCAAAGGTTCGTATTCACTGTTTATGTCTATACCAATCCAATATCTATTAAATAATGTGGAGACTTCGCCTGTAGTTCCACTTCCAAAAAATGGGTCTAAGATAATATCTTTGGGTTTACTTCCTGCAAGTATGCAAGGTTGGATTAGTTCCGGTGGGAATGTCGCAAAATGAGCTTCAGGATAAGGTTTTGTATGAACCGTCCAAACGCTTCTTTTTCGTCTTTTGCTTAAGTCGTAATTTTTATATTTTTCAGGAAGTTTGTTTGCTTTTTTTGTATTGCCGTGAAGTTTATTTTCTTTGCTGTTATAACCTAGCTCTCTATTTCTAATAATGCTGTGAAGTCTTTTTTCATTGGAGCTTGCTTTTTCCTCAATGGCTTTATAATCAAAATAGTATTTTTTATTTTTTGCCAATAAAAAAATGTATTTGTGATTATTTGTACACCTGTCTTGAACTGCTTCAGGCATGCAGTTTGGCTTTTGCCATATAATGTCTTGTCTTAAATACCAGCCATCGGCTTGAAGAGCAAATGCTACTCGCCATGGAATGCCTATAAGATTTTTAGGTGGTAAGTTGTCTAATCTTGTAGGTTTTAGAATACCAGTGGCTCGACCTTTATTTTTGTTGTCTTTATATGATTTTTTGCTGTAATTTCTTGAGCCGTCAATATTACGACCTTTATTGCTTCCTGAATATGAATCGCCTAAATTGAGCCAAACAGTTCCGTCACTTTTTAGAATCCTTTTTATTTCTCTGAAAATTTGTACTAGATTGTTAATGTATTCTTCAGGTGTTTGTTCTTGACCTATTTGACCATCTACACCATAGTCTCTTAATTTGTAATAAGGTGGACTTGTTACAACACACTGAACGCTTTCTGTTTTTAATGTTGGAAGAATTTTTCTACAATCACCGGTATAAAATTTATTTAATTGCATTTTAGATTTTTCTCCTCTTTACCATATTTCAGGCAAGCCTGCGTATTTATCTTCAGGCTCTTCTTTCTTTGGTTTTGGTTTGTCTTTGGCTTTTTCTGTTTTAACTATTTCTCCGTCAAAAGCTCTCTTTAAATCGTGAATGCTTTTTGGTAATTTCATTCCTGTATCCTTTATCATTGCAACTTCTTGCGGACTGTATTTAGTTCCGTCTTGACAATAAATCCACCCGGTCTCTTTATGAATTGCAATCTCCTGCTTTAGTTCTTCGCTGTATTTATATAGCCAACCGGGCTTTGGATTTTTCGGCATTGTTTAAGTCCTTTCATGCAATAATGCGATGATGTCGTAAGCAGCCTCAATTTTTGCTTTTTCAATTTCGGGCTTTTCTGCTTTTTCTATGTTGTCTTCAACGGCTTTAATATAGGCATTTATTTCAGTGTATACCGTTCTAGCACTCAGCTTTTTATCTTCAGCTTCAATCTCTTCTTTGTAGCTTGTTATGTTGTGAGGTTTGGCTTTGTGCGTTTCTTGAACAGGAGCTTTGTTTGTTGCAGGCTTAGAAATAATAGGTGCTTGTTTTTGTTCTTCTGTGATAAGTGATTCTGCTACTTTTTTAGCGTTAGGAAAAAGGAATGTTGTTTTAGGATTTATTATTTCGTTTTTGTATTCTTGCATTAAGATTTCAGCGTTAGTTCTGTTTATGCCTTTTATTTTTAAATCGTTAAATAAGGTTGGTAGGTCTTTTTCTTTTGCTGTTCTGAAAACATTAAGGACGCTTGTTTCGATCATTGAGGTGTCAATGTTTTCTTCGATTAAAACTTGTCTGATTTTATGTGAGGCAAGTTGCTTTGACACCCATTGCTCACTTTTGGCTAATTTGTGAGCGATTTCTTTTTGGGTTATTCCTGTATCGGCAAGTTTAGCGATTCCTGTTTCTCGTTCTTCAGCAGTCAGGTCTTTTCTCTGGATGTTTTCAATCAGCTGAAGACTAAGCTTGTCGCCAGTTTTTACTATTGCGTCAATAAGTGTGAAGTCTTCGCCTTTAGAGCATAAATATTCAAAGGCTTTTTTTCTTCTATGTCCTGCAACTAATTCGTATTGTTGTATTCCGTCTTTTATAAGTGCTCTTTTTACGACAATTGGTTGCATTAGTCCGTTTTCTCGAATTGACTGTGCAAGTTCTTCAATGTCAGAATAATTGTCTCTAACATTTCCTGTTTCTAAAATTTGTGATAAGCTGATTTTTTGTGTTGTTCCTATTGGTTGTTGAATCCTTGGCATTATTATTCTCCTCCTAAAATGTAGTTGATTTGTGGGTCAAGTCGTTTTTTGACCGATGGATGTAAGCTGTAATTCACATCTTGTGTTAGTCGTTTTAGCGATTTAATGTAAGGAACAGGTTCAGGTACTAAGTATTCGCCAAAACTTGCTTGGTACTTTTCAATTATTCCCGGCTCGTTTGTTTTTGCGTTCGAGGCGTTTATGCAAATAAAGGTATCTGCCTCAATAAAACAGTTTTGTAAAATTTGGAAGTAAGTTTCCGATGCGTGGAAGTCTAAAGATGAGCATGTTCCAGTGATGATTAAAATATCTGCGGCAAAGACGGCGTTCCTTGTATGAGCTCCCCAGTGTCCGGGTGGGTCAAGAATAATATAATCGTATTTTTCGATTAGACCTGTTCGCTTTAAATTGATTTTTAGTTGCGTGTCCATAATGTTGGAGAGCAGGTTATTTTCAATGTCCGAAGGAATTATATCTATATTTTCCTTTGCCGAATAAATCCCTTTGAAATTTGGGCTTTGTTCAGATAAAAAGTGCCTAGATGTTATATCTTTGAATAGTTGGTTGTAGCACTGTGATAAAGTGCAGTTGCTGTCTAAGTCTATCAATAGCACTTTTTTGTTTTTGGATGCAAGCGTTTCAGCAAGTAATATGTTGATTGTCGATTTGCCTGTTCCGCCTTTGTAGCTAGATGTTACAATTATTTTAGCTTTTTTCATTTTGTATCTCCTCTAATAGTTTTGGGTTATCGTGAATGTTGCCGATTTGCTCAATCTTGTATTCGATTTTATTGCATATGCCTAAGGGCATCAAAAATTTTCCTTTTTGTTTAATATAAAAACAAGAATCTTCAAAAACGACGACTCCTAAAGATTGTAGACCTGATGGGTGTGTGACTTTTACAAAGTCGTCTTCAAAAATTTTTGAGCCGTTGTTGTCTACAAATCCAGCATATTCTCCTAAAGTTTTGGGGTATACATACCAACTGCTGAAGTCTTCCCTTACTATAATGGGGTGTTCTCTTGGATTTTTTACCCAGCCATAGACCCACCTATTATTTGGTGTTTCTGCTGATTTTCCTCGAAATATTATTTCTCTCATTTTTACGCTCCTCTTTTAAAATGGTATATCATCAAGATTATCAGCCGTTGGTTGCGGCGGTGCTGGATTGTTGGCTTGCTGGTTTGTTTCATTTTTGCCAAATTCAAGCAAGACTATATTTTTGACTGTGATGTTTACATCATTATGTCTTTTGCCGTTGGCATCTTCCCATGGGTTGTGTGTGAGCTTTCCCTCAATAGCGACTCGCTTGCCTTTGTTTAAATGCTTGTGCATTGATTCGCCGTATTTTCCCCAGATTACACAGTTAAAGAATGAGGCTTTGTTTTGCCATTCTCCGTCTTTCTTGAAAGACTCGTTTACTGCGAGGCTAAAACTCGTGCAAGGCATATTGCTTGATGTGTATTTTTGTTCAGCGTTGGCAGTAAGCCTGCCGGTGCAGGTATAATTATTTACATCTGACATTCTATTTACTCCTTTTCTCAAAAGTTTTTGGTATTGTCACGCCGAAGCGTTCGGCGTAATTTTTTAAGTCGTGGTCTGTAATTGAAAGCCATTCAATTACATCTCGTTTATTCCAGCTTTTTCGTCCGCAGACTATTTTTGAGTTAGTGCCACAGCAAGGCTGAAGACATTGCATTTTTTTGAATGTTCCAAGAGCACCTCCACCTTTTAGCTTGTGTGCCATTTCTAAGTTGACCCATTCAGGTAGTGCATTAAGTGATTTTTCATAACTCAAGTTTTTTTGCTCTTCTTCAATTTTTTCTACAATTTCCAGCATTGCACTTGTTTTTGCATCGATTACTTCTAGTATAAATTTCTCTCTCATAGTCCGTACCTCAGTCGTAAGTCTGCGTTTCTGCCGTAGACCCATGCTTCTGTTGTTACAAAGTTTCGTTTAATTTGAGCAGGATCTCCGTGAGTTTTTTTGAACGCTTTCCATACACCGACATTTGAAATGCCAGTTTCGATACTTGCGTTAAAAAAACTATGGTATAAGACGCCGTTAATGAATACAGCTTCTTTTTTTCCTTTTCTCACGATTTCCTCCTAAAAAGAAAGATGGCTTGTCGTTTCGCAGTTAGTCTTACGCTGTCGACCCCTAGCCACCCGGCGGAATAGAGTCTTTATATATAAATAGCTTAAAGGCTGATTTATACTTGATTAACCGCTTGTAAGTTTACAGCAGGTTCTAAATTTAGCTCATATTCAGGATGTTCCTGCTTTACCTTTTTTAGTGCAGCTTTTTCTGCTAGAACAGCAAAGCGTACATGTGATAAGATTGAATCTTGTGTTTCATCTGACAATTCGTTAAAAGCGTTCAAAAGTTCTTTCTTTTTCTTATTCATAAATTCCTCCATGCGATATTATAATATCTTTCAATGATATTATAATATCATTATTTCAAAATATTGTCAATAGAAAATTATCTTTTAATGATATTTTTTATTGATTTTTTTTTCAAAAAATGATATTATTTAAAAAGAGGTAATTTATGAGTACAGAAAATAGATTAAAAGTTTTAAGAAAAGCTTTAAAATTAAATCAATTGGAGTTTGCTAAAAAAATAGGTATTGCACAGAATTCCTTATCTTTAATTGAAACTGGTAAGAATGTGTTGACTCAGCAAAACATTAATCTTATATGTTTGACCTTTAATGTTTCAAAAGAGTGGTTAGAGTCAGGTATTGGCGATATGTTTAATTCTGAAACTCCAAAATCTAGGGAGTTTATTGAATTATATAATCAGCTAACTCCTGAAATGCAAGATGTTATTTTTGAGCATGTAAAAACTTTAGCTGAAGCTGAAAAAGCTAGGAAAGATGCCGAAAGCTCTAATTCTTAGCGTTGTTGGTAAGGGTGTAGAAAAAATCTACTTCCTTTTAGGTGTTTATGCTGATACGAAAATTTTTCGTATCAGGTTAATAAAATTAAGGAGATGTTAGTGATGAATGAGCTTATTAACATTACAGAGAAAGACGGAGAACATTTGTTAAATGCTAGAGATTTACATAATGCTCTTGATGTTGGTAGGGATTTTTCTAGTTGGATTAAAGGCAGGATTGAAAAATATGAGTTTGTGGAAAACAAGGATTATTTTTGCTCCCCCAATTTGGGGAGCAAAAACTGTGAAAGTGAAAATTTTTGCTCGCCAGATTTGGCGAGCAAAAAAGGTGAAAATCGAGGTGGACACAATAAAATTGAATATTTTTTAACTTTAACTATGGCAAAAGAGCTTGCGATGGTTGAGGATAATGAGAAAGGGCGTGCTGTTCGTAGATATTTAATTTCTGTTGAAGATAAGTTTAAGGAGATGGTTGTATCAGGTTCATTGCCTGTTTCGGCAGAATTAAATGATAGGCTTACTCGAATTGAATCTATGTTGGAAGAGTTAAAAGCCGGGCAAAAACAGATTTCTACTTCAAATATTCAAGACATCACTGAGCCTAAATCTGCCATGCTTCACTTTGGTGCAAAACACCTTCTTGTTACAGGCAAAGATTCTGATTTTGTTGAAGTCGATGTATTGTTTAAATTTTTTAGAAGTATTTATACTGTCGATGTAGATTCTCGTAAGTTTATGTATGAATTTCCTTTGTTGTTTGTGGATGTGCGTCTTGATACAAGTCGGAAGAATAAAGCTTTGTTTCGTGGCTGTATGTTGAAATAAAATAAAAACTGTTTACTAAAAGCACCGTAGATATTTATTTACGGTGCTTTTTTTTGTAAAACCGTATCAATAAAAGTATCAAGTTTTTTAGTAATCGATTGTAACTGATTGACATTTTCTTTCTTATATTATATACATTTATACACTGATATTTATTGATTGATATTTTTATGGTTATAGTTCGGGA
>PDWI01007813.1_pt1 | contig 12799 bp, 16 predicted proteins | sample 1430891 | NCBI WGS metagenome assembly PDWI01 (sample SAMN01162508, study PRJNA174530) | Oral metagenome, whole genome shotgun sequencing project. | biome: Marine environment; feature: Marine mammal; material: Swab sample of the gingival sulcus; isolation source: swab sample of gingival sulcus... | reverse complement strand
AATTAATGTTAAAAGCATTAAGGGTTTTTTTATTGAGAAAACTTAAAAAATTACTAAACCGTCTAATAGAAATATTAGGCGGTTTTTTTATGGAAAAAATAACATGAATAAAATTAGTGATTGTTGCAAACAGATGAACCCATGTAAAGCGGTGTGTCTGTTACAAAATGTCATGGTCGATTTAGTCAGTGGCAACTATGTTACCAATTATCGTGTTGGCGGTGAAAGTTTTGCATTTGCCAAGCCAAGCGTGGCAGAAGTTAGGGGCTTATTAGCCTACTTTGAACAAGAATGCAATAAAGCAAAGGGCAAACCATCAAGACAAAGGGCAAAAATTTGTTTTGTGCATGGCGACCCTACTTGTGGCGGTTGTTCACAACAAAAAAATAGATGCAGGTGCTAAACAATGTATAAAGCAACAAATGAATATGATACGGCTATCATGCTATGGAAAGCTGAACAAGCAACACTTGAAAAAGATTTAAAATCCAAGCAAAAAATCGAAGATAGGGTGATGGATTTGTACCGCAATAATGATTTTATGCGGTCACTGATTGAAAAACAAGTGGATACGGTTGTTGGTACAAAAGTTACTTTACAAGCAACGCCTGATTATCAAGCGTTGGGCGTAACTATGGAAGAGGCAAACGCATGGGCGAAAAAAGTAGAAAATGAGTTCCATAATTATGCCGATAGTGTGGAGAATTGGATTAGTGCCGATAGGTCAATGACTTTTACTCAAATGTGCAGGCAAGCCTATCGGTCATTTTTATTTACAGGGGAGATAACGGCTAGCCGTGAATGGCGACCGTCTCCGCTTGGTTATAAAACTTGCTTTCAGGTGTTTTCACCTAGCCGAATTAAAACCCCTCAAGGCAATACTTCTGCGGTGTTTGGGATTGACTTGGATAAATATGGTGGGGCTAAGGCTTATTATATTGAACAAACCGAACCACAGAAAAACACAAATGGTTACAATTTTAGTTATCAGAAAAAAATTAAGCGTATTACTAAATATAATAAATTTGGTTGGCAACAGATAATCCATATTTACGAGCCATTATTGCCTGAATATCCAAGGGGCATTGCTCAATCCGCTTGCGTTTTAAAGAAAATGAAACAGCTTGACCGTTATATTGAGGCGGATTTAGACAAGGCGATTATTACTACTAATTATGTATTTGCGATTACTTCTGATGAAGATGTCGATAGCGTGGTTAGTATTTTGACAGGAACAGATAGCGGTGGCGATGATAGATTGTCGCTAGGTGATGATAGTGGTTACACGCCTGCCGAGCAAGCCTTGCGAGATGAAGTAAGAAAGCAATTATTTGATGAACGCCAAGTCAATACTAAGACAGGTTCAATCATGCACTTGTTTAGCGGTGAAGATATAAAAACCGTTGCTCCACCAAATACCATTAAAACTTCTGATGATTTTGCCAAAGGTCATGCAAGAAATATTGCCAATGGTATGGGGGTGAATTATGAGTTAGCAAGTGGCGATTTTAAGGGTTTATCATTTTCCGCAGGTCAATTGGCTATGGGGATTTATGACTTATCCGCAAGCATTAAACGCAAATTATACGCCCATAAATTCGCTACTTTGGTTTATCGTTCGTGGTTAGATGAGGCAATCAGTAAAGGCACTATTCCGTTACTTGGTGATAAAGATTATTGGCAAAATCGTGAGCGTTATGCGAAATGCAATTTTACAGGGACAAAGCGTGTTTATATCGACCCTGTAAAATCTGCAAAAGCCGATAAAATCAATTTGCAAAATGGCACAACCTCACGCACTGAAATTGCCACCAATAACGGTAATGATATTGATACCATTTTACAACAACGCATGCAAGAGGCGGTGCGTATTGTGGAAACGATAGAAGAAACCGCTAATAAGTTCGACATTGAAATTGATGATAAAACCAAAGCAAAAATCATCTGCGATATGGTGGCAACAGAAAATGTGGAAACCAAAGAAGTCAGCATTGAAGAAGATGATGACGATATAGACACAGATGAAATTGAAGAAATCAAAAATAACCACCCTTAGCGGTGGTTTTTTAATGGGTAAGTTATGGATAAGTGGCTTAATAACATTTTAATTTTTATGGTGCTTTATATTTTCTTTTATATGGCTTATCAAATCGGTGTTGATATTTACCTGCTTACTAAATTTTTAAATTACTAAGGATTAAACATGAAAAATTTACTACCTTTTTTATTGACAAATGCAAGTCAATCAAGGTTTATCAATCCAAGATATATTGCAAGCGGAACAGTTATTCCGCACAACGCTAGAAACAATAAACGCACTAAGCCAAAAAAGAGAAAATAACCAATGAACATTCAAAAACTACAAGCAACACTTGAGAAACCAAGCAAAGCGATTATCGCAAGTGCTAGTTATGAAGTGTATCAAAGACAAGTCAATGAAATTGATTTTAATGGCTTGCGAATGGCAAAGGCAAACGCCAAGACACAAGCAAACAATAAAAAAATGCCATGTTGGGGCGAACCCGCCCTATCGGTTGAGGACGATACCGCAACCATTAAAGTTAGGGGCTTACTTGCCCCAAAAATTGGAGTTGATATTGTTAGTTGGGGCTTAACAGGTTATGACGTTATCGCCTATTACTTAGACGAGGCAGAAAATAATAGCAAGGTTAAAAATATCGTCTTAGATATGGATAGCGGTGGCGGTTATGTGAAAGGGCTTGCCGAATTGTTAGAAAAAATCGCTAATTTAACCAAACCTATTTCCACTTTTGTCAGTGGTGATTGTTATTCCGCTTGTTATTGGCTTGCCTGCTCTACTGAAAAAATTACCGCCAATAAAGACAGTGGCATTGGTTCAATCGGTGTGATTTTGGTACATACAGAATACAGCGAAAAGCTAAAAAAAGACGGCATCAATATCAATGTATTTAAAAGTGGCTTTTGGAAAGATGCCTTTGGTAGTCATAAAAAACTATCAGAAAAAGAAAGAAAGCGTTTACAAAATGGTGTTGATGAAACTGCTAAACAGTTTTTTGAGTATGTTGCAAAACATCGCAAAACAACCGCTAAAGCTATTGAAAAACTTGATGCTGATACTTTTTATGCTGAACAAGCATTAGAGATTAACCTAATTGATGAAGTGTTTAACGCTAAAAGTAATGCAAAAACTAACAGCGAAAAAAGCAAATCACAAACCCAAACTAAAACCGAAACTAAAACACTAGGAGAGAATATGCCTATTACTGAAGAGCAACTAGCCAAAGCCGTAGCAGAGGCGAGAGCCGAAGAAAGAGCGAAAGTAACTGCAGAGGCGGAACGCACTAAACAAGTTTATGCACTTGAAACCACAGAAGAAGTCAAAGCATTATTAGCAAGTGATGAATTTGCTAATGTCGAAATCAGTGCATTGGAAAAATTAACCAAGACGATGCCAAAAGGCTTTAATCAAGTTATGGACGAAGAAGGCGGTGCAGGCGTGCAAGCTAATCCGAGCGACTTTGTACAAAAAACCGATGATGAAATTGAACAGGCAGAGGCTGAAAAATCTGCGGAACAATTAGCGAAATTAGGGAGCATTATCTAATGTCATGTTGTAATCAAAATATTGAAATGACCACCACCACAGCCGAAAAAACCGCAGGCTTTCAAATGCGACCACTTAACGATTGTGGTAATAAACAAGTTTATAAAGCAAAAATCGGTGCAACATTTAAACAAGGTATGCCTGTAAAATTTGCTGATGAACCAAACACGGTAGAACCTGCCCTTGATGGCGTAGGTGCAATTGGTATTTCTCACGCCAATATTGCCAATGCCACCGCTGATAGCAAAGTGATAGTGCAACAAACAGGGTGGATTTATTGGTCTGAAATGGCAGGGGTTGTAGGCAAAGATGTTAAAAGTCAAGATGATTGGTGGGCAATTCATAAAGAGTTAGCCAAAGCTAATATTTATACTGAATTTAAATGATATTTTATGAAATTGGTATTAATTATTTAATCGTAGAGGCGTAGCATGCTACATCTCTACTAATATTTACAAAAAATTAAAAGGAAAAAATATGATTATTCATAATTGTAAACGCTTAGTGCAAGTGATTAGTTTTATCCTTGAAAATCAAGCCACCGCTAAAATTGGTTGGGTACTTGATTATCTTGTTACTGATAAAACTACCTCAAAAAAAGAAATCGAAATTCGCCAATATTCCAAAGCCCCTAGCAATCCATTATTTTATACAGGTGCTTGCGTACCACCGAATTTAATTAAACAAGGTACGGAAAGTTTAACGGTAAAAAGTGTGGATTTCCCTGTAATTAAAGCAGAAGGGCAAATTACAGGTTGTAATGTTGATGACCAATTGGTTGATAAAAAAACAGGGCAGGTTATCGAAGATGGCAAACAACGCTTTGACCTTGCTTTTAATGAAGTGATGGCAGAATTGTTTGATGGTTTAAAAGCCACCCATATTTTAGAAGTGATTAGCGTGCTAAAAACAGGTGGTTACGTTCTAAAAGATACTGAAAATAGCAATGTAGGCACAATTGACTATGGGCGAGCCGATGAGTTAAAAAACATTGACTTAGTTGGTGGCGAACAAGATTGGGGCAGTTTATGTGCAAGCCCAATGAAGTCCATTAAAGACATTGTGCGACAAATGCGAAAATATAACGCAGTGGCAAATGGTGTTGATGTGATTTATGGGGCAAAAGCATGGGAGGCAATGCAAGCCCATGAAGATAGAAAAGCAATCGCCCATCATCAAGGGTTACAACCGACCTTTGTAAACGATGCCGAAGAATTTGCCGACATTGAATATATGGGTGCAAGTGAAGGTAATAAATTCCGCCATTGGGTGTCCACTGCTGAATATGTCGATTATGACGGCAAAACCAAACCCTTTGTTGAAGATGGTGAAATTGTTATCGTATCAAGAAATGGTTTTGGTTTGCAACGAATTTTCCGTAATCGTACAAGTGACGAAAGAGAGCAACTGCCACCAAATGCAAAATTCTTTGTTTATGATGACTTGGACAAAGAGTATAGCCGAAAATGCCGAACCTTTAACCCATGGCTTGAAGAATATCATTTACTTGTACCTGCTAACGTCAATGGTGCGTGTGTGGTGAAAGTGGTTGCCGATGATTTTAACGCCTGTATTCCATGTGACAAATGTGATGATGACAAGCCTGCCAATGGCAACGGCACAGGCGGAACAGGTAACAACAACCAAGGTGCAAACGGTAATGGTACAGGCGGAACAAACACAACCGATAACAAGGCTCTAACTTTTGAAAATTGGAAGGCTCAATTTATCAATCAAGATAATTGGGCGTTTGTCGACAATGGAGGCGGAAATTGGGAGGCGGTAAACGCAACCGAAAGAGTGTTTGTAGACAAAAACTCTGATGGCAATTTTCCATTTGCAAAAGCAGATGTGATTAAAACTGACAATAATCCATTCCCAAAAAATTATTTTATGTATGATGAACAAGCATAAAATATAGTGTTAGATAAATAAAAATGACATAAGCAATCTTGTGTCATTTTTTTAATTTTTATTTTTTACTATGAATGAAAAAGGAAAATCAACAATGCAAAAATCTATTCCGCATACGCTAATCAACGGTAAACTTGTGCCAAAAAATCAAGATAACACAGGATTAACAGGTTTAGAAAAAGAAAATACTGAACTGATTGAAAATATCGTACAGTTAGAAGATAAAACTGCTGAAGTTGTTGAAAAGTTAGCAATTGCCAAACAAAAAAATGCTGAACTTATCGAAAAAATAAAACAGCTAGAAAAAGAAAATACCGAGCTAAGCGAAAAATTAACCAATGCAGAAAATAACAAAACACCTGCCAAACAACCCGCAAAAACAGCAAGCAAAACCACCGCAAAAAAACGCACCGCAGGCAAGCAAAATTTAACCATTTAAGGCTTTGTTATGTTAAATCAAACTCAATTATTACAACAAATATTATGTACGCTTAAATGCAATCATGATAATTCTAGTGCTAATAATGGCAATGTGAACAATGATAAACAAACTGCATTATTAGCAGAAATCAAGCAAGCGATTGAAAATAATACAAGCGTATTAAAAGCTGAACTTGATGAAATGCAAACAGCGGTTACTGATACCATTCAAGAGGTTATTGCAAGCATTGATGACGGTATCGAAGTAACCGCAACCCAAAAAGGCAAATGGCAAGTTGAAGTTACTAATCCGACCGACCTTGATGAATTAGCAGGCAAGATTACCAAAGCGTTGGAGAATTTAAACGTAACAATCGCAGGACAAAAAGCGGATTTAAACGTCAATATCACCAATGACAAATTAACCGTTACCGTTGATAACTTTCCACAACCGCAAAATTATACTGATAGTTTAACTAGTATTATTGCGAAATTGGAAAAACTGCAACAAACGATAAAACAACAAAATCAAGTTGTTTGGTCAGGCAAATATACAAGCAAAGAAACCATTAGCGATAAAAAACATATTGTTATCACAGTACGCAAAGGCAAGGTTAAAATCTTTGTCAATGGCGAACCGCATTTTGTCGAATATGGCAAAGATAATGGCGATGATGTGCATATTTATCGCACTGAACCGATTTATGGCACGGTGACGATTGAACCGATTAGCGGTTATGTGGAATATATTGTCGAACATGGGGGCGATTTATGAGTTTAGCCGTAGAAAAAAGCACTCCACCACCACTACAAGAAATTGGCGGTAATCAACAGCAAGGCTATATTATCAATGGCGATATTCGCCAAGATTGGTTTACTTTTATTGCTAATACAGATGGTGCAAAAAAATACAATGACAAATTTTGGGAAAAAAAGTTTGATATTGATATTCCGCAAGAAATTGCTGAACAATACGAAGGCGATTATCTAAAAGTTAATGTTCGCATTAATGATAGCTCTATTGGCATTTCTGAACGTATCAGCTTTCGAGTGGATAATAAACGCTTAATCACCGTATGGGCGGATTGGTATAACAAACGACTAATCAATCAGAACAAACCATTTAATATGTTGGTGGAATTAACAGGTAGAAAAAAACAATAATTTAGGTGAAAACATGACAACATTTGCAGATAAAAGTAACAATATCATTGACAAACCAAGCGACAAATTAATCGAAAAAGGTTTTGTAAAATGTGGTGAAAACGGCTTACAACCAACGACCACCACCCTTAATCGCCTATTTCATGATATTGATAAACGCAATGCCAACCAAGATAAAAAAATTAAGCAAGTAGAAACCAAAGGCGAGAATTGTTGTAAAAAACACGCTAAAGAAATTGCCGATTTAAAAGATGATATTGCAGATGTCAAAAAAGCAAGTGAAGAATGTTGCAAAAAAAATAGTGACAAAATAAAAAAAATTGAAGATGAAATCGGTAATCTTAAAGATGATATTGACGGCATTGTCGAAAATGAAGGCGGTAACGTCAACGCATTTTTACGCCTAACCCAATGGTGGCGTGGTGGCGGTGATTTAGATTTGCATTTGTATGAGCCAAGCGGTGGCGAGCATATTTATTATAAAAATAAAACAAGTGTTACAGGCGGTGTGCTTGATGTTGATAAACGTGGTCAAGAAAATGTTAATGCTAATGATTATATGCAAGTGGAAAACATTAGCTATAACTATCAAGCAAAATATAAAGAAGGTGAATATAAAGCTACTTTTGTTATTTATAAAAATCCTAAAAACTTGGCTTATGAAAATAAGCCAAATTTTAAACTTGTATTTGCTCCTGTTGAAAACGGAGCGGAAAGTACCGCTCAATTTAAATATACAGGCGAAATTCCAACCGTGCCACGACCGAAAGATAAAAAAGAAATTAAACTATTTGATTTTATTGTTACTAAAAAACCAACACCAAAAATCACCATCACAAGGGTTTATCCAAACGTAGTAATTACTGATTTAACAGGTGCAGATATTATTTAATTAAATACATTTTTACCGCAAACAAAACAGGAAAACAGCAATGAAACTTTATATTTCAAACAAAAATCAAGCAACCCCTATTGAAAAGGTAAAAAACCTAGCAAACGGCTTAGAAATTTGGCAAGTAAAATCACTGATTGATGGTGAATTACAGCTTGCTTATCTTGATACACAAGTTGTGCAAACTTTAAAAGCAAAGGGTTTTAAAGATAGCATTATCAAGCAAGTTATGCCGATTGAAAGTCAGATTGATTGGTTAAACTCAATTAATTTATTTAACCAACAATTTAAGCAAACCGCCCAAACTTTCGCCGAAATCAATGAATTAATGCCAATTTTGCAGACTGAAAAAGCCAAAGAATTAGGCTTAACAGAAACGGCAAGCGAATTTATTGCTTTGGTGGATAACCTTGAAAGCGAACATCAACGCACAAGCAAACGAGCGAAAAAATACAATTTGGGCGATTTTGCAGTTATAGAACCGCCCACAGACGAACAATTAGCAATCCGTGACGAGTTGCGAGCCTTTAATACGCAAATGTATGTAGTATCACATAATGCGGTGACTAGTGACGGTTTGGAAATAATTGAAACTTTATTAAATTAAATTATTTTTTTACCGTAGAGACAGGGCATGCCCTTTCTCTACAAAGCATAAAATTTATATTTTAAAAAGACCATAAGGAGCAAATCCAATGCCGATTGAAATTATCAAAGATGGTAACAGCATGGCACAACTTGAAGAAGAATTTAGAATACTTTTACAAGAATATGCTATTGACAATGACCCAAAAAAACACGACCGCTTGCTAGAAATTCATGGAATTATGGAAGATTACAAACCGAATTGTCATATCTGCCAAGCAGGGCGAGAAGCCTTAATGAAAGGTTTGGGTAATGTAGTTAAAGGCGATGTTAATAACGGTTTAGCACAAATTAAAGCGAGCTTTAAAACCATTTTTCTAAAAATTGATTATTTAAAGACCAAAAAATGAGACAGTTTTATGAGACAGTTTCAACCAAAACACTTTGGCATCAACAAAGATTTTTTTGCAAAAGTGATAGAAAAACGCTTAGAGCATGCAGGCGAGTATGTCTATCACTTGCCTGCCAATGGCAAACGGCAAGCTGTGGTGATGAATTATCAATATTTGCCCACGGATACAGGTGACGATTATTTAATCCCTAATACTAATCCGACCCTTTACGGCTATGTTGAGCATTTTATCGAAATTCCACTTCTATATCGTGAGGGTAACAGCGTGCAACAAGCAAGCGGTTCACAATTTGAAGTGCGTGGCTTAATTTACAACGTAAAAAAAGTCGATGTTAATCACAGGGGTTATATGACGGTGGAATTGGTGCAAGCGGATAATTGTACAGAACCAAGAGCCGATTTTGCTAAAGAAATAAGCGAGTTATTACCATGCTCAAACGAATGCAATTAAGAAAATACCTGCACGCTATGCTATGGCATAAAATGATACAAAGCCCAACTTGCGAGTTGGGTTTTTTGTATCAAAATTGCGATGGCGAGCGACCACCTGTATATGATAGCCCCACCGAGCAGATTTTTGAAAATGTTGAAGGTAGTTATCCGTTAAAAACAAATGATATGGCGATAGCTTTTCATGTTGTTAGCGAAAATTTTCAACTAAGCAAAACAGAAATTGAAAGTAATAAAATCACTTTTGTTATTGAATTAATTGTTAACGCATCAAGTGGGGCAAAACGGCAAAATATTCTTGATGAAGTGCAAGAAAGGGTTTTATACCGAATTTTAAGCTATCAAAAATTTACTGATGAAAGCACAGGCGACACTTTAACTTCATTTTTAACATGGGCGGATAATCTAACCATTAATGTTAGCGATGACACAGATTATGACGGCTCATACACAGTAAGGCAATTAATTTTTAACTTAACAACAGACGAATGTATCAAGCGAACTGATTGCGACCTTGAACCCATTTGTTTTGACTTTTCACAGCTAAATAAAATAGGACAATGCAATGGCTGAATTAAAAAACTGTACGACACAATTTACACGCTCATTATGCGGTGTGAATGTTACGATTAATCCACAACAACGGATTAAAGATGAGCAAGACAGAGTGTTAATTATCGGTCAAAAATCCGATAATTCCCCTGCAGGCGAGGGCTTGCACTTGGTGAAATTGGAAACTAAAGATGACCTTTTCGGTTATGACAGCATGATTAACGCACAGATTGATGATTTTCTTGAATTGTCAGCAGACACCGAAGTTTGGGCGTATATTTTACCCAACACTGGAGACAGCGGAAAATCCACAGTCACGGTAACAGGTATTGACACCGCCACCGCTACAGGCAGTATTTATTTATGGGTAAATGGAAACAGTTATCAAGTACCCTTTGACCCTGAAACTGATACTAATCAAAGCGTTGCAGGCAAGTTACAAGCGGTTATCACTGCAAGCGATACAAGTTTAATTGTGATTGCCGAAGATAATAAAGTAAAAATTGAAACCAAAGCAAAAGGGGCGATTGGTGGTTTTCTCGATGTGCGAAAATCTTATGAAAAACGCTTGGAGCAACGCTCAAGTGATGAAGTCACTATTGCCATCAAAACCACGCAAGGCACAGGCAATCCAAACCTAAGCAAACTTGAAGAAGTCAACGAGGGCTTTGAGTTTGTTATTAATCCCTATACCGACAGCCAAAGCATTAGCAGTGTCAGCACCTACTTATGCAAACAGTGGAGCGGTGGTGATAACAGCCGAGCCTTTGGCGTATTTTATGGCGGATTTGAGCAAGCAAAAGCCTTTGCCACAAATACCAATAACGCTTTAATTAGTTATATCGGAGCAAATGGGGCATTAACCCCTAGCTATCTTGAAAGTTCAAGTTATGGGGCAATCGCCTTTAATTTGCTTAATAGCCTAAGCAAAAATATTGCTAATAGTTTAAGCGGTGAGGCTATGCCGTCCATGTTGGCAAGCGAAAAAGCCGATGAATACACGGACAAACAAAAAGCCGAATTAATAGAAAACGGCATGGGTTATTTTAATGTCGGACGTAACAATAAAGTAAGTATTGGGCGAGCCGTTACCACCTATACCACAAGCGATGACGGAGCGTATGACACAAGCCTACAATCGGTGAATAAAGTGTCACAAATGGCACAGATAAGCAAATTATTCCGCACCAAAATAGCGGAAAAATATGCAGGGTATGCGTTCCGCAGTGACGGCGTAACAGGTACAGGCGGAAAAATCGCTACTCTATCAGGCATTCGTAATTATGTCATTAGCCTAGCCCAAGATTTAAGCAACCGCAATGTTATCCAACATTTAGACAAATTTATTGAAAATGTGCAAGTGTTTAAAAATAAAAACGGTTGTATTGAAATCCAAGTAGAACCTGAAGTCATTGAGCAAACCTGTTGCTTTAACGTAACTTTAAATGTGAAATAGGAGAAATAAAAAATGATTGCAAATATGTTTATCGAGGGTGAAAATTGGGAAATTAAAGGCGATGTTGAATTTGATTTAACCCATATTGAACAAAAACTTGAAGCAAGTAATAGCGGTGCGATTTTTGGTACGTCAGAAGCCACGCCAAAGATTGCAAGCGTTGATGAAATCAAAGCAAATCCAAAAGATATTCCAAAAATTATTGCATTTTTTACATCTTGTAAAGCACTTTCTGAGAAATTTACTGTCACTATGGTTTTTGCAGGCGAGTGTAATAACGGTGCGTCCGAGCTAATTTTTAGTGGTTGTTTAATCAATGGTAAACCAAAATATTCCATCAACGAGAAAAAGATTGATGGTTTCGAATTTGGTTTCGAAAAGGTCACACCAAAGGGCGGTAACTAATTATGAGTAAAAAAACAAAAAGTAAAGCAACCGAAAACGAACAAGCTCAAGCGATTGCTGAATTTAAACAGCAACAAAAAAACGCCCAAAAGCAACTTGATAATTTTGCTGATGTGCATGATTTTGAAATCAAATCTGAATGCTTAGACAAAGACGGCAATAAAACCAAAGTATTAATTATCGATACAGATAAAAAAGGCTATATTGGTAAATTTTTGCTACTTGGTAATCCGATTAGTTTTGATACAGAAACAGGCAAAACTATCGAAGATGGGGTAAAAATTGCTGAATATTTGCAGTTTATGGCAAGCATTGACATAGAAGAAAATGCAGAGGCGATAGGCATGCAAGCAATCGCCAAAGCTAGAAATGTGGTGACTGATTTTTTTATGCTTGTTCTGGTATCATCATTGAACCTAGGCGAAGAGATGGCAAGCTAGAAACTTTTTATGACCCACATTTGCGAGATAATTTGCTTGCATTTGTGGGTCATTTGCTGAACCCTCAAGTATGCGGACAGCCATTTGAGCAAGTGGCAAATATGAGTATGCAAGAGGGGCAAGCCGTATTAAATGCGATTAATAAATCCAATGAAAAAATCGCTAAAGAAAATAAAAAATCTAAAAAATAACGTTTGTTAATTATTTAACCGTAGAGACAGGGCATGCCCTGTTTCTACAAAAAAATAATTTTTTATTTTTATAAAATGCAAATTTGCGTTAACAGTGAAATGAAATAGGTAAAAACAATGAGCAGTGCAATTGTCGCTAGATACACATTAGCATTAAATGACCTTGCGAGCCGTGGCATGAGACAGATTGGCAACACCGCACGCAGTATGCAGGCAAGCCTACAATCTGTCTCAAGCGTGATTAGTACAGTTGGTAAATCATTAGCGGTGATGAGTGGTGTAGGTGTAGCAGGTATTGGAGCAATGGTTAATGAACATCTTGAAATGGTAGG
>PDWI01007811.1_pt1 | contig 12801 bp, 10 predicted proteins | sample 1430891 | NCBI WGS metagenome assembly PDWI01 (sample SAMN01162508, study PRJNA174530) | Oral metagenome, whole genome shotgun sequencing project. | biome: Marine environment; feature: Marine mammal; material: Swab sample of the gingival sulcus; isolation source: swab sample of gingival sulcus... | reverse complement strand
ATTATTATTTTTATTATGGGTTGTTTGGCAACATTTCTATTACCTATATTGATCAAAGATATAATTGTTGATTATAAAATAATTCTTTATTGGATTATGTATCTGTTTAACACTTGTTTAAGTTATATTTTGGCTAAGTATAGGATTCTTTACAGCGCTGATCGAAGAATTAATTTTGTAAAGATTAGTGAAGGAAGTAGTTTTGTAGTGTTTAAGATATTACAAATCATATCATTAATATTTTTTAAATCACTCTTTTTATTTTTATTATTTCTAATATTTAATACAATCACAAATATAATAATTTTTATGATCTATTATCGATATCAATATTATCATTTAAGGGAATTAAAAAATGAGTATACAATTGATAAGTCAATCATTCAAGACACAAAGCAACTGTTTGTTCATAAGTTAAGTTATATCGTACTTGTCAATACCGATGTGATTATTATAGCTTATTTTGCTTCTCTTAAAGCAGTTGGACTGTACGCTAGTTATTTGATTATTTTAAAAACGTTGTTTTCTTTTGTGGAGAGTATTAACAGTGTCATTTATCCTCATATCGGAGCATTTATTGCAACTAATAAAAAGGATATAATATATAAAAGATTTAAGGAAATAAATATCATATATTTGTTTACCTCTTTGATTATAATTATTACAACTTATAATTTACTTCAACCATTTATGAAAATTTGGATAAATAATAGGTTTCATAATGATTCAATTCCTTTGTTTTTATGTATAAGTTATTTTTTATTGATTGTTAAATCGAATTTAGAAATGTTTAAAAAAGGTAGTGGTTTTTTTAAAGATATACATATTCCAATCATAGAAGCTAGTTTAAATTTGATTTTATCCTTGATATTAGTTAAATATATTGGCGTTTTAGGAGTAGTTATTGCAACCGTTGTATCGCAGTTAATTTGCCATGTAATCCTCAAACCTATCGCGACATATGGAGAATGCTTCTATAAACAAACACGCGTTTATTTAAAGGATTATTCAAAATATGTTATGTATACAATTGTTTCAGTTGTTGTTTCTCAATTAATCATTAATAATCTAAATTTAGAGATAACATCTTTTTTAGACTTTATAGTTAGCGGTTTTATTATAGTTATATTATTGGGTTTTATAAACGGTTTACTATTTACTATAGATAAAGACTTTAGAAAACAGGTATTTTATTCCATCAATGTCATAAAGAATAAAATAGCTTAGTTTTGAGGGAGGTAAAAGCTACATGAATAAAGAAAAAGTATGTCTGGTAGGTTCTAGTGGAGGACATTTAGTACATTTGTATTTAATAAAGCCATATTGGGCTAAAAAAGATAGATTTTTTGTTACCTTTGATAAGCAAGATGCCAATACCTTATTGACTGGTGAGAGAGTATATTATTGCTATCATCCAACCAATAGAAATATACTAAATCTTATAAGAAACACCTTTTTAGCGATTAAGGTATTATATAAGGAAAGGCCGAGTATTATCATTTCTTCTGGAGCGGCTGTTGCTATCCCGTTTTTTTATATCGGTAAAATATTTGGTTCTAAAACAGTATATATAGAAGTTTTTGATAGAATCAATACACCTACGATAACTGGCAAAGTTGTTTATCCGGTTACAGATAAGTTTTTTGTCCAATGGGAAGAAATGAAAAAAGTATACCCCAAGGCTATAAATATAGGAGGAATTTACTGATGATTTTTGTTACTGTTGGCACACATGAACAGGGGTTTGATCGATTGGTTAAAGCCGTTGATGAATTGAACCTGGAAGATGTATTTGTTCAAATAGGGTATTCAAAATATATTCCGAAAAATTCTAATTATGAACGATTTTTAAGTTCTGACAAGTTTGAAGAGTATATGAAAAGTGCTGATATAATCATAACTCATGGAGGACCTTCCACTTTTATGAAGGCTATTAGCTTAGGCAAAACGCCAATAGTAGTTCCAAGACAAAAAAAGTATCAAGAACATGTTAATGATCATCAACTTGAATTTTGTAATCAAGTATTAAAAAAAGGATATGGTATTATACTTGTTGATGATGAAAAAAAGATTCTTGATAGTATTCATCTTGTATTAGAATCTAATAACACATTTATAAGTACTAATAAAGAATTTAATGAAAGATTTCGCAAAGAGTTGGAAGATTTATAAAATCTATTTGTTTCGTTACATAAGGTTTCAATTATTAACACATATTTTTTACTAATAGAAGAAGAAATTTAGTATATTCAGTTTTAACGATACGAGGTTTAGTATATGAAAAACAATAGAAATAGTATCATTGATACAGCGTATAAAGATTACATTTTTTCAGAAAAACAAGAATCCGATCATATCAAAATATATAGATTTGAAGACGGAACTGGTTATGGAGAAATGAAGAGTTATAACTTGCTCAAGGGTATCCAGCTCTCTTACAATAATTTAAATATAGAGAGCGTGTATCAGGATATAGAACCTGAGGAGGGGATTTTAAAAATTGATCATTGTCTTGAGGGATGCTATGAAGTGAAACTAAAAAATGGTGAGTACGTATTTTTTGGCAAAGGTGATCTCAGTATTACTGACTTAGGATCTGCTGAATTTGAAAATTCTCGAATACCGACGAAAAAGTATAAAGGCCTATCTATTTTTATTGATGTAAATGTAGCGCAAAAAACGGTTAAAGAAATTTTTTCGTTTTTAAATCTTGATATCATTAACATAAGAAAACGTTTCTGTGACAAAAGCGTTTTTTCAATCATTAATTCTAAGCATGAGATTAATAAAATTGTCAACGAACTATATACTGTAGATGAAAGAATACAGCTACCATATTTAATTATTAAGGTAGTAGAGCTTCTATTATTTTTGGAGATAGTTGAAACAAAGGATATCGATAAAGTTACTTCATTTTCAAAGCCTATTTACGATGCTACAAAAGAATGCTATAAAGATTTGATAAAGAATCCATTTGATAGATACTCTATTGCTGAATTAGCAAAAAAATATGCTGTTTCAGAATCGAGTTTGAAGAGATGTTTTGGTTATATTACGGGGAACTCTATAGGAGATTTTAAAAGGACGCTTATTTTAAAAGAAGCATCAAAACTGTTAACTAACAATCTTGATATGTCAATTCGAGATATTTCAGATATTGCAGGATATGTAAATCAAAGTAAGTTTTCTTCGGCGTTTAAATCCCACTATGGTCTGACACCAAGTCAGTATAGGAAAAAGTATGCAAATAGTAGTGCCTCTAAAGTAGGTATGATAGAGTAATTCATATCACAAAGGGGCTTTTTTTTTATTTGGATAATTATTATCGTTTTGACCTATTTGGAGTAAAAAAAGGTCGGATAGGTTATAGAAGAACTTTTTCTCGTTTGCTATACTCATTAATAATGCATTTTAAACTGGTTTTGTCCAGGTATTATTAAAATCAATGAGATATAGGAGGCAAAATGGAACAAGTTGTAGATAAAAAAAAGGATTCATTATTACATGACAATATAGTAAAGCTTATGTTTAAGCTTTCTATACCGGCAATAGTTGGTATGTTCGTAATAGGGCTTTATAGCTTTGTCGATGCGATTTTTGTTGGGCAGTGGGTTAATGAAGTAGCTGTTGGAGCAATCAGTGTTGCTTACCCCATAACACTACTTAACAACGGGATAGCAGTTTTAGTTGGTATTGGTTCAGCGTCTGTGCTTTCAAGGGCGATTGGTAGAGAGGATCAAAAGACCATTGATAAAATAATGGGAAATCTTTTGACATTAGTATTTTTATTTTCGCTAATTACAACCATACTGGGTTACTTTTTTACAAGACAACTGCTGTATTTTAGCAGTATTGAAGGTGATATGCTCATCTATGCCATGAAGTATTTAAAAATCATATTCCTAGGATCATTTTTTGTTAACTTTGCGCAAGCAGCAAACATGGTGATTCGTGGTGAAGGTAAAATGATGACGGCAATGCTATTTATGGGAGCTGGAGCAGTTTTAAATATTGCGCTTGATCCAATTTTTATAAAAGTACTCGGTTATGGTATAGAAGGAGCAGCAATTGCTACTGTTATTGCGCAAGTGGTACAGTTTACACTAACACTAGTATATTTCCTTAAGTTCAGTAGAAAAGTAAAGTTTAAGAAGATAAGATTGGAGAAGTCCATACTTTCTGGGGTACTCTCAGTAGGTGTATCGGCGATGCTTATGCAAGTGCTTAGCCTTGTACAACAAACAGTATTATACTCAAGGCTTATGGCACACGGAGGACCTGAGAAAGTTATTCTTATGGGCGCGGTTATGCGCTACATGATGTTAGCTTTTATTCCTGTTTGGGGAATTAGCCAAGGGTTTCAGCCTCTTGCAGGGACAAACTATGGTGCTGAAATTTTTGATAGGGTAAAAAAATCAACGAAAGTATTTGCGTTAGGCGCACTGGGTATGGCGCTACTTTTCTGGTTACCATTTGTGCTATTTACCGATAACATCCTATCTTGGTTTATTAAAGATAACGTTTCGATTATCACAAATGGCCTTCTTGATGCACGTATGGCAATGATAGTGTTTCCTTTAGCTGGTCCTTTAATTATATTTGTTACACTCTTTCAAGCAATTGGAAATGCGAAAAAAGCAGGTCAACTAATCATTTTAAGACAGGTGGTACTCTTTATACCATTAGCGTTTATTCTACCAATGATAGCAAATTTGGGCTCGCTAGGTGTATTTGGCAGTTTTGCTGTAACGGATATCATTGTCTTCCTAATGGCGGTACTGTCGACGGTGAAAGTGTTTAAGAAAATGGGAAGAGAACAATAAGAAAAATCTACTAATCAATTAGGAAAGTATGCTTCTGAATTAAATACATTTTAAAGAATAGAAAAAATGAATTACTTTAATTTAGCATTTGTTTAAGAGAACATGAAAATGTTCTTTTTTTTTGAACAAGTTTTCTTTTATTAGCTTTAAAATTAACACAGAAAAAGCATATAATTGTTAGAAAAATCTAAAAAGCACTTGACCCTAAAGTTACTTCAGGGTATACACTAAATAAAGAGAGGGGGTTTTATGCAAAAGTATTATACTATAGGCCAAGTTGCTGATTATTTAAATATTTCAGTTGAGGCGATTCGTTTTTATGAAAAAAAAGGCGTTATTCCCACATTTATAAGAGATGAGAATAACTATAGATTGATTAACCATAAACAGCTTTTAATTTTAAAGGGTATTACTCAACTGAAGCAAGCTGGTTTTTCATTGGAGGAAATAAAAAAAATCAATTCAGATGCCGTTTCTTCGGAACCTGAAAAACAGTATAAAATTTTATCTCAAGGTATTTCAAAAATACAAGATCAAATCCTTAATTTGGAAAGAACTAAAGAAAAATTAATGAATGATATTTCTGAATTAAAATATTTTTATTCATTGGTGGAGAAAGATTGTTTTATACAAAAAGCAGATGAAAAATTTAAAGTCATAGATTTAAATGGTTTGACAATTAATCACTTGCTCTCTGAAGAAAATATGTTTTTTTCTATTAGAGATAGTTTGAATATAAGTTCTTTTTATTTGCTTAAAGCGGTTTTATATAAAAACGAATCGGATATTGAGGACATAATTAAATATATGATGAATTATGGTAAAAAGAAGAATTTTGTTTTTAATGGTTCAATATTTTTAAATGTATTATCGTCGCCATCTTATTATACTGGAGATGCTTTAGCGACTATTATATATATTGGTTTAGAGGGTGATTATGCAAATAAGAGTAGGGTTTAAAGAAAAAGATCGCATTGTTGTAGCGCAACTATATGCTAATGCTTTTAAAAGAAAATTTGAAAAATTAATTGGTGATGAAGATGAAGTTGCTTCTCTTTTAGAAAAACGATTGAATTCAAATTATTGTTTGACTTGTTACCATAATGAACAGTTAGTAGGTCTAGCGGGTTTTCATGTTGACCATAAAGCACTAGTCAATATAAGTTTATCAAATTTTATTTCACAGTTTGGTTTTTTTAAAGGTTTAATGAAAGGAATTATAGCTGCGATTATTTTTTACAGAAAACCCGTCCCTAAAAATGAACTTTTAATGGATGGTATTGCTGTAGATGAAAAGTTTAGAGGTCAGGGAATAGGTAGCAGATTATTTGATGAGTTATTTGAATGGGCAAAGGCAAATGATTATAAAGCTGTCCATTTAGACGTCATTGATGAAAACCCAAAAGCGAAAGCATTATATAAAAGACTAGGTTTTGAAGAAATGTCATATGAAAAGGTGCCACGTTTTATAGAAAAGTTAATTGGCGTTTCCGGAATTACACATATGAGAAAAGCTGTATGATTGAAAGGTTTTTATACTATGAAAAAAAATATTTTCATTATCATCATTATTATAATAATATTTTTAGTTATTTTTGTTATATATCGATTAGATGATATGGAAATAAAGGCAGCAGAAATAAAAGAAATTGAATTTGGTTCTGGTCTATCTGGATCACTTTATTTACCTGACAAAAAAGGACCTTATAAAGTCATTGTTTTTATTCATGGTGATGGTCCGACAAATAGAACTTTAGATGGCGGATATAACTTTATTATAAACCGATTTTTGAAGTCGGGTTACGCTTGCTTTTCATATGATAAAGCTGGTATTTCAAAATCAAGTGGGAATTGGCTCAGTCAAACCATGAGGGATAGAGCGAAAGAAGTAGAAAATGCCATTCCGGAAATTAAAGAAAAAGTTCAAGTTGATTCTATTGGAACTTTGGCTTTTTCACAGGGTGGTTGGGTAACATCTGAACTGGCGATTATGAATACGCCACTTGATTTTAACATTGTAGTGGGTGGCGCAATTGACTGGATGGAACAACATATTTACTATGAAACGGAGTATGCTAAGTCATTAGGTTATACCGAAGAAAAAACCCAGATATATTTGGATTATGTTAGGAAAGCCGATTCGTTCATTGTATCAAATGACTATGAAGGTTATGTAAATTATGTTAAAAGCCATGATTATGAAGCTCCTATGACAAAAGAGCGTTTTCATTTTGTATATTTAAATTTCGGTTCAAACGCAAAAAAAGGGATAAAGGTTATGAAATCTCCTTTCTTAGGAGTTTTTGGAGATTCAGATAAAAACGTGGACGTTTTAAATTCAATTGAAGTTTACGAAAAAATATTTAAAGATAATAAAAAATCAGATTATGAGCTTTCTGTAATTAAAAATGCAAACCATGAACTTCTTGATAGTAAATATAATGGAAGAAAAGAGTTAATGACCGTCTATTCTATTCTTTATGGTGATGATATTTTTGCTAAGGGAGCATTAGATTTAATGGTTGATTGGTTAAATCGAACACTTCGTTAAAATGAAATACAGTAATAAATTTGTTAGGAGAAAGTATGACATTAAGTATATTCGGTAAGATTACAAAAGTAGCATTAAATAGACGAAAGATTATCTATTTTCTTATTATAATTCTAACTTTTTTTAGTGTAAGAACATATGACACGATGACAAAGTCTATTTTACCAGAAGTAAAATTACCTTATGTTGCTATTGAAACCTACTTAGTTGGTGCTAGCGCTTCAGAAATTGAAGAAATGGTAACTTTGCCAATAGAAAATGGTATTAAAGACGTAAAAGATATTAAAAAAGTGACATCTTCTTCTGGTAGTGGTTATTCACTTGTCATTATTCAGTTCAAAGAAGGTATAGATGCTGAAATAAAAGTGCAGCAAATCCAAACAAAAGTTAATAATATCAGAGCGAAATTGCCTAAAGATATTGAGACGCCAACGATAGAAGAATATGATATTTCTAAATTTCCAATTATTGCAGTAGAATTAAACGCTGATATGGCGTACCCTCAGTTAGAAAAAGTTGTCAGCGAGATTGATAGTCGCCTTAAATCAGTAAATAATGTTAAGAGTGTTGAAATAAAAGGATTAAATACACCCTATATTAGAATTATTCCAAAATTTGAAAAAATGAATAGATTTGGGATAGGATATGAAGCAATTTCAGGGCTTATTAAAGAGCAGCAGTTTAATATTCCGCTTGGTAATCGAGAATTAAGTGGACTTAACTACTATTTTGAATCAGATAATCGCATCACAAGTATTCAAGAAATTAAAAACATGCCTATTAATTTAGGTGCAAATCAGTTGATAAAACTTAGCGATATTGCTGATATTAAATATGGAAATAAAGAAACAATAATAGGTAGTTATAGAATTGAGGATGGGAAACGTAAACCGATTATTAGTTTATTTGTTTATAAAAAGCCAAAGGGTGATACAGTAGCTATTGCTAACGATGTGAAAACAATTGTAGCTGAATATAATGAAAGTCTTTTTAATAAAGATAAATACGAAGTTCGCACAAGTATGGACGCTTCAGAATATATTCAAACAAATATTAATGATGTTTTTAATAATGCATTAGGTGGTTTATTATCAGTTATTGTTGTTCTTTTTCTATTCATAAATTTAAGAGAATCCATTTTAGCATCTTTAGTTATTCCTATTACGATGATTAGTGTTTTTCTAATGTTTGAAGCTTTTAAACTGACACTGAATGTAATGAGCATTATGGGTCTTATTATTGCACTTGGTATGCTGGTTGATAATGCGATTGTTGTTGTTGAGATGATCGATGAACATAAAAAACATTATAAGTCAATGTCACTAGCTGAAATAATTATAAAATCTGCCAATAGCGTAGCAACAGCTATTTTTTCTTCAACACTCACCACAATAGGTGCATTTATTCCTTTGGCTTTTCTTAGCGGGGCAGAAGGTGCGCTAATTAGAACGATACCTATTGCAACAGCTTTAGCTATGGGTGTTTCATTCATAGTTTCAATAACAGTTACACCTGTATTTGCTTATATTTTTATTAAAAAGGTGGATAAAGTGCCTTCCGTTTTTATAGCTGTTCTTTATAGTGTTTTAATTGCTGTTTTAGGGGCTTATGCATTTTCTGACCAGTGGGAGCTTACAACAGTATCTTATATTGCAGGTCTAGTTTTCTTGTTAGCATCTCTTATAAAGTATTATTTTATCTTAAGAAAAAAGAAAGTAGATAAAGATGGTCTTTATAAAAGAGCTATTAGTATAATAATGAAGTCAAAGTATTATCAAGCTGTTGTTCTAATTGTAATGATTGTTTTATTAATCTATTCTGGAAATCTTTTATTATCAGGTCATATTCCTATGGAAGCCATGCCTAAAGTAGATAGTAAATATTTGACAGGAGAGGTGTCTTTAGTAAAAGGCTCAACAGAACAAGAAAGTGTAAAAATTTTTGATCAGATTAATACTCATCTATCTTCTAGAAAATATATTGAGGATTATAGTGTTGATATTGGTAAGGATACGATAAATTTTGCCATTAAATTGAAAGATAAAAGAGAGCGAGAGTTACATTCAGAAAAAATTATTACAGAGCTAATATCTTACGTCTCTACTTTACCTGATATAAAAGGAAATTTTGTTGTAGAGGGTGATGAAGCGAATGCTGCCCCAATTTCTATTACAATTAGCAATAATGACAGTGATCAAATGTTTGAAGATGCGAAGAAGATTCAGCAGATTTTAGAGCGCATATCAGGAACTGTTTCCCCTAGAATTGATTTCGAATACGGAGCACCTATATTTACTATTAGCGTAGATCGAGTGTTAGCTAGTAAAATGGAAATTATGCCTTCAGCCATTCTTACTAGGATAAGGGAACTTATTGCAGATGAAAAAATAATGAAAGTAACAGTAGATAGTATTAACACAGATGTATTTATTGAAAAAGAAAATATTTTTAATTCCATAGAAGAATTGGGTCAGATAAGCGCATTAAATAATCAAGGAGTTCCGGTTTTACTAAAAAATGTTGTGAGGTACAAAGAGCAGAGAAAAATTAACGAGATTAAGCATGAAAACTATAAAAAGATTTTAAAAGTCAAATCAAATTTAGCTGATGGCTTCACGGTTAATTCAGTATTGAAGGAGTTAGAAAAACAATTAAATACGTCAAACGCTCTATCTCCTTCTACAACCTATTCTCTAGGTGGAGATTTTAAAGCTATGCAAGATTCTTATTCTGATCTTACGAAAAAATTTATGATGGCAGCTTTAATTGTTTATGTTATTTTGTTAATTCAGTTTAATGGGTTTTTGCAACCTATTGTTATCATTATTAGCGTTCCTTTTTCAATTATTGGTGTTGCCATTGGTTATTATATTAGCGGGTTAACTTTTTCCACATTATCATTCCTTGGAATTGTTTCCTTAGTTGGGATAGCTGTTAATGACGCAATCGTTCTTATAGATTATATTAACAATTTAAGACGAGAAAAAAACTATGATAAAGTAGAATCTATTATTCATGGTTGTTTAGCAAGATTTAAACCGATTGTAGCAACATCACTGACAACGATGGCAGGAGTAGCTCCTTTAGCTTTATATAGTGAAGATTATGGGCAAATGGCATACGCCCTAATATTTGGTCTTTTTGGATCAACAGTATTAACGTTATTTGTAGTTCCTGTTGTTTTAAATGTATTCGAAAATATCTCAGGAAAAGTAAGTTTTACAAAAGGAGAATAATATGAAAAAGTTGAGTTGGTTTAAAAAAATTCCTTGGGTTAAGTTACTTATTGGGGTGATAGTAGCTGTCACTTTACTGTTTGTTTTGGATTTTCTCAGTCAAAATCCTTCAAAACCCAAAAAGAGTGCTAATGATAAATTGCAGAGCGTTGTAGTAAAAAAAGCAATTCAAAATGACTTAGTCATCAATCTAAAATATTTTGGATATATAGAGGACTCAACAGTTTATATAGGAGCAGATAGAGTTCAAGGTAGAATAAAAGATGTCTGTGTTTCGGTGGGTGATGAAGTAAGTCAAGGTTGCACATTATTTACTCTAGATGTGTCTAGTGAACTTTCTAGTACCGAGTTTCAATTAAGTGAATTAGAAAATGCGAAAGACTCATTAAATTTAGAAATAAATCAATTGAGGCCACAAGTTAATAAACTAAAGGATTTATATAATCAAGGGTTGGTTAAAGCCATTGAACTAGATGAAGCTAAAAATCAGTTAAAAAAAATGGAACTTAAGCGTGATCAGTTGAATGAACAGCATGAATTACTAGATAAAACTCTATCAGGAAGCAGAAATCAAGCAAGAGTTTTATCACCAGTTGCAGGTAGAATAGAGGAAGTAACAATAGTGCCTGGAACATACATTGGACAACAGGATGTGATTAAGATTAAGAAAAAGCAATTACCAACTTGTCTTATTATGGTTGATGAAGCAGATATTGACCGTTTTATTTTAAACAAAAAAGTTAAAACTATCATAGGCAATGAAGTCTATGAAGGGAGGATAAAGTCGATTAAAGGTAGAGATGAACAGAAACTATTATTTCCTGTTGAAATAGAGATAGATACTACAGATAAACTGCTAACGGGCAAGACGGTAAAGGTTCTACTTGAAACATATAAAAAAGAAAATGGCATTATGATACCACGACTCTCTGTTATTAAATTTGACGATGAAACGTATGTCTATGTACTTAACAAGGATAAAACTGTAAGTAAAAGAAATGTTATGTTAGGTAAAAGCAAGGGTAATATGGTTGAAATTATAAAAGGACTTAAATCTGATGATAAAGTTATTGTCGAGGGTCAATTCAGTGTTTCTGAAGGTGAAAAAGTTATATTAATAGATAATTAATAATTATGTATTTTGAAGCATTTAATCTAATTCCTGAATTTAAAGAAGAAATTCAATTTTTTATAACAAATTAGAAAATATTATTATAAATGCAACTGATAACACTGAACTTGATGTTAAGTGAAGATATATATATTATTATGAATACTAATAAAGATAGGAGATTTTACATGAGTAAATTTAATAAAGAGGGAATTGAAGTAATGAAAGCAAGAACAATAAATCCTCCAAAGTTTTTACACGAGATACATGGTAGTACAACTACTTTATTTGATATAATTCTTACCTATAGTGGAGGCATTTTAGCGATTATAAGCATATATGCTCTATACATGCAGAGTAATGTTAGCATTTCGACATGGAAGCTTGTCTTATTACTTTTAATAAGTGGAGATATTGGAGCTGGAGTAGTTGCAAACTTTACAAAAGGTACAAATTCATATTATGGTGGGGAACTAAAAAGTAAGTCAAGAATAGTCTTTATTCTTTTACATTTTCTACACCCTGCTGTTTTTTTATTCACCTTAAATTTATTTTCTACTAAGGCAATAGGTTTAGTGATATTTGTAATTGTTTCAACTTTGATAATAAATGCAATTAAAAATAAAGAAAAGCAAAGAGTTGTTGCTGCGTTTTGCATTGTAATAGGTATTGGGGCGCTATTAATTGTTGGTATCTCAAATCCATTATTACTATGGTTTTTTCCACTATTTATGATTAAACTATTTATTGCATTTGGTATTAGGAGGTATTAAAAACCATGGAAGTAGAAATTAGAAAAATTAGAATACAAGATATAGATATTGTATCTGAATTATTAACGAATAGTTTTGTTGATGATAAAGGTGTCATTGTTCTTTTTAAAAATAATGATCCAAAGTACAGATACAAAGTAAAAAAGTGGTTTAAGGCAACGTTAAAAATGTTAATCAAAAATAATCAAAACGTAAATTGTGCATTTTTGGGAGATGAAATTGTCGGTGTTTCGATAGTCACTCATACATCTTATCAACCATCTGGTTTAGATCTTCTAAAATGGACGTATTCAATATTAATGACTTG
>PDWI01007809.1_pt1 | contig 12801 bp, 11 predicted proteins | sample 1430891 | NCBI WGS metagenome assembly PDWI01 (sample SAMN01162508, study PRJNA174530) | Oral metagenome, whole genome shotgun sequencing project. | biome: Marine environment; feature: Marine mammal; material: Swab sample of the gingival sulcus; isolation source: swab sample of gingival sulcus... | reverse complement strand
ATCACCCATTGTGATAGTTTTTGTAATTACATTCATAAAAAATTACTTTAAATTTATTCTCTTTATTTTGTTGCACAAAGGTACGATATTATTTTTATTCTAAACTTTTTTATTTATAAAATTTGAATACTATTGTGCTAAAATAAAAATAGAGAGAAACAAAACCAATCTTTGAAGCAAAATATGTTAAAAAAGATTAAAAAACAAGATTAATATTATGCTAAATAACAGTTTTTAATTATTTTTGCACCGTTTTAATATAATAAAATATTGTTATGAAAATAGAACAAATTGGTATTAATGCTGGATTAGTGTGGGCTGCGTTAGAAGAAAACGGAGAAATGAACACTAAAAATGTTAGAAAAGCTACTAAAATCAAAGACAAAGATTTAACGATGGCTTTGGGCTGGTTAGCACGTGAATCAAAAATTTCTTTTAGAGAAGAAGGAAAAGAACTTTTTGTTTCATTGGCTTAAAATTTTAAGAAAAGAGTTACAATAAGAAATCGTCTAAAAAAGCTATTTTTAGGCGATTTCTTTTTTAAGTAGAATTTTGAATTTTAACCAGAATCTTATTGTCATAAAAAAGTCTGTTTTTACATAAAAAACAGACTTTTTTATAAGCTATAAACGGATAAAAAAACAGCTCGCTTTTTATCGCTTTAAAATTACATACGGACGGAGCAAAATTTCCGACCGTACAAAAATAAATTTCCGACCGTACAAAAATTTATTTTCCTACGGTCGGAAATGCACCCGCCTTTTAAACCCTCTCAAAATGGATATTTTCCAACTCTTCTTTTAGCATTTTTCCAGGTGTAAAAATAACCTTTACTCCTTTAATGTTAGCAACTGTATAACTCTCTTCAGTATCGCTACCTGTTCCGGAAATAGAGAGGCGAAATGTTCCAAAATCACCTAACTTGATACTGTTTCCTGCTTTCAAATATTTCGGCAATTCATCAATTAAATTATCAATAACATTACTAATATCTCCACGAGTGAGTGAGGAGCGACCAGCAATCTCTTTACTAATCTGATATTTACTTACTCTACCTTGATTTACAGGACTTGCGTACCATTTTTTAGGTGCACTTGAATCTTGAGGATTACCCTTTTGGATCAATTTGATTTTCATAAGACTTAAATTTTTATGCTTTCGGTAGAAATAATACTCTATTTTTCTACTTTAAGCTGGTTAATAAATAAAAAAAATTACTGATTTCTTTGATTTTTCACTCAAAGAAAATTCAAAAGTAATATATTTTTTTGAAAAACAAAAAAAGAATAAGAAAAAGAACTATTTTTTAAGCCATAAGCGATAAGTAATAATTGATAAGTGCATCTAATAATCAGAAGAATAATGATTTTTTCTTGTCGTTTTAGAAACAACAAAACAAACATTTAAAAAGAAATCGCCTAAAAAAATATTTTTTTAGGCGATTTATTATCTTTTATCAACTTTCAACTTCTTTTTAATTATTTCTTTATCATTTTCTGAAACTTGACTCCTTCGGAAGTATCAATTTGCAACAAATAAATTCCATTATTAAAGTCTGTTAAATCAATCATTTGAGAATGGTTTGGATTTTTGTTTTCTAACAAAATTCTACCTCTCATATCGGATACTGCCCAATGATATATTTCTAAATTATCACTTTTGAAGTAAAAAATGCCTCTTGATGGATTGGGATAAACACTAATGGTATTGTTTTGAGCCTTCGTCTGATAAGTTGAAACAGTAGTGTCTTTTAATTCCGTATAATCCAATCTTACCTCTGACGCATTTCTGACATCATTTTGCTCATTAAACTGAAAAGGGATAAAGGTATTAACCAGTGAATTTGTTTCACCACCCCAAAACTTATACTGAGATTTTATCAAACTTGCTTTTCCATATAAAAAATCGGTATAATTAACCTCAGAAACCAATCTATAATCGTTATAAATGGGCAGATAAGTTTGTTTGGATAATAACTGATTGCTTTGGTTATAATTATATTGGTACTTTACATCGTTTTGCCAAAACAACCCTGTCCAATATTGATAATTTGTATTTATGATATTTTCATTTTGGTCATAAGCATACTCAATGTTTTGTGAATTTTGCCAAATATTGTATTTATTATTCCATTGCTTAGTAATTTCTAAACTCTTTTTATTGGATATATTATCGTAATAAAAAATAGTTTGTTGCATAGGCGACCAACTATTATCTTGAAAAGTAGAAATGGTAATTGTATCTAATTGATTGTTATCACCATAAGCATATTCACTTTTTTGTTTGTTAGAAACAGTGCCATTTTCATAAATAAAATAGGTTGTTAATTGAAGCAAATTTTCATTATTATAAGTATAATTCACTTTTTGTACCTGTTCCCATTGGTTATTAATCCATTGATAATCAATCTTTGATATTAAATAATCCTGAGAATAGATATATTTTGTTTTGGACACAAACTCCTCAAAACCATTCTTCAAATTAATGTTGATTTGAGTATTCTTTTTTCCATTTAAGTAAGTGAACGAAATTAGAAAAACATCTTTCCAAATATTATTCACTCTTTTTCTAAATCTTTGTTCCACACAATTTCCATTAGAATAAATCCATTCTGTTTGATTTAATCGAATTAAGCTGTTATTTTTCTTAAAATATTTTGTATCTATCGTTTTTTGGTTGTTTTCATTGTAAATAAAATGGTGTAAAAAAGTAGTGTCCCCTTTTACAATTTCCATCTGCCTAACCAAAATTGTTTCGTCAGCTTTTAATTGTAAAAAATGACTTATTGCAACAATCAAAACGATATATTTATATATTCTTTTCATCTCACCAGTGTATTATTAAAGTTATTTATTGTAAGAAATATAAATGACTTCTATCATTAAAAATCTTTCAAAGATAAGATTTTATTTCTAAAAACCCAATAAAGGAAAACTTTTTTAACAAAAAATCATTTTTTACGCTATTTTAATAAGATAAAAATAAAGATTTGATTACCTTTGTCTGGTATTAATTTTCTTAAAAATGATAACACAAGCATTACAGAACTATTTTAACGAACATCATTTTCCCAAAACAAAAATCAAGGCTTTTTTCTTTGATATGGACGGAGTTTTGTTTAATTCAATGCCCAAACACGCTTCTGCTTGGCATCAAGCAATGAAGGAATATGGTATTGATTTTTTTGATAACGATGTTTATCTCAATGAAGGACAACCGGGCTTAGAAACCATTCGTATTGCCTTTGAACAACAAAAACAACAAACTCCAACCGAAGAGATATGCAAAGAAATCTATCAAAGAAAAGGTGAACTTTTCTCGCAATTAGGCAAGCCTAATACCATTCCTTATGCTTCTCAGATGATACAATTTGCAGTGGATAAAGGTTTAGAAGTTTTTGTGGTTACAGGTTCTGCACACCAAGATTTGATAAAAAATCTTTTGAAACATTTTCCTTTAATAAAAAAAGAAAATGTGGTAAGTGCCTTAAACTTAAAAAGAGGCAAGCCCTACCCTGACCCTTATCTAAAAGCATTGGAACTTGCTGACTTACAACCCTATGAAGCTATTGTGATTGAAAATGCTCCGTTAGGAGTTAGAGCTGGTTCGCAAGCACAGATTTTTACTATCGCTGTTAACACAGGTCCTTTGGATAAAGAAATATTATTAAAAAATGGGGCTAATATTGTTTTTGATAGTATGAAATCACTCTTTGAAAATAGAAATCAATTCAATGTATAATGTAATAATATAATAATGAACAAAATGAAAAAGATTTTTTTTATCCATCTCTTTCTTTCTTCTTTGGTTTTGCTACAAGCAGGAACAATAAAAACTAACGAAAAGTATAATATAAAATTAGTTGGAGAAGTTAGAGCAAGATACGACTACAACACAGATTTAAATGCTCAACGTTTTCAAACCAGAAATGCACGTTTGAGTTTGAGTGGCAAGTTTAGTGAGTTCACTTCTTATAAGACAAAAATAGACCTTTCAAATCAAGGACGTATAAGAATGCTTGATGCTTATGTGAAATTAACACCGAAAAAATGGTTTAATATTCTAATAGGACAACAAAAAATCCCTTTTGGAATTGCTAATTTACGTGGTCCAAGTTCTTATTACTTTGCAAGTCGTCCCTTTGTGGCAAAACAATTGATAAACGATTCACGTGATGCAGGTATTACGGCAGTATTTTCTAATAAAACAGTGTTTCCTGTCAATCTTAAAATAGGTATTTTTAACGGTGATGGTATTTATACCCAAAGAGTATGGAAAAAAGAACTTGATTATGTTACAAGATTAGAAGCCTCACCTATCAAAAACTCTAAAATTAGTTTTAGTTATAAGAGCATAAGACCCGAAACGTTAAGAATGAACGTATTTGATATAGGTGCATATTACCAGATTGCTAATTTACACCTTGAAACAGAGTATGTATATAAAACATATCAAAATAAAGTTTTTTCCGAAACACATGCCTTTTCTACTTTTGCCTCTTATGATATTTTTACACATAAAAAACATTTACAAAAAATAACTCCTCTTATCCGATTTGATATGATGAATGACAACAATAAAGGTACAAAAGATAATACAAATCAATATCAAATGGACGATGCTTGTAAAAGAATTACAGGCGGAGTTACATTAAGTTTAGACAAACCTTTCTTAAATGACCTAAGGTTCAATTACGAACATTATATGTATAACAAAGGTGTTGCTAATAGAGATAGTAAATTTGTGGTAGAAGCAATTGTGAAATTTTAGTGTTTATCGTTCACTGTAATTTCCAACTTACTACCTTATCATAAGCTCTTCGTGTGTTAAGAACGGATTTATACGTTCTACACCGTTGAGTTTTATTTTTATAATATGTTTTTGGCTATATACCACTGAATATACTCTCAATTTACATTTTGCATCAATTTTATTAGTATTTTTTCCTCTTATTAGTTGTAATTATCACTTTGAGCTCATTTAAATACTACAAGTTGAAATGGGTGTTTTGTTGTTAAAAGTAAAGATGTATTTATTGGTCTATTTCCTGCCAAAATCAGCAGGAATTTCTCCCCATTTTTGGGTGTCCCATTTGAGAACTTTATTAGAATATTCGTTTTCTCTAAGCCACTTTTCTGCCCTTTCCATTACTTCAAAAAGATAACTATTTTTCTCTGTGCGTTCAATTTTTGTTTTGCATTTCTTCTGTTTTACCCAACCAATAGCTATTTTACTATCGCTGTAAATGGGTATCGCTTTTTCGTAATTTTGAACGAGTGCCAAAGCGTGAACAATAGCTAAAAACTCTCCAATATTATTTGTGCCATTTTCAAAAACACCAATTCTAAAAAGTTCCACGCCTGTTAATAAATCAACACCACGATATTCCATTCTACCAGGATTTCCACTACAAGCAGCATCAACAGCAATACTCTCTTTTATAAAACGAACGTCTTTGGGTAATTGGATTGGTCTATTTTTCTTTTTAATTTCTGTTCCAATATAATTTTTCCAACCCTGCTCAAAAGCCTTTTGAGCTAATTCTTTTGTTGAAAAAGATTTGTATTTTGCACCATTATATCCCTTAACACTCTGTTCACATTCTTTCCAAGTAGAAAAAACACCGACTTCATTGCCTTCCCAAACGGTATAATATTTATTTTTTTTACTCATAATAGTCAAAACTCTTTTTATTTTTCAATGTTTTAATGTAATTTTGCATTTTCAAACAAAAACAGGTCTCGTAGTTCAATGGATAGAATCGCAGTTTCCTAAACTGTTGATCTGGGTTCGATTCCCAGCGAGACTACAAGCAACAATACTACACTTACGTTTTTGTATATTTACTATCACAAGTATTTTATCAGCTAATTTGAATATTAGAATAAATATCTCCAAAATCGGATTGTAAAAATCTTTCAGATTCTATTTCTTCTCTCATCTCTTGTGGTGTCAACCATCTTTCCAACCTCCAAGCCATACTTTCACCAACAGAATAATTGAAGACAACTTTATGGTTACCAGCTATTTTAATAATTCTATCCAAGCATTCTACAACCGATTGTTTTCTTTCGGGAACGGTATATTCAAAAGACAAATATTCTATGGGGTGAGAAAGTCCTTGTAACACTTGTAATTCAAAACCTTCAACATCTATTTTTATAAATTTTGGCGTTCCATATTGCTGTATTAATGCGTCTATTGTGGTCATTTCAACTTCTTGCTTTTTATCCCATTTATATTGACTAAATCTTCCGCTCTTTTTTGTAGCATCAATCCAATCTTCTGAAAAAGAAGATATTGTATGAGAATTAGCAATATACATTGTTTTTACTTCTTCAATACTTCCAAGACCTTTTGGAACAATAATTATTCTATCTGCAAATTTCTTTTTCAAATATTTAATACATTTTATCTGAGGCTCAATAGCCACTATTTTTATTTCTTTGTCAATAATCGGATCTATGCGATTGCCATAATTAGCCCCAACATCAAAATATATATCATCTTTGGAGGTTAAAAATTGAGAATAAAAATTTCGTCTTTTTTGTATTAACTTTTCATCTTCTTTGGAAGGTGTTTTTAATAAATATTTTAATCTTCCAATTCTATCTTCCCCTACAATTCTTTTGATAAGCTCTTTCATTTTATATCTTTCTTATTTTAATAAATAAATGATTTGCAAATATAATATGTTTTTGTGTAGAACAATGATTTTATCATTGTTTTATGAAATTAAAAAAATGTTTTGTCAGGTAAAAAATCTTTTCAAATTTTCTGAAATGAATAAAGTTGAGTTATCTATTTGTAAAAGTTTAGAAAGAAAGAACTCAATAAGTAAATCAACAAAAACTTTACAAACTTTTAGTTTTATGGATAATATAAATTCGTATAACACATTGAATTTTAATATTTTTATAAAAGATTTACAGTTTACATAAACTAAACATATATAAAAAAAATTAAAAACGTCTTGTTGGACTTTGGTTCGGCAGGGCGTTTTTTGTTTACCCTCTTCACTCCTCTCAGAGGTAGGAGGCAGAAGAAAAGAGAGACGTGAGAGAATGTCATTATGATAAGTGAGACACATTACCGAAACTCATTTTACCAGAACGATAAGACGAAACAATCCATATTATTTAAAACCGATATGCCACTCCCAATCGTATTCCATACTCTAAAAGACTATTTTTAGGTTTAGATGAGTTAAATCGCAAAAGAGAATGTGCTTTAATGTAAGGGTTGGCATAAATGGAAAATCCCGAATTAAATTCATATATTGCACCAATACCTCCCATTAATCCCATGCCTGTTTGTGAAGAAATAGCACTAGTGCTATTCATATCAAAATCTAACAGCAATCCACTATTGGCAAAAAGATTTTCAGAGAGATAAAATCGTCCTAAAATAGGAACTTGTAATAAACTTAAATTCGTTTGTGTAGTGTCGTTGGGTGTTCCTTTAACTATTTGGTTTACATCTAAAAGTGTATATTCCACTCCACTTTCTATGGCAAACGTGTGTCCTAAATGATGTACAATATTTAGTCCTACTCCCGAACTGTTTTTTGTGGAAAAAGAGAGGGATGATGGTTGTTTTGCTTCTTCTACATTAATGGTTGAGAAAGAATAAAATAGTCCCACAGAAGTTTTTCTTTCCGTTTTTTGAGCATAAATAGAAAACCCAAATAAGAATAGTATAAGAGTAATGATGGTAATTCTTTGTTTCATATGGTTTTGGATTAGTGATATTTGTTCTTACTAAAACTAACGACAAAGTTACGCAATATTTTTCTTTTTTTTCATTAACTTTGCCAATTAATAATTTTGACTAATAAACAAAATCTAAAATTTAGATATGCCAACACACGAAGATGAACATTTGGAAGAAATAGAAAAAAACGAAAACACGGAGAAATTATCGTATAAAATTCCAAAACGAACAGATGAAAATGTCAAACATCATCTTGCAGGAATGTACCAAACGTGGTTTTTGGATTATGCTTCGTACGTGATTTTGGAACGTGCTGTACCCAATGTTGCCGATGGATTGAAGCCTGTTCAAAGACGTATTCTGCACTCAATGAAAAGGTTAGATGATGGTCGGTACAATAAAGTTGCCAATATTGTAGGACATACAATGCAGTTTCATCCTCACGGAGATGCTTCGATTGGAGATGCTTTGGTGCAACTTGGGCAGAAAGATTTGTTGATAGATTGGCAAGGAAACTGGGGAAATATTTTGACTGGCGATAGTGCGGCTGCTCCTCGTTATATTGAGGCTCGGTTATCTAAATTTGCATTGGAAACAGTTTTTAATCCCAAAACAACAGAGTGGAAAGCATCGTATGACAGTAGAAACAAAGAGCCGATTGCATTGCCTGTGAAATTTCCTTTGCTGTTGGCACAAGGGGTAGAAGGGATTGCGGTAGGTTTAAATTCCAAAATATTACCTCACAATTTCAATGAACTGCTGGACGCAAGTATTGCCTATTTACAAAATGAGGAGTTTGAATTGTATCCCGATTTTCAAACAGGCGGAAGCATTGACGTAAGCAAATACAACAACGGAGAGCGTGGTGGTTCGGTAAAAGTGAGGGCGAAAATTGGCAAACTGGACAATAAAACGTTGGTTATTTCGGAAATTCCTTATGGAACAGATACCGGAAAAATCATTGATAGTATTCTTAAAGCAGGAGAAAAAGGGAAAATAAAAATCAGAAAAGTAGATGATAACACTTCTGAAAATGTTGAGATTTTGGTGCATTTGAGTGCAGGAACATCGTCCGATAAAACCATTGATGCTCTTTATGCCTTTACGCAGTGTGAAGTGAGTATTTCGCCTAACTGTTGTATTATTCAAGATAATAGACCGATTTTTATTGGTGTTAATGAGTTGCTGAAAATCAATACTGAACAGACTAAACATTTGCTGAAATTAGAGCTTGAAATAGAACGTGATGAACTTTTAGAACAACTTTTCTTTATCTCTTTGGAAAAAATATTTATTGAGAATAGAATTTATAAAGATGAAGAGTTTGAAAACAGCAAAACGCAAGATGAGGTAATTGCCCATATTGATAAACGATTAGAGCCTTTTAAGAAAGATTTTATTCGCGAAGTACAAAGAGAGGATATGGTCAAATTGCTTGAAATCAGAATGGTTCGTATTACCAAATATGATAGTAATAAAGCCAATGATACTATTATTAGTATTGAGAAAAAGATAAAAGCGATAAAATCAAACTTGAATAATCTGACGAAATTTACGATTACGTGGTTTACTAATTTGAAAGAGAAGTATGGTAAAGATTATCCGAGAAAAACAGAGATTCGTAATTTTGAGACGATTGTAGCCACCAAAGTGGTAGAGCGTAACGAGAAATTGTACGTAAATCACAAAGAAGGTTTTATCGGTTACGGAATGAAAAGAGATGAATTTGTTTGCAACTGTTCTGATTTAGATGATGTCATTATGTTCTTCAAAGATGGAAGATACAAGGTTGTTAAAATCACTGAAAAACAGTTTGTCGGCAAGGATATTTTATATTTGAATATTTTCAAAAAGAATGATAAACGAACAGTCTATAATGTTGTTTATCGAGACGGAAAAAATGGTTCTAATTTTATCAAAAGGTTTTCTGTAACCTCTATAACGCGTGATAAAGAGTACGACTTAACGCAAGGTAAAAAAGATTCTCGCATCCTCTACTTTACAGCCAATCATAATGCAGAGGCAGAGCTGATTAAGGTGATTTTAAAACCCAAGGCACGTTTGCGTAAACTGTCTCTTAATGCTGATTTTGGGGATATTGCTATCAAAGGAAGACAAGCGAGGGGAAATATTTTAACAAAAAATACCATTCAGCGTATCTCTTTGAAGCAGAAAGGAGAATCTACGTTGGGAGGACGAAAAGTGTGGTTTGATAAAGATGTATTGCGTCTGAATTATGACAATCGTGGTCATTTCTTAGGCGAATTTAATACAACTGATAAAATTTTGGTTATTTACAAGTCGGGAAAATATATTACCAAAAACTTTGAACTAACCAATCATTTTGAAAATGATATTTTAAGAATTGAAAAGTTTGAGGAAAATAAAGTTTGGACGGTGGTATTGTACGATGCTGACCAAAAATTTACTTACTTAAAGCGTTTTCAGTTTGATGATACCCATAAGATGACCGATTTCTTGGGCGAAAATGAAAAGTCAAAATTGTATCTGATAACTGATGAAAAATATCCTCGCATTGAAGTGATTTTTGGTGGTGGGGATTCGTTTAGAGATAACTTGGAAATTGAGGCAGAAGATTTTGTAGGTGTGAAAAGTTTGAAGGCAAGAGGAAAACGTCTTTCTAACTATTTGGTGGAAACGGTCAATGAGTTGCCTCCAACGGTAAAAGAGGAGGAAACTCAAAATATGGAAAACGAAAAAACTCAACCTCAAACAGAAATAAATGAGGAGGACGATGAAGATGACTTGGACAATATTATAGGGCAAATGAAACTCTTTTAACAAAGAATATAAAAAAACTCAAAATTGAGTTAAAATTTTTATTCCTTAAAAAATATAGAGCTAAAATAGATTCATATAATTAACACTTTTGAAGATAGAAAAAGTGTACTTTTATTATTTATAGTATGAAATATAAATTGCGAGAACATTGGTTTTTATTGATGGTTTTTATGCCATTAATAAGTGTGTTTTTTATTGTTTTTTTTGATTTAGAATTGGCAAAAAAGATATGGGAATTTTTAGATGAAAATAACATTGATATTATTAAAAATCAAACTTTATTTAAGTATATCAATAAAGAGTTTTTATTTTTTTCTGGGATAGGTTATGTATTTATTTTTCTGTTTTATTGGATATTCAAAGATAGAAAAAAACTGTTTTTAAAAGAAGATAAATTCAGAACCATCATTGTTTTTTTATTAGGAATTTCTGTTTTAATTTGGTTTTATACACGATTAGTACATATATTTATTTTTACAATAATGGCTGTACTGATAGTTTATGGTATCACAAAGAAGCAAAGATATAAGCAAAGCATTAATACTACTTTTTTACTTTTGTATGTGCTTTTGCAATTTATTGGAATTTTGTGGAATATTGATGTGTTTAAGGCTTATTTTTTGAAGTATCCTGCTAATATTACCAATCAGTTGATGCTTTTAGCTCCCGTTGTTACATTATTCTTTTTTAGATTTACTACCCAAGAGAAAAATTTGTTTGTTGCTATTTTATTTAAGTTTTTCTTTCTATACATCATTTTACATTTAATATCCTATCTATTATTGGTCAATTATTTTGATAAAAATATTTTCTCTTGTTTTGTTTTTAACAAAAGATATTTACCTTATTATTTGGTCTTTCAGTATTCAAAATATCAGCATCCAAGTATGATTTCAACTTTGTTAATCATAATTGGTTCAGTAAGTTATGTCTATTATAGAAGTGGTTCTACTTGGATTAAAAGAACAGAGTTGTTTATATATTGGATAATGCTTTTCTGCTTTGTATTTATTGTACAAGCACGGGTGGCACAAATAGGATATTTTATTGTTTTGGCATTCGTTTTTTCTTTTGAAATATCAAAACACATATCAAGAAGACAACAAATTGCTATTATTTTATTAGGTATTTTGTTGTTTCTTGTAGGAATATATGGAGTTATTCGTTTTACTTCTTTTTTAAACGACCCTGCAAGAGCCATTATTTATAATGCTGGGTTAGAAAGTATAAAAACAAACAATCCGTTATGGGGTGCAGGCACTTATAGCGAAATAATGATTTTTGAAAAAATGGATATTTTGAAAAATGGGACAGTACATTTTCATAATGATTTTTTACAAGCCTTTGTAAAATATGGAATAATAGGATTTTTGCTTCTGTTTTTATGGGTTGTTTTTGCATTTGTTGATAGTTTTAAGAAGAAAAATTTAGCACTATTTTTCTTTATGATCCCCACTTTACTATTTATGATGACCGATACAGCCATTAATCATTATAGGGTTTTAATTGTTAATGCCGTATTTTTGTTTGTATTTTTGGAAAAAGGAATAAAAATAGAAAGTAAAAAAGATGAATAAAAACAGAAACAGAGAACCCATTGATTTAGTTTATCTTTGGGTAGATGGAAACGACCCCAAATGGTTAAATAAACGAAACTCATTTTTGAATAAAAACATCAAAAAAACGGCTATCGCAGGACGTTATGAAAACAACAACGAACTAAAATATTCGTTAAGGTCAGTTGATAAACATTTGCCTTGGATTCGTAAAATATTTATTGTTACTGATGGTCAAATTCCCCATTTTATTGATAATAAACATCCTAAAATACAGATTGTTGACCATTCAGAAATAATACCTCAAAAATTTTTACCCACTTTTAATACTTGGGTATTAGAAAACTTTATTCATAATATCCCAAATTTATCTGAAAAGTTTCTTTATATGAACGATGACACTTTTATTAATGCTGATTTAACGCCAGATTTCTTTTTTAAAGAAAATTTACCTATAATGAGATTCAAACGTTCATTGGGCTTTATTTTAGAATTGAAATTAAAAAAACTTTTTAACAAACCCTTAAATACCTATAATTTGGGTACGTTAAAAGCCCAAAAATTGATAAGAAAAAAATATGGTAAAAATTTTTATTTAAGAAAACATCACAATGTAGACTCGTACCTTAAAAGTGATTATAAAAAAGCTACTGAGAATTTTAGAGAAGAAATTAAAAATACTTTATTTAATCGTTGTAGAAAAAATAACGAAACTCATCGTATTCTATTT
>PDWI01007808.1_pt1 | contig 12801 bp, 5 predicted proteins | sample 1430891 | NCBI WGS metagenome assembly PDWI01 (sample SAMN01162508, study PRJNA174530) | Oral metagenome, whole genome shotgun sequencing project. | biome: Marine environment; feature: Marine mammal; material: Swab sample of the gingival sulcus; isolation source: swab sample of gingival sulcus... | reverse complement strand
GGCTGGTCAGCGGCGCCATTGTCACGCCATCGTTATACTTGGGCGCGATCTCTTCTGGGTGGTCCAGCAGGTATCCGACCCGCGCCATGTCGGGGGGGCGGCACGCCGGGTCCGGCTCCAGCATATGCGCCAGAAGCGGGCGCAGATTGTCGGGAACCCCCGACAGATCGGGGATCTCGCGCCGCGCATCCACCGCTTCGACGATCGAACCGCCCATGTCCAGCGGCTTGCCCCTGAGCGCCGCCGCCATCAAAAGAGCCAGCCCGTATATATCCGTCGCCGGCCCAATCTTGCCACCGAAGTGGCCCAGCTGTTCGGGCGAGACAAATTTGAACTTGCCGGCAAAATGCCCGGCCATTGTGCCTTCCTTGACCACGCTCGACTTGGCGATGCCGAAATCGATCAGCAGCGCCTCGGCGATGATCCCGTCGGGCAGCATCACATTGTCAGGGGACAGGTCGCGGTGGATCACATCGCGGGCGTGGGCTTTCTCCAGCCCCTTGGCCAGCCGTTTCATAAGGGTGCGCCCGGCAGCCTCGGTGATCGCACCGTTCTTGGCGGTGAACTCGGACAGAGGCACCCCCGAGATGAAATCCATGATCAGGCAATAGCGGCCGGTGATCGGATCCTTGATGAAATTCTGATAGCCAACGATGGCTTCGTCCGATAGTTCGGACAGGGTGGTGGCCTCGCGCAGGAACATCAGGCCGACCTTCTCGTCCTCGGCCAGTTCGGGCAGCACCACCTTGATGGCGACCGGTTTGCGGGTGATTACGTTCTCGCCGCGATAGACCTCGCCCATGCCGCCTGCTTTCAGGACTTCCTTGACCTCATAGTTGTTGTTGATCAGCGTGCCGACCTTGACCGTGGCCATGCCGGTACGGCCGCGGACACTAGGCATGGGCATTGGGGCCGGGGGGGGCGGTGCATTGGTCTGATCCCCCGAAGGCGCGCCGTCCCGAGACCCGGCCATAAACCCGGTCTGAAGGGCACCGGAAAACAGCGTTGCCTCGTCGCCTCCCGTGGTCCCCGCACCCTGTTCCGGCGCAGCATTAGGGCTGAAGATCGTGGCGTCCGGGTCAGCCTGTCCTTCCCCGGCCTGCGGCCCTTGCGGGACTTCCGCCGAGCCGAACACGGTGCGGTCGTCATCCCCGGTGCCAGCCTGTCCCTCGACCTGCCCGGGCGAGGCCGGAGCGGCCGCAGGGGAGGACGGTGCTAACAGCGTGCGCTCGTCATCCTCGCCCGTGCCCGGTGCCGCCTCGGTGCGATCAGCCTCTGGGGCTGCATCTGTCGGCGCCTCGGTCGGCGGTTTGTCCCGGGGAGGGCCGGGAGGCTGGGTGGGCGTGTTCATTCCACAATTTCCATGTCGAAATTGGTTTCTCCGATCTCGGGTGTGGGCGGCGCAATGCAGTGTATGACGATCACGGTTACATTGTCGCGGGCGCCCCGTTCAAGGGTCAGGGCAATCAGCCGGTCAGCAGCCTCCTGCGGCGGGTGACTGCCGAGGATATCGGCGATTTCAGGGTCCGAGACATGGCCGGTCAGCCCGTCCGAGCACAATAGGAACCGGTCGCCCAGTTGCAGCTGGGCACCGATTACATCGCACTCCGGCGTGTCCGAGACGCCAATGGCGCGGGTGATGACATTCTTGCGCGGCCAGGTTTCGGCCTCTTCCGGGGAGATCGACCCGGCGTCCAACAGGGCCTGCACCTCGGTATGGTCGCGGGTCTGCTGTTCCAGCGCGCCATTGCGCAGGCGATAGATGCGGCTGTCGCCCGACCAGATGCAGGCATAGTCCTGACCGGCCACTAGGAGGGCCACCAGAGTGGCGCCGATGGTGCCCTGGTTCAGCTCGGCGGAATGGGCGAGGATCGTGCTGTTGGCGCGGCTCAGTCGTTCCATGAACCGGGCTTGGAAATCGTCCGCTGACCCAGGGAACCCGACCGAATATAGCTCGCGGACAATGGTCTGGCTGGCGAAATCTCCAGCGGCATGGCCGCCCATGCCGTCGGCCACCACCCACAGACCGCTTTCAGGGCGGGACAGGAAACTGTCTTCGTTCACGGTGCGGACACACCCTACATCTGTGGCTTGGGCGGTCAGAAAGGTAAAAAATTCAGTGCTATGCATCCTGCTTATCCAAGTCATCGGGTGGCGCTTCGGTTCTTGGTACGGTGTTGGAAACCGGCGAGGGGGTCTGGGCGGACATGGTGGCGGCCGGTCCGCCGGACAAAAGCCATCCCAGCCCGTCGCTGTCTGGTAGCCCGTTCTGTGCCAGCCAGATTGCGGCGCGTCCGCCCCGGGCGGGCGCCCACCAATAGCTGCGTGCGGTCATTGCCCGGGCGTGATCCACCGGCACGGCATCGGCCAGCAAGTCTGCCAGATCTCCCTCGGTTGTATGGGCCCAGATCAGGGGGCCCTCGGCGATCATGTCGTCGGTTTGCGGTTGGAACCCGGCGGCGACGGGGTCCAGCCCCTCCAGCAGCGCAGCGCCCCCGGAACTGGCCCTTTCCCTGCCGGTGCCCCGATCAGTACCCGCGTTGAACAGATGCGCCTCTAGCGCCTCATAGGGGGTCTGATCGGGGTCGGTCAGCGGCGCGGGCAGGCGGCTGCCCTGTACCAGCAGGATCAGCGGAAAGCGACGTCCGACCCGGTCGCGCGAGGCCACCATGATCCCCGCCAGACTGTTGCCGATCACCGCCCGGCCGATCCAGAACCGCAGCACCGGCGCCTGATCCCAAAACACCGTCCAGCCCTCGCCCAACCTGTCGCGCAGCGGGGTCAGCGCACTGGTCAGCCAGTCATCCAGCCGGTTGGCCAGGCTCTCGTCGATCCCATGGCGTAGAAAATCGCCATATCCGGGGTGTTTTCCGATCAGTCCCAGCATCTGCGCGTTCATCCCAGCTCGACAGGGCAAGAGAAGTCGAACAGCTCGCGCATCAGGAAAGGCACGGTGGTACTGTCGAATTCCAGCCGGTAGGTAATCGTACGACCGCCGATCTCATGTGTGACAACAACCACATTGCCATCGCGCCGGGTTTGTCCGCGGCGCAGGAAATCGACGATAGCCCAGCGGCCCGAGTTGAAATCCGCCCGCGAGCTGCGACCGCGCTGTTCGGGGAACAGCTGCACCTGTACGCCCGATCCGGTGCCGGGCCACGCCAGCGAGGCCGCCGCATCCCCCGGCCGGGTCTGGATGGTCGCGCCGTTCAGGGTCAGCATCGCCAGATCCACCGTCGGGCTGGACGAGACATGGGTGACAAACATCGACACGCTGGGGGTCTGGCTACCGACGCTGAAGAAGGCGGCGCGGATGGCCTCGGCCCGGTCGAACTGGGCCAGAGCCTCGGGGGACAGACGGGCACCGATGGAACTGTCCGCGATTGGCTGCAGCCCGTTCGGGGTGCGGGAGACATGGGGTTGCAGATATGTGGTGTGGAACTGCTCCATCCGTCCGCCGGGACCGAAAAACTCTCCGAACACATTTCCGGCGATGTGGCGGCCCTTGCCGAACGGGTAATGAGGCGCAACATATTGCTGGCAGAACCCGGTTACGTCCTCGTTCAGCTTTGCATTCATCTGCGCCAGCGTTGCGTCCTCGGCCACGGTGCGGAACTCGTCTTCGACATCCGTCATCAGACCGGCCAGCGGCTTGGGCAGCGACGAGTTGTTGATGGTCAGCGCAGACAGACGTTGCTGCAACATCTGGTCATCCGCCGGTGTGGACGAACGCGAGGCCACATAGCGGTTCTCGTGCAGCTTGCCGATCGAGGCCAGTATCGCATCAATAGGCCGTGCGCCGGGCTCGCCCTCCAGCAGAACATGCCACAGTTTGAAAGCGTCGGTAATACGTTCCACCTGGCGGCGCTGGCCATCTTCCGAGACACTGCCCGCGCGGGCCTGGGTCTTGCCACCCGAGCGTACCGCGTCCAGGATCACCCGCTGGAACACGCCTGAGCGGTGATAGATCCGAGTGAAGGCCGCATCCTGCAAGCCGCCGCCCAGATCGCCAGAGGCCAAGGCTGCCGGGTCCATCCCGTCCAGCTGTTCAAAGATGCGGGTCAGGCGGGTTTCTTCATCGACGGCCTCCACAAGCTCCAGAAGCGGCGAGGCCACCGGCGAGGCCAGTGCCGAAAGCGCCTCGTAATTGGGTGCGCCAGCCGCCAGCGAGTCAATGCCGATCTGCTCCAGCATTGCCGTCCAGGCCGCTTCGAAATCCAGTTGATACTTGCGGTGCAACTCGCGCTCCAACCCGGCCAACTGGTTTTCATATTTCACCCGGTTGGCGGCGTCGCCCAGCACCCACTGGTCCTCTTCCAGCCTTTGGCGCGCCTCGGTCAATTCTTCCAGGAAGAAGCCCCAATAACCCTCGAAGGTGAACATCGCCGGGACGCCCACCTCGGTCAGAGGGCTACCATCGCGGGTCTTGAACACCCGCTCAACTTGACCCGAAACACGCTCCACCAAGTTGAAATCGGGAATGCCGGAATTGGCTGCCCGGTCGCGGATCGAGGCATAGGCCTGATCCGCCAGCGGCAGGTTGACGATCACCTCGCGGGCACGGCGCACGATTTCACCATCAATGGCCAGAGTGGCGTTGCGCGAATCGTCCAGTTCCAGCATCGCCGCCAGATGCGCCGACAGCTGGTCGCGCTCGTCGATCTGCCCGGCGGACGAGAATTGCTGCCGCCACACTTCGTCGAAATAGCTTTGCACCGCCCCATCGTCCGGCGCCCCCCCCTGCTGACCACCCAGCAGGATATAGACTTTAAGCGCGCGATAGACGCCTGCGGTGTCATTGTCGACGATCAATTGCGGGATATCGTTTTCCAGTTGCAGCAACATACGCGGGCGCAGCATCCGTTCCAGAGCGTCGGAATAGGCACGTTCGGCTGCCACGTTCACGCGCCGGTACTGGCTGAGCCCCAGCCCTTGCAAGAGGCCCGGTTTAACGTCATCGCCATAGCCGGCGGTCATCAGGCGCAGGCTTTGCAGGTGGGGCATCACCAGCGACGGATCGGAATCCGAGATCACCTCGCGGCGTATTTCGTTCTGGGCGTCTCCGTAATAGGCGTCGGCCTGAACCTTGGCTGTGTTCAGCAAGTTGGCGTTCTGCCAGAAGCTCCAGCCAAATCCGACCATGGCGGTGATGGTGGCCAGAGCGATCAGGCTCAACGACAGGGTGCGCAGGATCGCGCCGCGCCGCACCGCGCGCGCATCATGGCTGACCCAGCTGCTTTCCTCGAAGATCACCCGTTTCAGAAGGTCATGTAGGAAGAAGCTCTTGCCCGAACCGGACATAAAGGCGGGTTTGAACGCTTGTGCATCGCTCTGGTTTTGCGCCATCGCGCCCAGGACCTGATCGATCGGCGTCCCCTCCTGGGTGCCGGACGCGAAGTAGAAGCCACGCAAAATCGCGTTGGACTTGTAGCGGGTCGGCTCGAATACCCGGCGCAGAAACTCCACCACATTGGCACGCAACAGCGCCATCTGCCCCGGCAGGCCGAAAATGGCAATGCGCGAAACGCCGTCAGGTTCTTCGCTCATCCGGTCGATCACCTCGTCTGACAGGCGGCTGATCAGAAGGTTGAACTCGTCCTCGACCTTCTGGAAGGTCTGCTCTTCGCGGTTGCGGGTCTGGAATGTTGCGCCCCAAACCGCTTTGCGGCGGTTGATGTTGAACGAGCTGAAATACTCGCGGAATCCCGACATCAGGTCAGCCTTGGTGAACAGCACATAGACCGGGAAGTCGATTTTCAGAACCTCATGGATCTCGGCCAGCCGCGTGCGAACGGTTTTTGCATGAGCAGCCAGAGCGGCCTCGTCCGCGGTCATCATGTCTTCGACCGAAAAAGCCAGGATCACGCCGTTGATCGGCTGCGCCGGACGACCGCGCTTGAGGATATCCAGGAAAGCGGTCCAACTGGCCTTGTCTGCCTCGGCGTTGCTGTCCTGGGTGGTATAGCGCCCGGCGGTGTCGATCAGCACCGCGTCCTCGGCGAACCACCAGTCACAGTTGCGGGTGCCGCCGAACCCTTCCAGGGCGGCCGCCTCACCATCCGAGCCGGGGAACTCGATGCCCGAATTCTTCAGCGCAGTGGTCTTGCCAGCACCGGGCGGGCCGATGATCACATACCAGGGCAGGTCGTACAGATAGGTCTTGCCGCCGGATTTCTTCAGCTTGGCCAGCGCCTCGCCCATCCGTTCAGCCAGGACTGCGCCGTCGCCCACCGGCTCTGTAACGATGGCGTCTTCCAACGCCTTGGCCGCCTTACGCCGCTTGTTCCAGCGCAGGAACCAGCGGAGGAAAATCAGCAAAAGGATCGCACCGATCACCCCGCCGCGCACCAGCACAGGTTGCAACCACGACAGACCGGTCATCGGGAAGCCGAACCAGATGGCCGCAAAGATCGCCAGCACACCAACCACGATCAGAAACTTGCGGAACCAGCCGTATTTGAACAGTCGCTTCGGCGACGGAATGGGAATGTAACCAAACAGCCTCATTGTGCCGCCTCCCGGGCAATCATGATTTCGACTCGCCGGTTCATGGCACGGCCCTCGGCGGTGCCGTTATCCGCGATGGGTTCGGTGGGACCGAGCCCTTCGGTGGTGACCCTTTCGGCATCGCTCAGCAGCGGGGCGACGATATCGGCCACGGTTTGCGCCCGGGCCAGGGACAGAGCTTCGTTGGTCTTGTAGCGGCCTCGCCCGGACAGCCCCTGACTGTCCGTATGACCGACGATGCGGATCGGGCCGGGTTCGTCGTTCAGCGCCAGGGCGATGGCCGTGGCCAGCGGTTTGAAGTCGTTTCGCAGTTCGGCCCGGGCCGAGCGGAACCGCAGCGCCTCGCCCACCCGTACAAAGATGTACTGGTTTGACTGATCCACCACCACCAGACCCTCTTCGATCTGATCCGCGAGCTTCTCGCGGATGCGTTCCAGCTGGCCTGTGGTCGGGGCGACATAGGCCATTTCGGGGGTGACGGGGACGGTGCGTTCAATGGTGATGCCGGGCAGTCCGTCATGCAGGGCCAGGATCTGCGATTGCACCTGGGTGCCCTGGCGCGCGATCAGCGTGGACAGAGTAGCAAACAAGGCCACCACCATCACCGCCGCCACGGCAGCCACCACCCAGATCGGCGTACCACCATAGCGGCGCTGCTTGCCCAGAGGCACGGGCGTCCAATGGACCGAAACATCGTCATCCGGGCGCGGGCGTACCGCACGCAGGGTCTCATAGATTGCCGCGCGCACCCGGGCCAGTTCGACCGCGCCGTTATGCGCAGTGCGGTATTGCCCTTCAAAGCCCAGCGACAGACAGGTCAGCATCACTTCGAGCACCTGGAACCGCTGCCCCGGCGCGCTCATTGCGGCGTCCATCTTGCGGAAGAAGCCGACGCCCGAGTCGCGCTCGCCGAAGAACCGGGCGATCATCGAATACTGCATCCAGATCGAGCGGTCAGCGCCGGGCAGGTTCTGTACGATATCATCGGCCGTGGCCGCCAGTGCGTATTTCGCATCCGAGGCGTCCTGCTGGCTGACCCCCGCCGCCAAGGCATTGCGTTCATATAGGTCGATTTCGCGGGTAACGTGGTCGATCAGCGGTCCGGCCTGCATTTCGACCAATCCGGTGCGCAAACGGCCCAGCAGGATCAACAGGTTGGCAGCGGCGGCGATCAGCGGGTTGGTAGAGCCCCCGGCCCCAAGCCCGGTGCCCTTCAGCGCATCTTCCAGCGAAATGCGAGGGCGTATCTGCGGTTCGACCGACTGCGGGTCGCGCGGCACCTCGGGGAACATCTCGGCGCCGGTTGGGACATTCCTTGGCTGGTATTGCGGTTGTTGACCATAGGGCTGTTGGCCATAGGGCGGCGGCTGCCCCTGCGGCGGATAGGGCGCTTGCGGCGCTGGCGCATGACCATGGGGCGGTTGCCCCGGAGCAGGGTTCAGTGCGCCGCCAAGCCAGGTGTCTTCATAGCCCGCAGGGGGCTGAGCCGGTTGCTGGTGTCCAAACCCTCCCGGATGAGGCGTGTTCGGCGCCTGTCCGGTGGGGGCGACACGGCCCGGCCCAGGCTGTTGTACCTGAGGCTGCTGACCCCATTGCTGCCCCTGCGGCGGCTGTTGGCCATAGGGCGGCTGCCCCTGCCCTTGTCCCTGCGGCTGGTGAGGCTGCTGCGGCGGCAACTGGGCGCCGAACACGGTCTTTTCTTCGCCGCCGTATCCTTGCTGCGACGGATGGGGCTGACCCGCTGTCGGAGGCTGCTGCGGTGGCGGTGGAGGTTGTTGTCTCTGCCCCTGCGCCGGGGCGCCACCATCGCGCTGCCCCTCAGGGCTGGCGGGACTGGGAAGTTTTTGCCCGAAGACCGTTTTTTCGTTGTCGCCGTTGTCCTGCATCTCATTGCTCCGGAATAGCCCAAAGCTCCAGCTTCAGGTCTGGCCAGTTTCCGGCAAAATGCATGCCGATCGCCGGGGCCACACTGAATTCGCGCCACAGGTCCGACGACTTGTCGACCAGGAAATACACATTCCGGGCCACCACACGGATCTGGCGCGGCGGGTTGGGCAGATGCACAAGCGGCACACCGGGCAGGTTGTTGTTGATGATCTGCTTCATCTGCGTGGTCGGACCCACCTTGCAGAGCTGCGGGAACTGTTGCTGCACCTGGGTCAGCGGCAGGCTGGAACTGACTTCGATCACGAAAGTGGCCTGACTGAACAGGCTGCGGTCATTGACAATGGCGGCAAACGAACCCTCGCGGACCTCTTTCAGTGGCAGGCGAATGGCGCGGCCCACGTCGCGCGCCAGAAGCGCCTGGATGTCCTGAACAACCGGGGTGAACACCTCGCGCGGGTTGTCATGATCGTATGGGCCATAGTCAGGGACGCGGCGTTCGTTCTGGTCGAAGGTGGCCAGCTCTCCGGCCAGGCCGATCAGCTTTTCGAACAGACGTTCCGGGTGGACCTTGCCCGAGGCGTGCAGGTGTTTGAGAACCGGCAGCTCGCGGTTCAGCACCATCAGCATCAGATAGTCCGAAGCCTGAAGCCCGCCGCCCGAGGACGGGTCCGAGGCAAAGCGCGACAGGCTTTCCAGTTTCGCTTCGATCCAGCCGATTACCCGGGTCAGATAGCCCTCATAGGCCGGGTGTACGGTAAGCACCAGCCCGGTAGGCGGCACCGTATCGTCGATAGAGACCACCCCGTCCCGGACCTCGGTGATTCGAGCCAGCGGTATGCACTGATAGCCAGGTTTGGGCGTTTTTCGCAGCGCCAGTTCCAGACGCGGCTCTGCGATTTCGATGGTCTGTTCGATTCGCGAGGAGGAAGCATTGTCGGCCACGGTCTCGGCTGCGACCGCATAGCGGGTCCCTGCAGACGACCCCCCTGCCCCGCCCACGTCCTGACCGTTCTGCGACGCATCCGGCAGGATCAGCCAGACGGTCTGCCCGGCAGCGTCATCGGGCACCATGATCGGGGTCGGCAGGCTGGAGGCATTGGGCGTGTCGAATGGGGTGCCGTCGGGCATCAGACCCACCGCGCTGCGCAGACCGAATCGACCGTGCTGGATCACATCACGGTCGATCTGCATCTCGATCATCCCCCAGGGATAGGGGGTGATCACGCCGGTACGGTCCTGAACCAGCTTTTCAAGATACCGGTCAGCCTGCTGGAAGTGCTGTGGTTGCAGGAACAGCCCTTCTTTCCAGGCGACTTTGCTGAACTGCGACATGATTGCTCCAACGCTTTCATGATGAAACCGACCAGAAGGGACCCGACCGGATATGGAAATGCTTCCCGAGTTTGGGCAATCGAGAGGCGCCGGTCAAGCGCCGCCGCCTCTTTGTCCATTTTGTCAGCTGCGGACCCGGATCAGAATTGCAGACGAATCTGCCCGGTAATCCCCCAACTGGTCTGCGCCTCGCCGAACCGGCCGTCGATCCGCGCGGAGGCATTCAGCTGCCGTCCCCCGATCGCGCCGGCCCCATCCAGCAACTTGGTATAGTTCACGCCCAAGCTGACTTCGCCATAGGTGCCAAGGTTGGTCGAGGTAATCTCATAACCGTTGGTCCCGTTGTTATAGTCCGCCATGGTCTCGTAATAGATGCTGCGCGATTCGGGCGAGAAGTCATGATAGACGGTCGCAGTGCCGAAATAGGTCAACGCCGAGGAGCCGCTTGGGTCGACCTTGGTCCGCGAGAGGGTGCCGCCCAGGAACCCCACCTGAGTATCGCTGTTCTTGATCACCAACACCCCATCGGCCGGACCATTCGCTTGGTTTGTGCTGCTCAACAGCACATTGTCGGTTTCTGTTGACGTAAACGAGAAACCGGCAGTGGGGACGAAGTTGATCAGCTTCTCTTCGTTCACCGGAATGACATAACTGAACGACCCGGACAGGGTATGGGCGTGGCTGCCAAAGCTCTGGTCCATAATCCCGAACCGGGCGTCCGTCCCATTCAGGCCGGTGTTCTCAAGGTCGAAATCCGTCCATTCCCGGCGGTATTGCAGATCCATCAGGAACCGGTCGCGTACAGCGGTCATATAGACTCCGGCATATTTCTGCTGGAAGTCGGTCTTGTTATAGGACGCTGGCGAGGACCCAATGGGAAGACCCGTGGACGGATCGATTGTGAATACCGGCTGACGGGTCCGGCCCATGTTCACCCCCAGGGTGGCACCGAAGCTCAAATCCCAGCCGTTGTAATGACCGTCGAAGCAGGCATTGTCCAAGCCGATCTGGATGCCGCCGTAATCAGCCTCTAGTTCACTGTTCACCTGAAGACCTGCGGTCCCGCCCGAAGAGATGCTGGTCGAGGTACCCGAGGTTTCCGCGCTGCCACCGACAATACGCGCCCAAGTGCCCAAGCCACAGGGGTCATCCCCCGGCGCCGCCAGCCCGGTCACGAAGGGGCTGGAGGGACGGTTGATCACCGATCCGATCAGCGATTGCGTCAGACCGACCGATCCGGAAAGCGACCCCAGCGCCGGATGTGCTGAGGATTTCAGGATCAGCGACCCCGCAGTGCCGGTGTCAATGTAATAGACCAGCGACCCCGAGGAACCCAGCCCGTTGGTATCAAATCCAGGCAGGTTGCCCGAATAGGTCAGGACCGTCAGGTCGGTGGTCAGCGCGCCTTGTACGTCCCCGGGATCCGCATTGTTGAAGTCCAGCATCACGGCGCCGGGTGTGGTTCCCGGAGAGGATGGGTCTACGGCCATCGGCGCGACAGAGCCGCCGATGGCCACCAAGTCCGTCGTCGCATTGGTCCCGCTCAGGTCGACATCCAGCCGGACCGTCGCGCCGGTCAAGTCAGCGTTGCCGCTGACAGTCAGCGTGTCTCCCAGGGCCGCCGCAGCGTTGGCCGGAGCCACATCGACCAGGTCAATGATGCCGCCCACCGCGCTTAGATTGCCGTTGATCGCGGCCGCGCCGTCCACGGTGAGCGTGCTGCCGTCAATGGCCACGTCTGTCCCGATCGACGCGCCACCGCCCATGTTGATCACCCCGGTGCTGGTCAGAAGTCCGCTACCGATCCCGTTAGCGCCCAGCACATTGAAGGTGCCCAAGTTGGTAAAGGTGGCCCAGGTCAGGGCACCGGTGGCGTTCAGGGTGCCGCTGTTGTTCAACGCGCCGCTCACACCCAGCGCCGCATTCAGTTGGGCGGTTCCCGTGTTGGTCATGGCGCCGCTGACCGATGCGGGCCCGTCCACGGTGAACAGGTTATTGTTGGTCAGGTTCCCATCAATCAGGTTCGCCAGGGTCATGGTGCCGTTATTGGTAACGTCGCCCGTGATCTGGCCATCCATATCCAGCGTGCCGCCCGCGTTGTTCTGCACATCGCCCACCAGCGTACCGTCCACGTCCAGCGTACCGCCCGTCTCGTTGGTGGTCAGGCCAGTAACCGTAAGGGTATTGCCCCCGCTAATCGTGGTGTTGCCCGCGTTGTCGAAGGTGGACCCGATCGTGTGGTTGCCGGCCACCGTCAGCGTGCCGTCATTGTCCACCATGCCGCCCACATCGCCGCCAAGGGTCGCTGTGCCCGTGTTTGTGTTGGTCAGATCTCCGCCCAAATTGGCATTCAGGTTCAGCGTTCCTGCGTTGGTGGCATTGCCCGTTACCGCACCTGCCACGTTTGCCGTGCCCCCGGCGTTGGTGATCAGGTTGCCGGTCAGTCCACTGTTAACGTGGCTGACGCCTGCTGCGCGTGTGGTCAGATCGCCGGTCATCGTGCCATCGAGGTTCAGCGTGCCGCCATTGCTGACAGCGCCGGTCACGGTGCCGCCTGCATCCAGGTTCATGGTACCATCGTTGACCGTATTGCCTGTCAGACTACCGCCCGCAGCGATGGTCATGGTGCCATCATTGTCCGCATTGCCGGTTACAGTGCCCGACACATTGCTGGTACCGCCCACCTGGGTGTTCAGATCGCCGGTCAGCGTGCCATCGACCTGGCTGACACCTCCGTTCTCGGTGTTCAAGGTGCCGGTCATCGACGCCACCAGATTCACCGTACCTGAGCTGGTCACATTCCCGGTGAAGGCTGCGTTCACATCCAGGATGCCGGTGTTGGTGGTCAGGCCAGCCACGCTCAGCGTGTTGTTAACGGTGGCGCTGCCCGAGTTGTCGAGCGTGCCGGTGATGGTCGACGCGCCATCAACAGTCAGGTTGGTGGTCGAGGTCAGGTTGCCATCCACGGTGCCCGCCAGCGTCATAGTGCCGTCGTTCTGGATCGTTGACCCGCCAGCGCCAACGGTGCCATTCACATCCAGCGCGCCACCGGCCGCATTGGTGATGTCTCCGGCC
>PDWI01007807.1_pt1 | contig 12802 bp, 8 predicted proteins | sample 1430891 | NCBI WGS metagenome assembly PDWI01 (sample SAMN01162508, study PRJNA174530) | Oral metagenome, whole genome shotgun sequencing project. | biome: Marine environment; feature: Marine mammal; material: Swab sample of the gingival sulcus; isolation source: swab sample of gingival sulcus... | reverse complement strand
CCACAGGATATTTCAATTCATTCTTCTTAATTTTATCAAGGATAACTTCTTTATAGTCAATATCAAGCACATCCGCAAGCAAAAGACAATAACTCATAATATCTGCCAATTCTTCTTTAACATTTTGCAGATCATACTCATCATCCCATTGAAAATTTTCAAGCAGCTCACTTGCTTCTAAAACAATTGAAGTTGCTAAATTATGCGGTGTATGAAACTGCTTCCAATCTCTATCATCTCGAAATTTTAGTATTTCATTTATCACTTCTTGCATACTTGTGCTCCTTTATTGAGTTTGAGGAATTTATCTCATAATATTATAACAAATATAAGAGATTTATGAAAATTATATTTTATGAGACATTAAAGACTTGTGTTTTGGTGTAAAACTACCTTAGCAAAAAGTAGAACGCTTATATTGTGTATCATTATAAACTATGCTAAAATTGAATCACATAATTTATACAGTTTATCTTTGATTATAAAAATCAGAAATAGTTTTATCCTAAAATATCTAAGACTTTGAGAAAGTAGGTGTTTGTTATGAATAGTAGTGGTTTATTATTTACTTATAGCCCAGATGGCTCCGCACGTATAGGTTATGAAGACTACAATGTTGAAATTTTTGATGGTTCTGATTACGAAGTAACATACTATTTAGATAAAGTTAATTTTGAAACCTTGCTAAAAGCACTTAATATATCTTCAAATGATAATATAAAAAACAAGCTAGTAGAAAAATTTGGAGAGTTCTTCGAAAAAGAAAACTTCATCGATTTTTGTAAAGAAAATGATATTAATTATGATTTACACACTTATATAAGTTGACTTTTTTTAACATCTGTTAATTCATCAAACTAAGATTTCTCCACTTCAATCGAGGCAACATTTCTTATATCTCATCCGCTTGTAGTACCAGCTTGATTGCCCAGACAGGGACTTCGCGTTCTTCATATTCAAAATCATTGTCTACAAAGACAAAAGCGGTGCTGTAATCAGGTTTTGTTTCTGGGAAGATGCCAAGTCCATCAGTAAAGTAAATCAAGCCCTTTAGGTTACGCAGTTCTTTACTTTTAACTAGGCTATTTACATGCTCAAATACCGGTCTAAAATCAGTGCCACCAAAACCTTTTAATTCTAGGTTTTCTATATATTCGTCAAATTCATCTTGGTTGGTAATTAGGGCATCTTCTTGGATGACTGAATCCGCCTGTAAAATATGAAGGTGGATTTTTTTTGTAAAGCTTTCCTTTTGTTTTAGGATATTATAGGTTTTTTCAATGAATTTTTGTACCAATTCGCCCCTCACCGAACCAGAGGTATCGATAGCTATAACAAAGTCTCTGATAACCCTCGTTTCTTTGTATTCAAGCGGTTCAACAAGGGGCGTTTTTCCTAGTACCTTAAACCCATAGGTATAAAATGCATAGTCAAATTCATCTAGATTAAGCTTCATTACCTCATTTACACTCATAAACTTATTGAGGAACTTAGTATAATCATACCTATCCCTATTCAAAGCCTTCAAACTTTTCATCATTTCCCCAGCTAAATCGCCCACGTTCTTTGAGCGGGTTTCAAGGTCAGTTTGCATTCTTTTGGCAATCTTAGTCCACTGGTCTAATAAGTCTTTGATTTCCTCTTCTGTCATTTGATCATCTTGCGTATCGTTTTCGGTGTTTGAATTGTCAGAATTATCGGTTTCAGAGCTTTCGGAGTTTTCGAAACTTTCCGTATCCTCGACACTTTCAGCATCCTCAGAATCTTCATCATTTTCTTGATCAGTTTGTCCCACATCCGCGACATCAAAGTCGTTTTTGCGGTCTGCTTCATCTTCTACATCCACAGTGTCTCTGCTATTTTCATCATCTATAATCGAATCTTTTACATACCATAATTTATGTTCATCAACAATAAAGTCTCTGTGTATTTTGTATATTTCCTCATCGCTAAGATTTTTTTCGGCATAATAAGCATAGATTTTTTCAGCACTTAAAATTCTCACTTCACGTTTAAGATTAGCTATAAATTCCTTCTGTTTTTCTCGTCTTTTAACTTGTAGCGTAGGCTCATCTATATCACAGATAGTTGCCTCAACTGCTATATCACAAGCTAAATCCCATAATTTTTTATCAAGTTCTGGATTTACATAAAAGTGCTTAAATACACAATGAAGTAGAGAATGCATATATGCCGCTTGAACTGCATTTTGTTCATATTTATACAAATCTAATATCACTTTGGGATTAAAATACCAATGCACGCCATTGCTGGCTATGTGAGATTCATAGCTTATTTCGGGTTTTAATGCACTCATACTGGCATCCATAAAACGTAATTTAACTAAAATAGTGTTTATGGCAAGTCTAATAATATCCTTAGATAATACATTTAGTTCAGTAATATAATCTATTGCAGTGTTTTCATCTTCGGTCTTATTATAATCAATGGTATCATTCTTAATGTCAATCTGGTCTTTTTTCTTCATTAAATGCTTGCCTTTCTATGCGAAGTCATATTTTTCATCTTGTGTAATATTATTCAAAATCGTCAATATCCAGTTCTAAATTTTCTAATTTGTCAATCAGTTCCTTCTGTCTTTCATAGAAAAGAAGTTCTTTATTATGTGCAAAGTATTCTTCACAATTGAATCTGCTGATAAATCTTGCACTGTAATAATTCATGGTTAGCTCTGTTACTAGAATTAACGCTTCGTTACCATCTTCAAACACTTCATCAATAAAATAGAATACATTATTTAGTTTTTCTGATACTTCTTCACCACGTTCGCTGTAATTTTGATGCATATCTTTGTAGTCAGCAAGCAATGTTTTTAACACTTTTTCTTTTTTATCTTCTTTTTTGATAACAGGAAGCTTACTCTGTAAAAGCTCGATAAGCCTAGAGTATACTTTCTTTTTCTGGATAGATAAACTATTCGATTTCTTTTGCTTTGCCATTTCACTAATATTCGAATCTATAATGCTTTCCCATGCCTCTACGTTATCCAACTTCATAGTCGAAAACTTCATCAAGGTGTTTTTATATTCGATCATCAATTCTTCATCAGCCAAAACTTCTCTTATTTGCGAGTTGATAGCATCAATAAGTAAGCCGAGTAAGGCTAACCTTTCATCAAATTTAGACTCTCGTGCCGTTTCTTCTATTTTTTCTGTTACTTTGTTATCTAAAATCTTATCGATTTCATAATTCTTTTCATAGGTATTAAATAAGTCATAGTATTGAGCAAAGTCAGTGCATATTTTATCATTCTGCAGATACTGAATAACAAGCTGTTTATCTACCGTAAAGCCAAATTCTTCATACAAGATAATAGCACTACTCAAATCTTCCCAGCCACGGGCAGTAACAAAGCTCTTGCCGTCAACTGTGGTTTCTACCCTATAAAAATTCTCTTTTTTAATGTCTAAATATGTCAGTATAGCAGGATGAATACAAGCCTTGTAGGCATATTCCTTCCACACCTTATAGTCAGGTTCTACATCAATACGTTTTAATCTATCCCATGTAACGATGTCAAATTCCCTTACCGAATCATTGTATTCTGGCGGATTCCCCGCAGTAACAACAATCCAAGAATCTGGCACTTTGTGCCTACCAAATACCTTGTATTGCAAAAATTGCAACATGATAGGCGATAAAGTTTCAGACACACAGTTAATTTCATCTAAAAATAAAATACCCTCATCTTTACCCGTTTCTTCTATCATATCGTAAATAGATGCGATGATTTCGCTCATGGTATACTCAGAAACATTGTATTCCTTGCCACCATAGTTCTTTTTTTCTATTATTGGTAAGCCGATAGCGCTCTGTCTGGTGTGATGGGTCATAGAATATGACAGCAATCCGATGTTCATATCTTGGGCTATCTGTTCCATGATAGCTGTTTTACCTATGCCAGGAGGACCCATTAAAAATACAGGTCTTTGTTTCACACTTGGTATTTTATATTCGCCATCTTTATCTTTTGCAAAATATATGCTGATAGAATTTTTTATTTGGTCTTTCGCTTCTTTTATATTCATTTATAACTCCCTTTGATATTTGTATAGAATCTCTAAGCATTCTTTACTAGAATTTTCTTTAGCGATTTCCTCAAAGATTTCTATTTCCTCTTCTTTTATACCCTTACTACTTGTAAAGTACGCTAACGCTTTATGCCTATTGTACTCAAAGATAACTTTAATAAAATTTCGCCTTCGACTTGATATGTACATGTCATAAAGTCTGCGTTCTTCCTCGCTATATTGCTGATAATTTTCACAATATGTAAAACATACAATACGTTTAAAGTCAGGGTCTGAACTCGCGATATTCTTAAAATCCACAAAAATATTTTCAAGCTTTGCACAGTCTATAAACGCTTTTCTATCTAATGTTCTAATACTGCTTGGTATTTTTATACTTTCTAAGCTGGTGGCAGAAAATGCTCGCCAAGATATATTTTTGATTGCGTCAGGAAATTCAATATACGCTAGATGATTACACCCTTCAAAGCAACTTCTGCCAATTATTTTAAGGCTTGGTGGCAAGTCGATAGTTGCTAGCGACTTACACTTATAAAAAACTTTTTTACCTAGTTCTTCTAAAAAATCAGGAAGGTCTATTTTTTTGAGATTTGTACATTCAGAAAAAATAGAAGGTGATAAATGTTCTATCTTAGAAGGCAGACTAATTCTCTTGATTGAAGCACAGTTTTTAAACGCCTTTTCACCAATTTGTTTGATAGAATCTGGTAGCGTTACTGCCTCTAAGTTCACGCATGATTCAAATGCACTATCGCCAATAATTTTAAGTGTTTTTGGTAACGCTACTTTTTGCAAATTAGTGCAATTGTGAAAAGCAAAATCACCTATTTCATTCAAAGGCTCAGATAGCTTAATTTCCTGTAAACTACTGCAATTAGAAAAAGCTTTGTCCGCTATATGTAGTACTTTGCCCTGGATCTTAACCGTTTCTAAGTTTTGAGACTTGCTAAACGCCTCTTCTTCTATAACGATTTCATCAGAATTGATAATTACCGTTTTTAATTCTTCATAAGAACTAAACATTTTGCTTGGAACCCGTTTTACATACTTTGGAATCGTCAAAGATTCTATGTTTTCAAACTTACTTCTTCTATCAAAACCTGGTGCAAGTGCAACCACCTTCATATCGTTTATTTCGTCTGGAATTTCTATGTTGTTTTCAATACCTTTGTATGCGCTTACTATGCAGCTATTCTCATCAATCTGTTTATAGGCAAATTCCCATGCACCACTTAAAATCTTTTCCATTTCCCTATCAAATTCTAGGTTTCTTAATTCAATAACATCAAAAAGTTTCTTTTGATAATCTAATAAAATTGCTAAAGATTCATTGCTATCAGCCGAATTTGCAAGATCTATAAAGTCTTGAATTTCATCTTTTTCGAGTAATTCTCTTGTCGTAAAATAATATAAAGAACTATGGATATTTTCATTTATTATTGTCTTAATTAGCTTTTTTCTTTCTTTCGTTATGTGCTTATCATAAAGTTTTTGATCTTCTTCGGAATACATATCTACATTTTCACAATATGTGTATATGGCTAGATTTTTCAAGTCTTCGTCATCTGTTTTTTGGATAGGATTAAAACTTACATACGTTTTCTTGATATTACTACCATATTCATGAGGATAAAAGATTTGATCAACATGTTGGGGAATTTTTATGTAGTCAATTTCATGACACGCTTCAAATGCTAACATACCAATTTTCTTTGTAGATTCCGGTATGTTAATATGTTTTAGTTTAACACAATCTTTAAAAGCAGACTCGCCAATTTCTGTTAAGCCCTCTGCAAGTTCTATATCAGTCAAGTTAGCACAGCAAGCAAAGGCATAATCTGATGCTTCTTTGAGCGTATTTGGCAAAACGATGTCTTTTAACTTAACACAGTTATAAAATGCATAGTCATCTATTTTTTCAAGTTTTTTTGGTAGTTCTATCGATTCTAAATCTTGCCAAGCCTTAAACCCTGGTATAGATAGCGATAATAACTCGCTAGGCAGTTTAATTTCTTGCAGTTTATCACAACCTTTAAAGGCATGATAATTTATTCTTTTAACACTATCTGGAATCTCGATTTTTTCTAAATTATGAGATTTGTAAAAGGCTAGACTACCTATTTCTTCTAAATTTTCAGGCAAACTTATTTGCTCAATTTCTTCCCAATATGGTAACTGAATTGCCCCCAAATATTTAAGCGACTTTGGCAAGTCTATATTTTTTAGATTGAAGCAGTTTTTAAAAACACCTCGCTCCATAATCTCTATACTATCTACTAAGTTTATTTTTTCTAAGTTTTCACAATTTTCAAAAGCGAAATAAGATATTTTTTTTATATTGTCTGGTAATTCCACTACTTTCAAATTTTTACAATTTGCAAATGCCTGCCATGGTATCTCCTCAATATGTTTTGGTAGTTTTATTTCTTCTAAACTGGTACAAGATTCAAAGGCTCCTTCACCAATCTTTGTAATGCTATCAGGTAGAATAATACTTTTCATATTGATACAATTGTTAAAAGCATCAGCTGATATTTCTATTACTTCTTTATCCTCTATTTTTTCAGGAATCTCTAGGTTTACAATATCCCCTTGATAGCCTACAATCAATGCGCTTGTTTCTAATTCTATATATTCTAGGGCAAAATCGCCCATGTTGAACTCTTGTGTTTCCATGCTTCCCCCACTATCACTTTTATAATATAATCGACTAATAGAAGACTGTATATAAAAAGATTTTCATTTTCATTCATTATAATTGTACCACAAAAGGTATACCTTATAAACAAAAAAACACATCGATTTAGTTTTTCAACTAAGATCTATGTGCTTTTTACCATAACTTCATATCTTCGCAACTAAAACTTAATCCTCATATTCAGAGGATACTATCTTCCAAATACCAGTATTCTGCATTTCTAAATGATAGATAGCCTTAAAATCACTACCTCGTATACCCCACATAGTAAAATAGGTCTCATCACAGTCTAGGGTAAGCACTACAGTCGCCTCATTACCATTTATATCTTCATCAATAACAAACTTAGGCTTAACCCCCCTTCCCTCTCTTAATCTGCTAGGGGTATTTAAGAAAATAGCTTCACCCCAAATATCCAGCTCTGAATCTATATTAGAAATTAATGCTAATCTATCACTAAGACCACTTATTTCAAACTGCTTACCATCTTCAAAGATAAAAGACTTGATATACTGAAGCTCTAAATACTGCATAACAGTATCAATAGGAGTTTCAGGTGGTGGACCTATAGCGAGCTCGCCAGACTTACATTTGAGTGTGCCTTCTTCAAATTCATACTCTAAGTTCATAGAGTAATACAACGTTTCCTTACCATAATATTCAATAAATATAGTTTCACAAGGTATACCGCAATTTACATATTTTCCATCACTATATACGCATATTGCGTTATTATCCTTGTCTAATAAATAGACATGAGCGGTTGGATATCCTAAGCTAGAATTAGGGGAGTTCTTTTCAGGCAAAGATGATACAAGTGTTTTAAAACCTTCTTCAGTAATTTCATATAGTTCTATCATATTTTTATCATCCATATCATAGTCTAAATATAAAACCTTGTTTTCTACACCCTTTATATCCACTACATTCACGGCAGGAATTATCATGTCACACATTTCAAAATCAATAGTAGTAGGTCTTTCAAAGTCATCAAAGTTCATAAGAAAAACAGTCTTATAATCTTCTACTGAATAATCAATAATAGTAAGAGTCTCAATATCACCATCATTATCTAAGTCCTCTATAAGCATTTCCTGAATATAGCTATTAAACTCGGGATTTGATATATCAGCTATTACCTCAGTAGTCTTTGCGTAATAATCTGCATCCGTAAGCTTAGCATCTTTTTTATCTACTGGCTTTTTCTTGTCTTTTTTAGTTTTTTTATCTGTTGGCTTTTTATCATTTTTTTTAGACTTTTCGTCATCGGAGATTTTTTCGTCATCGGAGGTTTTTTCATCAGATTTTTCAGTAGATTTTACCATTTCTTCCTCTACTTTTTTCACTTCTTCAGAAACTTTTTCTTTTACTACCCCGCAAGAAGTAAAAACTAAAACTAAAATAAGCGTTAAAAATACTACAATATTTTTCATATTTATATCCTTTCAAAATATAATTCAAATTCCTAAAGTGAAGAATTAAACAATTCTACATTAACTTAATGATACCAAAAATTCACAAAAAAATATATAAAATAAAATCATATTATATTTGAATATAAATCTTGGATAACAATATTTAATTTTTCTTCTATTTCCATAGCCTTTTTCACTTTATTATTTTTTTTATAATCTATTATATTTTTTACTTTATCATCAATATCTACCAATATTTCATCATTAGGTAATATTATCGGTATCTGTTTAACATAATTTGCAGAATTATTAGCAGTTGGATTTATTATATGTATTAACTTACTGCTAATATCATTATTTAAAAAAGCAAGAACATAGTATATATATTTTTCATCATTTACAAAAATACCAACTATTGATTGATCAAACAATACATTGTCAATAAGTGTTGCTTTTATTTTGTTGGATTTAACCATTGGAATAGCTATTCCTTTTTTAAAGTAATATTCAGAATTTTGAAATCTTGACTTCTTATTTGATTTATAATATTCTACAGTTTCATAATCCCACCTTATATACCAGTTATCATCATCTCTCACAAAACTTTGCTTAGATGCCCCCTTTAAATATTTAATGTATCCTTCATCTACAGTTTCAATACCAAATATAGATTTACATTCATATATTTTATCTGTACTAATTGCTTCATAGCCTTTAACTTGTTTTTTTGCAGTATCTAATCTTCTAATAAATCTTTTATTATCTCCACTATAAAACCCAGTAACTATATTGGCAATATCTCCTAACTTCAAGGATTGAGAATTTATAAATTCATATTTACGTTTATCAGTTAGTATAAACTTAAAATCAACATTATTTAAAATATCTTTTTGTAATAATTCAAAATTTTCAAGATACTCAGGTTTACTGTCAATTCTTGGTAAACTCAAGTCTGAAACATTTTTAAAGCCTTTAGTAATCTTAACAATATTATTTAATGATTTTTCCTTATCACTTCTTCTCAAAGTAATTATTGATAAATTAGAATATCCAAATTTTACACCAGGAAAAAATTTTGACGGAAATATCAATATTTCTTCAATACTTGAATTATACAGCAATGTTTCTCGAATTTTTTTATGCATATTAAGAAATAAAAATGTATCTGGAACTATAAAAGACAATTTACCACCATACTTTAATAGGGATAGACATCGTAAAAGAAACAAAGTATAAGTTTCCTTTACATAATATCCACTATATTTCTTTTTTAGTAACGCTCTTTTTTCATAATCTTGCCAAGCTCCATAAGGTGGATTTCCAATAATTTTATCATAAAAGCCATTTGTATTTTTAATACAATCTAGCTCTAAGTCAAATAAAGTATCTGTATGTTTTAAGAATATCTTAAAATCCTCATATAAATCCAATTTTTCATCTAACAATGTGTCTACGTGTCTAACTGTTACATTCGGGAGCTTTTTATACTTTTCATCTAATAATTTTATTGCATCTATATTTATATCTATTGCATCTATCCTACAATAATTTTTTTGATTTAGTATTTCATCAATAAAAACTCCCTCACCAGCTGAGGGTTCTAAAATTATATCATCACTTTGCAACTCTAGTTTATTTACCATATACTTAGTTATCTCATCAGAGTTAGTGTAATAAGCACAATATAAATCTTTCATATTTGACTCCTTTTTTTCTTAAGTATTAGCTTAAGTTTTATCTTAAGGTTTATGATATCGTATAATTTCTACCAAGTCAAATATTTTATCAAGTCATTCTCAATCAGATGATTTTTAAACTCATCATCAATGTCATTTTGCCAGTCTGCATTAATATTTAGCCATTCTCTTAAATCAAAATCCGTAAATTTTTTCATAGTTTGATAACAATCTTCGGCACAATATACATCCCATTTTTGTGAATTTTTAAGAGTAACTAAATAATGGTTGTTTATTTCTTCTTCCTGGCGAACAAATAAAATTGTTTTTTCATAATCACCAATATTTGAATATATACTAGCCACTAATAAAAGTCTATTCGTGTTTCCTTTTTCATTTGAACTAAAACCACTTTTAAAATCACAATTATAATTCACATTATCTTGAGTAAAATGTAAGTCAAGAGATAATTTTATCCCACCACTATCAAGAAATGTCCAAGGTACATTATAATATTCTATCAACTCATTCTTTAGTTTTATATTTAAGTCTAACTCATCTATAAAATCATGAGCAGACTTCTTTATGTAATTTTTAATATCCTCATACTTTGGAGCTTTTATAATTTTTAATGGCTTTATAGAATATTCAAATGTTAATTTACAAAAAAGTTCCCATAATTCCCCAATTCTACGAGAAAATGTCATATAATCATATTTCCAAACTTTATTTCTACATTCTAGCATTACAATATTAGAAGCATATGTTATTAATAAGATTTCGTTTAATAAATCTTCATTTCCTTTTATTCCTTTATATTCTTGTTCAACATTTTTAATTGCCTCTTTTTTCATTTTATTCAAATAATTATTTATTACTTTACTAGCTCTTTTTTCATCATTAAAATCAACAGAGTCTAAGATAACACTAGATTTTTGTCTAAATTCATTCAACCATTCCTGTTTATTCATAATTATTACCTTTCTACAAGTTTTTTTAATTCATTATTGAATTTTACTAAAAAATTATATCATAATACCCTTAAATTTTCGATATCAAACCAATAAAAAAACAGAACAGTATTACCCGTCCTAAATTTAAATATTTACATCGTTTAAATGATATACTCAATAAATCTAAGTCAAAACTCTATATATTTTCTCTTATCTATTCCTTAACACTCCTCTTTTCATCTTCTTCAACCTTTGTTATGAGTCCATCATTTTAGTCCTTATAATTTTTAGGTAAACCTAACATAACATTATAGCCAAATAGAGAACAATGGTTAAATTTATAAACTTGTTTCCTACAATAACTTGACATTATTAAGATAATATATTTGGTTGAAAAAAATTATAAATTAATGTAGGATAAATGTAAGATAATAGTGTGTAAAATATAAACAAAGGTTTTGTTTATAACACTAAATAGGTAGTATAAATGCAATAATATTTGGATATTTTTTAGTGGGAATACTTGCCTTGGAAAACCGTAGCATTTTGATACTAGTATTATTAGAAATATTTCTACTAATATCCCTTCAATTCAATTTGCTCTGATTACGGTACTTCTGCTAATAAATTGAATTAGTGTCTAAAGGCTTTCTGTTACCTTCAAGGATGAGTTTTAAGTAACTAGTCTTATTCACCATGTTATTATATACCAAGTAAGAGAAAGAGGATAAATTGAAATGGAAAACACTTTATTTTTTGGAAATGGTATAAATAGGTTAGATTCAAAAAATATATCTTGGGATGCTTTATTGGATATTTTGAAAGAAAAAAGAAAATTTGACAATAAAGATTTACCAAATACAATGATTTATGAACGTATTATACTTGAAAAACCAAATGAAGATTTAGATATTCTTAAAAATGAATTTAAAGTTAAAGAGGAAATTTCAAAGCTAATGAGTAATATTTCTACTAATAAGTTTTACATTGATTTGTATAACCTAAATGTAGAAAATTATTTAACAACTAATTATGATTATGCATTTATTAGTACTATTGAAGGTTTAAAGGAGGACAATATATCCATTCGTGAATATAGTTCAGAAGATGTTTATAGTATAAGAAGGCTTAAACGCATATTTAGTAAAAAACAAGTAAAAAAACACTTTTGGCAAATTCATGGGGAAATAAAAAAACCTGCAACAATAATGTTAGGATTAGATCATTATTGTGGAGAAATTGGAAAAATTAATAATTATATAAAAGGTGGGTATAGATACATCAAAGAAAAAGAAACAATAATTGAAAAATCTATTTTAAAGAAATTAATAGATAATAAATTTACAGGTTCTTCTTGGATCGAGTTATTTTTTAATTCAAATATTCATATTTTTGGATTTTCATTTGATTATGCTGAAATTGATTTATGGTGGATTATTAATAAAAGATCTAGAATGAAGAATAGCGAATATGGGTATTTAATTTGTAATACTATTACATTTTATTGTGATAGTATAGATAATCATATGAAAGGCGTTTTAGAATCTATGGATGTTAAAATAAAAATAATATCCTTTTCAGAGGGCGATGGTAAATATGATAAGTATTATGAAGATTTAATTAAAAATTTGGATTTTACCATTAATTCTAGCATATAATATTGTGTATAGAGCAAAATATCAGTTTATTTGATTGTATGCCGTACTTTATAATACCTCTACTTTTTTATAATTTACGTGCTTTTTATACTGCCTACCATTTGTTTTTTGTCGCCATTTACGGCAAAAAAATTCTCATCATTATTATAGTAATTTCCTTGCTCATAAATACTTTCTTGCTTAAACCTTATACTCCTATATAATTTTAGCCCATTGGTATTAAGTACTACTATACCAATGGCAATTCAGTTCATTTTGTACTGATTAAAAACAAAATTTAGCATAAGACTAAAAGTCTCCGTGCCATATCCTTCCTACTACATTTCATAGTGCAAATTTATTTCGTTCTT
>PDWI01007806.1_pt1 | contig 12803 bp, 8 predicted proteins | sample 1430891 | NCBI WGS metagenome assembly PDWI01 (sample SAMN01162508, study PRJNA174530) | Oral metagenome, whole genome shotgun sequencing project. | biome: Marine environment; feature: Marine mammal; material: Swab sample of the gingival sulcus; isolation source: swab sample of gingival sulcus... | reverse complement strand
CTCTATATTAATAATTATCTCCGCTTGCTCTTTATTTGGTAATAAAGCTTTAAACTTCACATCAAAAGTAATAAAGCCATCATCTATGCTACTATCATCAACATTCATACCCTGAATTTTGGGATTAATTATCATCTTTTCATCACTGTGGACATTTTCTACAGCAACTTCTGGTGTGCTTTCTATAAAACTAGTTGAAATCTCATTCGCTGTAAAATTCTTATATTCTAAAATACAAGTTTTCATCAGCCACGCTAAAATAATTTTTTCTGATAATATCCTTTTACAAACCGCATCATAATCTCTTTTTACATTTCTTTCCATAACTTCCCCTTTCTTATTTATTTTCTATCTATATTATACAAAATTTTGAGAAAAAAATAAATAAAAAAACGGGGCAATAATGCAAGCTGCATTCTTTCTGATTATTACTGGTGTAGAGCGGTTTTATGTATATGATAATTAATATATATTGGGGTTTATGTTAAGATAGTCACGGCAAACAGTAATAACAATATGGAAAAAAATATTGTATTTAAAATAAGTTGTGATAAAATATAAATAACGCAAGGGAAATCCCTAAGCGAATAAGATGAATAAATCTACTATGTATCAAAAAAGACGGTAGCGGGAACTACCGTCTTTTTGTATATTCAACCATTATAAGCAAACCTCGACATATTTTTCTGATAAAAAGTGTAAATTAGCTATTTTAACATCTGTATCCTTATTCAGTTCTAATAATTCTGGAACTGCAATCTTAACCCTTTATAACTTATTAAAAAGCTGACTTTCATTATCAATAATATCACGTGCCAAATATTGTGGACTCATATTCTCTATGCCACAACTCTCCTCATCAATCAAATTAGCAAGTTCACTTTGATAATAAATATTCATCGCTTGATTAATATTAATATTTTTATATTCCGCCAAATAAAATATTATCGCTATTTCTAAATTCTGATGATAAATATCCTTTATTCCAATCGTTAGCATTTAAAACTCCTCAGCATTAATAAATTTTAAATTTGTATCAATTATAGTTTGATTTAAAATACAAACTTGATTATTCTTTTTAAAATAACGAATTTCTTTTATAACTCTTTCTTTCGTCCAAATCCCCTTACTATAAAAATCAATCACCTTAAATACATCATCATCTGCAACTGGTCCAATAACTATATCATATTGCTTATAAATATTACTACCCTTACGACAAGCTAAAACATAATCAAGCCACTGTTCTGTTTCTTCTTTAAAATCCATAACTCTAATTATACTGCTATCAATTTCAAAATGATAAACATTAACAATAGCAGACTTACCATATCTTAATTTTTTACGCATTGCCCATTTTTCAGCTTGCTCTTTATAAGTTGTAAAATATATACCTTTTCCAAAATCTAAATTATCACGAGCATACTCAAGCTTTGGACAAATTATTTTTTTATCAGAACCGTGATACAACTTCATTTGCATAAATTCTACTTCTATCCTCCACTAATTCACTAATATCAGCAATTAAATATTCTTCACCTAAACTATGTAAAACCTCATAATTAGTTAAAATATATTCATTTAAAATTTTAGTATCATTCAAAATTTTATAAACTTCACTCGGTTTTTTCTGCCAAGATTGTGCTAATTTATGAATAATAAAAACCACAAATTCCAATTCTTTACCACTCATTATACACCTTCAATTATCTACATATACTAATTTAACTTCCTAATACAATTTTACAACTTTTACTTAAAAAAAGCAAGCTATGAAATAATTGAATGACAAAATGCCACCTCATTGAAAAAAGACGGTAGCGGGAACTGCCGTCTTTTTACGTTCTAAAATGCTTACACATATGTCTTGTATGACACAGATTGGTATAATTATATTATAATATATTTTAGTTTGAGCGAACGTCATAAGCGACGAGCATGTCTTTAAGATGTTTTCGAGTTTTCGCCGTGTGAGCGAAACGAGGTCGCGAAAGCATCCGAGCGGTCACGGACGACACGCCCGGTGCGTTAGGCGAAAACGAGAAAACATTTCTATTATGCTCCAAAGCGTTGGTTCATCAAACTAAAATATATTGAACTTTATACAAACTATAAAATACTCGCCTTTAAGATTCCTACGTTGTCGCTAACGCTCCGCCTCTGAATGACAAAGGCGAGAATATTTTCCCGCGATAAGATCCTCACGTCACTTCGTTCCTCAGGATGACATCGTGGGAGGGAAACTTGCACCTCTGAATGACAAAGGCTTGAACACCCACGCTAAGATCCCTACGTCTTCGCTAGCGCTCATCCTCTGGATGACAGCGTGGGGAATGTATGCAAAATATTTCATTTCTCGTTATCAATAACACATACGCTTGGCTACGCTGTTTGCTGCGCAATCAGCTTTCGCCGTTCACAAAAATTTTTGACTTTGTCAGAAAATTTATTGTGAACCCGATTGTCAGAAATAACTTTTTTAACAAACAGAATAAAAATACTTTCTCGCAAGCATTCAGGCGCACAACTCACGTAGTCAAGCTTAATCCACTGCTTTGGCGACGATAATTAACTTAGCTTAGAACTTCTTTAGAAGTTCTAAGTTTAGTGAATTACGAGCAAAAGCATAGAGTAACTTTCTCATTTTTAAACATTAGCAATATTAAAAACGACTGGCTACGCTGTTTGCTACGCAATCAGCTTTCGCCGCTCACAAGAGTATTTTGCTGCCGCAAAATCTTCCTTGTGAACTTGCTTGCGAAAAGTATTTTTGTTTGTTTATTTAAAAAAAAGTTATTTCGTTTCAATCGCGGTTTAAACAATTACTTTTACTTTAATTGTCTTAATTCAGCGCCCAAGTTCTTCTCTAGTGCACTCAAGATATCATTAAAATTACTGCTGATATCTTCTTCAACCAAGGTTCTATCGTCCGCTCTAAATTTAAGCGCATACGCCATCGATTTTTTACCCTCGGCAATTTGGTCGCCTTGATAGATATCAAATAACTCTGCATCGTCTAAGTAGTTACCAGCATTTTCCTTAATCACGTCGATAATCTCCTGATGTGTAATTTTTTCATCGATTTCAAAGGCGATATCCCTATTTGCCGCTGGGAATTTTGGCAATGGCTGATGTTTCACCTGTTTATTTGCCGCCTTAAAGATACTTTCAAGGTCAAGTTCTGCTGCATAGACAGGACGCGCCAATTCAAAATCTTCGGCGACGCTTGGATGAATTTGCCCTGCAAAACCTATCACTTCATCGTCTAATAAAATTTCAGCACAGCGACCAGGATGGAAGGTATTATGCTTATGATATGCCCTGTATACCGCTTGTAAATTAAAGGCTGTAAACATAATATCGAGCGCACTTTTTAGCGTATAAAAATCATAAGTATTATCACTGACAGTAAGCGCTAATTTTTTCACTTCTAGCGGCGCTTTATCTGCATCTTCAGATACAAAGACATTACCGATATCGAATAATAAAATATTATTGATTTTATGATTAATATTCCTAGCTGTCGACTGTAAAATACCCGTTAACAACGATGGACGCATTAAGCTAAATTCTTCACCCAAAGGATTTTTAATCAAAGCTCTTTTATTAAAATTAGGATTGACATTATCGTTTAATTTATCGACAAGCGTTGGGCTAACAAAAGAATAAGTCAAGCTTTCATAAAAACCAATGCCAATCAAACTATGTTTTAGATTGTTTTCAAATTTTTGTCTATCCGTCAAATAACCGCGCTGCGAATCGTGTGGCTGTGTATTCTCTAATTTATCATAGCCATAAAGTCTAGCAATTTCTTCGCTAAAATCAATTTCCTTAGCTAAATCCAAACGATAATACGGTGGTTTAACGAGTAAATCCTCACCCTCAACCGTAACATCACATTCTAAACGTTCAAGTAAAGTTTTCATTTCCTCAGCACTCAAGTTAATGCCAATTAACTTATTAATACGCTGACTGCGAACGTGAATTTCCTTCGCTTCCTGCTTCTGCGGATAGTTATCAACAGTATAATCTACTACCTTACCTGCACCAATCACTACAATTAAATCACAAACTCTATCCATTGCAACAGCGACGAGTTCTGGACTAATGCCCTTTTCAAAACGTGCTGAGGATTCGCTACGTAATCCTAATTTTTTGGAACTACTTCTAATATTGCTAGCGCTAAAATTAGCACATTCAATTATAATTTTCTTTGTATTTTCGTCGACTGAACTACCCAATCCGCCCATAATACCAGCAATCGCTAATGGCGATTGTTCGTCGGCAATTAAAAGCATATCGGCATCGAGTTTGCGCTCATTGCCATCTAAGGTTGCTATGATTTCGCCTTCTGCGGCATTTCTGACAATTAATTTTTTGCCATGTAATTTATCATAGTCAAATGCGTGAATTGGTTGACCGTACTCTAACAACACATAATTTGTAATATCGACGATATTGTTGATTGGTCGCATACCCGCCTTAATCAAATTCGACTGCAACCACTGTGGTGATTCTTTAACGACGACGTCCCTGATTTCGCGCGCTTGATAGCGTAAACACTTATCTTCCGCCTTGATTTCAACAGACACTTTTTCATCAGTAGCGGGAACGGTGTCAAATTTTAATTCTGGTAATTCGAGTTTACGCTCTAAGGTAGCAGCGGTTTCCCTCGCCATACCGAGAATAGCCAAACAGTCCGCCCTGTTCGGTGTGATTTCAAATTCAATCACGGCATCATCGAGATTGGTTGCGGAAAAAATATCTTCCCCTAGCGTATACTCGCCTTTTAAAATCATCAAGCCCGCTTGCATATCCTTAGGAATTACACTATCGCTAAAGCCGAGTTCAGCATACGAACAAAACATTCCTTCTGAAAGCTGACCACGTAGTTTACCTTTTTTAATTTTCATACCGTCTGCTAAAACAGCGCCATGTAACGCCACTGGCACATAATCGCCGACCTGCATATTTTTTGCCCCTGTAACGATTTGCAAAGTTTTCTCACCAATATTTGTTTGGCAAATAACTAACTTATCGGCATCGGGATGTTGCTCTATTTTTTCGATTTTAGAAACGACTACATTTTTGACATTGTCACCCCAAACGGTGATATTTTCCGTATTAGAGCCAGACATAATTAACTTAGCTTCTAATTCACGCGGTGATAAGTCGTCGACCTTTACATATTGATTTAACCATTTTATTGGAACTAACATCTCAACCTCCTAAAATTGCGCCAAAAATCTAATATCATTCTCAAATAATAAGCGAATATCGCCAATTTCATATTTGAGTAGCGTTAACCTATCCAAGCCCATACCAAAGGCAAAACCCGTGTATTTTTCTGGGTCAATACCGCAATTTGTCAGCACGTTAGGATGTACCATGCCGCAACCTAAAATCTCTATCCAACCACTATTACCACAGAATTTACAACCTTTGCCATGACATTTATAGCAGGAAACGTCCATTTCTGCACTTGGCTCTGTAAATGGAAAATAATGCGGTCTGAATTTTGTCTTAATATCCTCGCCAAAGAGAATTTTAACAAATTCATTTAGCGTTCCCTTTAAATCCGTCATCGTTACATTTTCGCCGACGACCAAGCCCTCTATCTGATGAAACATCGGTGAATGCGTCGCGTCGATTTCATCTTTTCTAAAAGCCCTCCCTGGTGAAATAATCTTAATCGGCGGTTTATTCGCTAGCATTGTTCTAATTTGAACAGGCGAGGTATGCGTACGCAATAACAATTCACTGTTAAAATAAAAAGTGTCGGATTCACTGCGCGATGGATGGTCTATCGGTGAGTTTAAATCGTCAAAATTATGTTTCACCGTTTCCACTTCTGGACCTTCTGCTACTGTATAACCCATACCGAGAAAAATATCAATTAGGGTATTTAGCGTTTGCGTCGAAGGATGTAACCCACCACGTCTAAAGTTTTTCGCAGGAAGCGTTACATCTATCGTCTCTGATGCTAATTTTTTCTCTAATTCCTGTGCTTTAATTTCTTCTAATTTACTATTGATTAAATCTTCAATTTCAGTGCGAACTTCATTGGCAAGTTGACCAATTTTCGGTCTTTCTTCCTTGGATAACTTACCCATTTCTTTCATAATCGCCGTCAATTCGCCTTTTTTACCAAAGTATTTAACCTTTACATCTTGTAAAAACCTTGAATCAGCTGCCGTCGTAAGTTCAGCTTTTGCCGATTCGAGCATCGCTTGCAATTTTTCTTTCATTCTAACCTCCTTGCAATAAAAAAACACCCCTCCCATAATGGGACGAAGTGCTCCGCGGTACCACCCAATTTGCTAAAATAGCCTCTCACAGTAATAACGCCTACTTAACGCGGAACGCCCTACTCCATTCAAGCATTCAGTTCACAAGTGAACTTCAATATATTGGCTTAAATGTCTCGCAGCAACCGACATCTCTCTGCCTAAGCCTTTATATCTACTCTCTTGCTCATCACTATGTAGTATAGAATACCACAAAAAAACATTTTTCACAATATAAAAATCAAAAAAACAATAGCAAAGCATGATAAAATATAACTAAACTAAAAATAAAAGCATAACGAAAAATTTCCTTTTTCGTCAATTCGCCATTTTTACGCAATTGATAAAAATTATCCGTTGAAATTAAAAATATTGCTATCAAAATAATATATCCATATAAATTATTCTTTGCCATTTTATTATACCACGCAATATGGTATATATTACTCACTACTGATAAATCTTTTTCGCTGTATTTATATATATTACCAGAACTATCAATTATTTCAGCAATAAAGTAACACGCAGTTGCTGGTTCGGTAACAAGAATAGATTGTTTTGTTATCGTCTTTTTTGCTGGTTTTTGATACGTTACAATTTCATCATGCATTCCCCCGCTATAATAAGTCATTTTAGCAGATTCAATTTGCTGAATATTTGTCATAAAAACGTCGTGTTTTTCTGAACCATAATAAACAGTTTGATATAAAAAAGGCTTTGTCGTTAGATAAATATCAACGAGCTCATAACCCGCAAGCTTAGCTTTTTTAAAATGTGCATAACCATACAGATTACCTTTTGATACGGCATAAAGTATTCCTATATCTTCCTCATACTCCTTACCAATAAATAAATCTGCATCTTTCTTTACAAGCAAAGCCTGCCTTTCAGCAGTCGTTTCATTGCCCGCTGAATAAGCATAAACAAAATAAAGCGCTGATATAGTCACGATAGAGAGAATAAGATAAAAATAATCTCTTTTTGATTTTAGATTAAACATTTCATCCAGCTCCTTTTTTTAATTCACTATTAATATCAATGCCAAATTTTTTCCATTTACAACTTAGCGAAGCGCAGTTCAAAGAAGAGGAGAATAGCAATAGTGTGAATATCTTAATGCGATGCTAGTGATAAAAGCCATAAAATTCCTACATCGTTCCTTCCCCTGATCACTTCGCTTCACTACGTCGCTCGGGCTGGCAACCTGTCAGAATGAAACGGATTTTACTATCAACCCCATATTAAAATTGCCACGTCGCTCCACTCAACTTTCTTTATTAGCGATGAACTAGCTCCGCTCAATGCTAAAATTATAAAAATAGGCTCACCGCAAAAGTGAGCCTTTTCATTTTTTTATTTAATATTAGAACGAGTTACTTCATCAAAGACGTCGAGTAAATGCTCAGCTGCCTTTGTCGGTGTCATTTTTTCATCGACTACTGCTCGTTCTATATGTGGTATTTCGTGTTTTATTCTAGCGTTTTCATAGAAGCGCTGTGTCAATTGCTCATTGACCATTGTACGCACCCATTCAAGGGTTTGTTCTTTTCGTCTTTCTGAAAATACGCCAGATTCTTTGGTCATTTTTTCAAAAGTCTTAATTACATGCCAAAGTTCGTCAATACCCTTATGCTTAAGCGCTGACGCGGTATGCGCCTGCGTTTTCCAGCCAGGTGTAGCTGGTCTTAGGTAGTGTAAAATTTGATTGTAATCGACTTTTGCCGTTTCCGCCTTAATTTTATTTTTACCGTCGGCTTTATTTACGAGAATAGCATCACAGATTTCCATAACACCTTTTTTCATTCCCTGTAAATCATCACCAGCACCAGTAATTAAAACTAAAAGGAAAAAGTCAACCATAGACCTAACCGTTACTTCATTTTGACCGACACCAACTGTCTCGACTAAGACGACATCAAAACCAGCCGCTTCGCAAAGCAGAATCGTTTCACGCGATTTACGTGTAACACCACCTAGCATACCAGCAGATGGTGATGGTCTAATGAAAGAGTTAGGATGAGTAGATAATTTTTCCATTCTCGTTTTATCACCCAAAAGTGAACCCTTGGTAATCGAGCTACTAGGGTCAACGGCAAGTACTGCAACTTTTAAACCACGCTCACAAAGATTATAGCCTAGGGCTTCAATCAATGTCGATTTACCAGCACCAGGCACGCCACTAATACCAACCCTAAGACTTTTACCAGTATATGGTAAAAGTCGTTGGATTAATTCTTGTGCCTGTTCGTAATGGCGTTTGGCATTGGATTCAACGAGCGTAATCGCCCTTGCAAGTTTTAAACTTTCGCAAGCGAGTACCCCTTCATAGAGTTCATCAACCGATAACTCTTTACGTCTTTTAATGCTAGGTGTGTATGCACTTGTACTCGCGTGCATACCAACACCTTCCATTACGCTAGACGCGTGATTATTATCTTCTTCAGCCCATTTCGGCGGTCTTCTATTCATATCCTAAACTCTTATTAAGAGCATGAATTAATTTTTCAGCACAGTCTGTTACCTTAGAACCTGGTCCAAAGATAAGTGCAGCACCATGTTCATAAAGGAAATCATAGTCTTGTGCAGGGATAACGCCACCGACAGAAATTAGCATATCTTCACGACCTAATTTCTTGAGTTCTTCTACTAAGTCTGGTACAAGTGTCTTGTGACCAGCAGCAAGTGAAGAAACACCAATACAGTGAACGTCGTTTTCAACAGCATCGTGAGCTGCTTCGCCTGGAGTCTGGAATAATGGTCCGACGTCTACGTCATAACCGAGGTCAGCGTAACCAGTTGCAACAACTTTTGCACCCCTGTCGTGACCATCTTGACCCATTTTAGCGATATAGATACGTGGACGGCGACCTTCGCGTTCAGCAAATTCATCTGTCAACTTACGTACTCTTTCGACGACATCTTGTTCAGCATACTCAGAAGAATAAACGCCAGATACCGTACGGATAACCGCTTTGTGACGACCAGTGATTTTTTCAACTGCATAAGAAATTTCACCAAGTGAAGCTCTAACCTTAGCTGCTTTAACAGCGAGGTCTAAGAGGTTGCCCTCACCAGTTTCAACACAGTGTGTAAGTGCCTCAAGTGCAGCATCAACTTCATCCTGATTACGATTAGCACGTAATTTTTCAAGACGAGCAATCTGTGCATCTCTAACGGCAGTGTTATCAACTTCTAAAATTTCAAGTGGATCTTCGTGATCAAGTCTGAATTTATTAACACCGATGATAGCTTCACCACGTGAGTCAATCTTCGCTTGACGACGAGCAGAACCTTCCTCGATTCTCATCTTAGGAATACCACTCTCAATCGCTTTTGCCATACCGCCAAGTTCTTCAACTTCTTGAATATGTTTCCACGCTTTATGAGCTAATTCGTGTGTTAATTGCTCTACGTAGTATGAACCACACCATGGGTCGATATGCTTACACATCATTGTTTCATCTTGCAAGTAAAGCTGAGTATTACGAGCAATACGAGCAGAGAAATCTGTTGGAAGGGCAATCGCCTCGTCAAGTGCGTTCGTGTGTAATGATTGTGTATGACCAAGACCAGCAGCCATCGCCTCAATTAATGTTCTTGAAACGTTGTTGAATGGATCCTGCTCGGTTAATGACCAACCAGATGTCTGTGAGTGTGTTCTGAGTGCTAAACTCTTAGGATTTTCAGGATTAAACTGCTTCAAAATTTTTGCCCAAAGCATACGACCAGCACGCATTTTAGCAACTTCCATAAAGTAGTTTGTACCCATAGCCCAGAAGAAGGATAGACGTGGAGCAAAGGCATCAATCTTGATACCAGCGTTAACACCAGCTCTTAAATAGTCAAGTCCGTCAGCAAGAGTATAAGCAAGCTCGATGTCATTTGTAGCACCAGCTTCTTGCATGTGGTAACCAGAGATAGAAATCGAGTTAAACTTAGGCATATTCTGTGATGTATATTCAAAGATATCAGAGATGATACGCATTGAGATTTCTGGTGGATAAATATACGTATTACGCACCATGTACTCTTTTAAAATGTCATTTTGAATTGTACCAGCTAATTGCTCTTTTGGTACACCTTGCTCTTCACCGGCAACGATAAAGAAGGCAAGTACAGGTAATACGGCACCGTTCATTGTCATTGATACTGACATCTTGTCTAGTGGAATACCAGCAAAGAGAATATTCATATCGAGCATACTGTCAACGGCAACACCAGCTTTACCAACGTCACCTTTAACGCGCTCATGGTCTGAGTCATAACCTCTGTGTGTCGCAAGGTCAAAGGCAATAGAAAGACCTTTCTGACCAGCGGCAAGGTTACGTCTGTAGAATGCATTTGATTCTTCAGCAGTTGAGAAACCAGCGTACTGTCTAACTGTCCAAGGACGGAATACATACATCGTTGCATAAGGTCCACGAAGGTTAGGTGCAATACCAGCTGAGAAATCTAAATGCTCAAAATTATCATAACCAGCTCTTGTATATAATGATTTTACAGGAACTTGTTCATTTGTCATTCTATCTAATAAATCAGGAGTAAAGCCTTCTTTTTTAACCTGAGCTTCCCACTCAGCATAAGTCTGCTTTCCACCAGTTTCTAATTCAATTTTACTAAAATCTACATGATTAGGCATTTGTTACCTCCTCTTGAATTTCTTTAAGAAGATGATAGTTATCGCAACCCATATAGATATAGCCGTCAACGCCAGCCGCATCGTATTTAGGTTTCATATCTTCTGCTGGTTTACCAGCAAGCATAACTCTCATTCCGCTAGCACCAGCTTTAATCTCACTTGCAATCGTTTCAACAACATCAGGATAAACCTTGTCGCTAGAACAGATAATTGCAACGTGCGCTCCAGATTCAATTGCAGCTTTTGCCGCCTCATGCGGATCTTGGAAACCATCAGATGGAATTACTTCAAAGCCACCAACTTCAAAGAAACCACGTGAGAAATCAGCTCTTGGCTTAAAGACAGCGAGTTTACCGATGTTAGTAGAGAATACTTTAACACCTTTGCCCTCTGCTTTAAGTCTTGTGCTTTCATCACGCATATCTTCAATGCGCTTAGCAGCTCTAATCGTATGAATTTCTGTCGCTTTAAAGCCATCTTCAACTCTTAATACAGCACCGAGTTCACCGATAGTAGCACCTTGTTGAACAGCACGAACAGCATTTTTAATCGTTGGCTCTTCTTTGAAAGCTGCTAAAGTATCAGCAGCAGATGGACCGCGCTCAGCTTTATATTTTTTCACTACTTCTGCACGCTCTTTAGCGATGGCATCGTAGTCTGTATCTTCATGTTCTAATAATACTTCTGACATATTTGCGTATTGGTTAATACCAACATACACTTTCTTACGATTAGCAACTTTAGCAAAGCGCTCTTCGTATTTTGCAGAAACAGTTTCTCTTGGCTCACCACTAGCTAAAATATCACTCATTTTACCCTTAGCAGAAAGCTCTTGGAAACGAGCCCAAGTAAGTTCTGAAATTTGTGCAGTTAAGTTCTCTACATACCAACTACCGCCCGCAGGGTCAAGTGGTTGATTAACGTGAATTTCATCGATAAGGAGATATTGTAAGTTACGTGCAATACGTCTAGAGAAATCGTCAGCCGCACGAATTGTTTCATCAAATGGAACAACACTTAAACTGTCAACAACACCAACTGTAGCTGAGAACGCTTCAGATGCTGCTCTAAGCATATTTACATAAGGGTCGTAAACAGTCATATTCCAAGATGACGTTTTTGCGTGTAAGAAAATTTTCTGTGCCTCTGCATCGCCACCGTAAGCTTTGATTACGTTAGCGTAAAGCATTTTAACAGCACGCATTTTTGCGATTTCCATAAAGTAGTGCGCGCCAACAGAAAGACTGATAGCAGTATGCTTAGAAATAACGCCAATATCATGACCTCTTTCAAGCATTTCTTCAATATATTCAGTAAGTGTTGCTAAAACGTATGCAACTTCTGTTACAGAGTCAGCACCACCATTGTGATATGGATGACCTTCAATTAAGATTGTTCTAACATCCATATTATTTTCTTCGACATAAGTTAACACGTCTGACATGTGGTCATAAACGTCTTTTAACTTATAATCCATTTTACCGTGTAATGCTGTATAGCCAATTGGGTCACAAGCAATAACACCATTTACCTTGTCTAAACCTTGGTGTTTTTGTGCTTGCGCAAATAAAAGCGCACTAAGTCCAATTGGATCTTGACCAACATTTAAGTGATAAGGAAGCGCTTTTAAAACGATTTCCTTAAGTGCAGCTCTCACGTCGTCTAAAGTAGCAAGTGATACACCGCGATAACCAGTTTTTTCTGCTTTATCATCATCTGGATCGATGGCATTTTGAGTATTTGCATCAATCTTAAATGAAAGTGCAGTTTGACCTCTTTCAATGTCGTGCAATAATACTTCATTAAATTGCTCAGGTGTTGGTTCATAAATTTGTTGAGCGACTAACCAAGGTACATCTTTATCTGTAATTACCTTA
>PDWI01007805.1_pt1 | contig 12803 bp, 11 predicted proteins | sample 1430891 | NCBI WGS metagenome assembly PDWI01 (sample SAMN01162508, study PRJNA174530) | Oral metagenome, whole genome shotgun sequencing project. | biome: Marine environment; feature: Marine mammal; material: Swab sample of the gingival sulcus; isolation source: swab sample of gingival sulcus... | reverse complement strand
TGTGATTGCAGCTGTTAAGGTTGTTTTACCGTGGTCAACGTGACCGATTGTACCTACGTTAACGTGCGGTTTACTACGTTCAAATTTTTCTTTAGACATTTAAAGTTCCTCTAAGTTAAAAAAAGGGGTTGCAATGGCTAGTTTACCACATAAACCAACAAAAAAACATTTTTTACATAAAAATTACATAAAAAAAATCAACTTAATGCTAATTAAGTTGAGCAATCAATATTTCTAAATCAAGAGTTGTAAGAAGATGAGATAAAACCAAGTTCTAAAACTGGTGCTGATAGGCAGATTCGAACTGCCGACCTCATCCTTACCAAGGATGCGCTCTACCGACTGAGCTATATCAGCGAATTGGAGCGGGCAGCGGGAATCGAACCCGCATCTTTAGCTTGGAAGGCTAAGGTAATAGCCATTATACGATGCCCGCTAAAATTAGTTCATCTGCTTAAAGGACTTGCAAATAGAAAAATGGTGGAGGGAGAAGGATTCGAACCTTCGAAGGCTGAGCCAACAGATTTACAGTCTGCCCCCTTTGGCCGCTCGGGAACCCCTCCACGAACTTGCTAGACTTCTTTAAAAAAGAAAAGTGGTGCCGACTACCGGAATCGAACTGGTGACCTACTGATTACAAGTCAGTTGCTCTACCTGCTGAGCTAAGTCGGCACTGTGTACTGCGTTAAGCAAGTGATGACTATTATAGCTATATTTTTACCTTGTGCAAGTGTTTTTTTTAATTTTTTTTAATTTTTTATTCTTTTGCTGATAAATCAATCAACACGGTGTTTTTTTAAATAAAAAATATCTTTTTTGACAAGATGAAAAAAAACAGAAAATAAACTATAATATAGTTTTATACTAAAAAACTTGTAAATGATTGCTGATCAACTAACAAATTCTCCTTTTTTCAAATTTTCAAGAAATGAGTGGAGTGAACTTGGACTTAATACACCTTTTCACTTTACAGAAAATGATTTATCTCCTCTTCTTGGATTTAATGAAATATTATCAATAGATGAAGTTCGTCGTATTTATTTACCAATAGCACGTCTTATCAATTATTATATTGATGAAAATCTAAAACGTCAGAAAGTTCTACAAAAATTTCTGCAACAAGAACGTAAACCTACTCCTTATATCATAAGCATTGCAGGATCTGTATCTGTTGGTAAAAGCACCTTTGCCCGTGTATTACAAGCATTACTGCAAAATAATAAAAAAAGAAAAGTTGATTTAGTCACTACCGATGGCTTTCTATATCCATTAGAAATATTGAAGAAAAAAAATCTTCTTGACAAAAAAGGTTTTCCTCAAAGTTATGATAGTAAAGCATTACTTAATTTTGTATTAGATGTTAAATCTGGCAATAAAACTCGCTCTCCTCTTTATTCTCATATTACCTATGATATTTTAGAAGATACTTATCAAGAAGTTGATTGCCCTGATATTCTCATTTTAGAAGGTCTTAATGTATTACAAACTAAAGAGCAGGGAGGAAATTTATTTATTTCTGATATTGTTGATTTTTCAATTTACCTTGATGCTGATGAAACACTTTTAAAACAGTGGTATATCGAAAGATTTTTATCATTTTGTAATGGTGCTTTTGCAGATCCCCTTTCTTATTTTCATCATTTTTCTCATTTAACAAAAAATGAAGCTATTGATACCGCTAGTAATATTTGGGATAGTATTAACTCACCTAATCTAAATCAACATATTTTACCAACACGAGAACGTGCCGATCTTATTCTAAAGAAAAAACAAAACCATTTAATCGAACGAATTTATCTAAAAAAATAATTTTAAGCTTAAGATAAATAGTTCTTTTACTTTTACAAGGAAATTTATGAAAACAGCAACTTTTTACATTCTTAATGAATCTAATGATATTCTTACTCTTGCTTGTGAACTTGTTATCAAACAATGGCAAAGTAATAAAAAAGTGATTATTCTCTGCAAAGATCAAAACCAAGCACTTGATATTGATGAATTATTATGGTCACAAGAACCAACAAGATTTATTCCTCATAATCTTTGTGGCGAACACGCCAACTGCCCTGTTGAAATAAATTGGGTTGGAAGTAATAAAACTTGTAGTGGTAATCTATGTGTTAATCTTAGTGAAGAAATGATAGAAAACAGTCAAAGTTTTAATAAAATTATCGACTTTGTTCCATTTTCTGAAAAATTAAAGGAAAAAGCTCGTAAACGATATTCTTTATTACGTAATTTGCATTGGCAAATGCAAACTGTATCGTGCTAACCTTTAATATTTTTTAATTTTTCAATGTCTTTGATTATGATTTGTTTATTATTAACTTCCAAAATTTCATCATTGTGAAACTTTCTTAAAAGACGGCTTACCGTTTCAATAGTAATACCTAAATAATTTGCAATATCACTTCTTGACATTGATAATCTAAAATTAAAAGGATCAAATCCGTGTCTTTCAAATCGTTTAGATAGATTTAGTAAAAAAGCACTAATTTTTTCTTCAGCATTTAATCTTGAAAGTAGTACCAAATCTTGCTCATTTTTAATTTCTTTACTCATTAAACGCAAAACTTGATAACGAACTCGAGGAACTTCTCCTAATAAAAAATTAAGATCATTAAAAGGCACTTCACAAACCATTGCCGTTTCCAAAGCACTGGTTGTGTGATTATGTTGTTCTCCAAAAATCCCACTAAAACCAACAAGATCACCAGGAAGATGAAAAGCGGTGATCTGCTCTTCTCCATTTTCTGTGATTTTATAACTTTTTAACGTTCCTGTTCTAACTGCATAAATTGAACCTAACATATCCCCCTGTTTAAATAAAATTTCATTTTTATGAACAGGTTTTTTTCTTTCAATGATATTATCAAGTTTATCTAATTCACTATGATTAAGTGAAAAAGGTAGGCACAGTTCACTAATACTACAACTTTGACAACAGACCGTACAGCCTTTGTTATTTTTATTTTTTTCTAATGCTATTGTTGATATTTCTGTCATTTTATTGCAATTTTTTTGATATAAAACAAATTTTAACAGATTTTTTTGCTAAAATATATCTATCTTTGATTTATTTTTTCAAAATAATATGGCAGCTCAAAAATTAACAAAAAGAAGATTAGCGTCTTTAATTACTATGCTAATAGTTTTAGTTTTTTTATTTTTTTATAGAACTTTCTACTAGAAAATATTTACGAAATATATTTATGATAACTTAATCAATATAAATAATCTAAAAACTTAACTTATGATTTAATCGATTTTATGATGAAGAAAGTGGCTGGGGTACTAGGATTCGAACCTAGGAATGCTGAGATCAAAACCCAGTGCCTTACCGCTTGGCGATACCCCAATTTTGAATTTTTTATAACTTGCAAGCCATTAAATGGTGCGGAAAGAGGGACTTGAACCCACACACCTCTCGGCGCCAGAACCTAAATCTGGTGCGTCTACCAATTTCGCCATTTCCGCAATATTTAAAATGGTGGCTATGACGAGATTCGAACTTGTGACCCCAACATTATGAGTGTTGTGCTCTAACCAGCTGAGCTACATAGCCATTTTTTAAAATTTCGCTTAACCACATTGGCTTTGCGGAGTGTATTATGCACTTATTGAAAAGAAAGGTCAAATACTTTTTTACATTTTTTTTGATTTTTTTAATCGCTTGTTGCTTTAAAAATCACTTTGATTTTTGTTTAAACAATAAAGGGGGATTATATTCTTTTTATTTTACCTAAACTAGTATAGTTTCTCTTAAAAAATATTAACTTATTAAAACAATAAAAAAGTAATCATAATGTTAAATAACAATTGACAAATATTAATTTTCAAGATTATAATTCCACTGGTTAAACGTTTTGTTTAAACATTACTTTTTTTTCAATATTTAGTTTTTATATGTTTATTTTTTTACAAGGATTACCTTATGAAAGATTTAAAGATTGCAGGGCTAAAATTGCCTTTATATTCTCTTATTTTTATTTTAACTATTGCTAACCTATACACTCAAACACTTCCAAAAGGAATGGTTGGTGCATTTCTTGTACTTATCGTTTTTGGTGAATTGTTAAACTTTATTGGAAATAACACTCCTATCATCAAAACTTTTTTTGGTGGTGGAGCAATCGTTTCTATTTTTGGTGGTGCAGCTCTTGTTTACTACCATATTATTCCAGCAGATGTTATTGCACAAACAAAAACCTTTATGAAATCTGGTGGTTTTCTAAACTTCTACATCGCAGCCTTAATTACAGGATCAATTCTTGGTATGAGCCGTCAGTTGTTGATTAAAGCTGCTGTTCGCTATATTCCTGTGATCTTTGTTTCTGTTGCTGTGGCGTTGTTTGCTGTAGCATTAGGTGGTATGCTTTTTGGTATGAGCTTTAAAGAAACAACCGCTTACATCGGTATTCCTATTATGGGTGGTGGAATGGGAGCTGGTGCTATCCCTCTTGCAAAAGTATTCTCACCAACATTAGGTGTTGAAGAAGGTGAAATGTTAGCTCGTCTTGTTCCTGCTGTTGCTTTGGGTAATGCTATGGCGATTGTAGCTGGTGGTATGCTTGCTCGTTTAGGTGATATGTATCCAAAATTAACAGGAAATGGTGTTTTAGTAAGAGATAGCAGTATTGATTTTGATGCTAATGCTAAAACCAAAGATCAAACAATGGATGTAAAAGATTATGTTGCAGGTATTGTAGTTGCTGTTGCATTCTTCGCATTCGGTACAATTTTTGCTAAAATAATGAAACTTGTGGGCATTAGTATTCACCCTTATGCTTGGATGATTATCGCTGTTGCGGTAGTAAAAATGCTAGATTTATTACCATCTTATGTGACTAAAGCGGCTGAAAAATGGTATGAATTTGTAGCCGCTAACTTTACCGCTGCGTTAATGCTTGGTATCGGTATCGCTTATACTGATTTGGGTATGATTATTGATGCCTTATCACTACAATATATCATTCTTTGTGCATTAGTTGTACTTGGTGCTGTTGTAGGAGCAGGTATTGCAGGTCATTTAATGGGCTTTTACTTCGTAGAATCTGCAATTACTGCAGGACTTTGTATGGCTAATATGGGTGGAACAGGAGATGTTGCGGTATTAAGTGCTTCTAAACGTATGTGTTTAATGCCATTTGCTCAAATTTCTTCTCGTCTTGGTGGTGCATTTATTATCTTATTAGCATCATTATTAGTACCGTTATTCTTTGGATAGTCTATTTATTACATAGGAGTTTAAAATGGACATTTATGAAAAAGCACTTCTTGCTCACAAGCAATGGCAAGGTAAATTAAGCACTGAACTTAAAATGCCACTGCAAAATAAAGAAGATTTAAGTATCGCTTATACACCAGGGGTTGCAGCACCTTGTATTGCAATCAATAAGGATATATCCGAGGCTTACACTTATACAAGCAAAGCAAATACTATTGCGGTTATTTCTGATGGAACAGCGGTGCTTGGTTTAGGTGATATTGGACCTGAAGCTGCGATGCCAGTTATGGAAGGAAAATGCTGTTTGTTTAAATCTTTTGGTGGCTTAAATGCCGTGCCTATTGTGCTTGATACCAAAGATCCACAAGAAATTATCAAAACAGTTAAGCTGTTAGCTCCAACTTTTGGTGGTATTAACCTTGAAGATATTTCAGCTCCACGCTGTGTTGAAATTGAAAGAACTCTAATCAAAGAACTTGATATTCCAGTATTTCACGACGACCAACACGGAACGGCTATTGTAGTTACCGCAGCGTTAATCAACGCTCTTAAATTGGTAAATAAAAAAGCTGAAGATATTCGTGTTGTGGTGCTTGGAGCAGGAGCAGCAGGCTCTTCAATTATTAAACTCATTCATCGTTTTGGAGTACAAAATATCGTTGCTCTTGACGCTGATGGCGTTATTAGTAAAAAATATAGCGAACATTATGATTTCTTAAAACAAGAGCTTGCAGAAATTACTAATAAAAACCAAGAAGAAGGCACACTTGCAGACTTTATGAAAGGTGCTGATGTGTTTATCGGTGTAAGTAAAGGAAATCTTGTTTCAAAAGAAATGGTAGCTTCAATGAATAGAGATCCTATCATTTTTGCAATGGCAAATCCTTACCCTGAAATTATGTATGATGATGCAAAAGCAGCAGGAGCTAAAGTTGCAGCAACAGGACGAAGTGATATGCCAAATCAAATTAACAATGTTCTTGTTTTCCCAGGTATTTTTAAAGGTGCGTTGGCATCTCGTGCGAAAAAAATCACCGAAGATATGAAACTTGCAGCAGCTTTTGGTCTTGCAAGTATGATCAAAGAGGAAGACTTAAGAGAAGATTATGTTATTGTTTCAGCCTTTGAGCCAAATGTTGCCGATATGGTTGCAAAAGCCGTTGCTGAGAAAGTAAACAGTTAATTACTCATAAAGTGTAATAAACACTAAAAATTATATTTAGTTTTAATATACACCCCCAAAATTTTGACACAACATTTTAGGGGTGTTTTTTTATGAATAAATATTACTTATTTCAATGTAAATTATTCTTCATAAACAAAAGGATCTATATTTTTTGCTTTTTTTATTTCTTCTGGCGTCATAACTTTTTCTAGATCTTCAATCCCTTCTTTTGATATACCTTCTTGTAATTCCTTGATAGGATCTTTATCTAATCTTTCAGGGTTTACTAATGCTTTATTAAACCAAGCATACGAAATAATATAATTCTTTTTAACTCCTTTACCAACATAATACAGAAATCCCAAATGGTTTTGAGCTAATACTGAACCACCAACGGCTGCTTTTTTAATCCAATAAGCAGCCTGTTTATCTGATTGTGTTACTCCTCTACCAATGTAATACAAAACACCTAACTGATATTGGGCTTGAGTAAAACCTTGCTCGGCTGATGCTTTATACCAGTATAACATTTGTTTATAAGACTTAGGTACACCATAGCCTTTTGCATACATTACTCCCAAATTTAATTGTGCAGGAGCAAATCCTTGTTCTGCTGCTTTTTTATACCAATATACCGCTTGCTCATACGATTGAGCTACACCTTGACCTTCATAATACATAACTCCTAAATCTTTTTGAGCCTGTGTATTACCTTGCTCTGCTAATTTTTTAAGCCAATACACCGCTTGTTCATAAGATTGAGATACTCCTTGACCATTATAATACATAGAAACTAAATCAAACTGTGCTTCTGTATCTCCTTGTTCCGCAAGTATTTTAGTTTCTTGAAAATGTAATCTTTCTTGCGCATTGATTTGCTTTGTAAAGATAAAAAAGCAAAAACTAGTTAAAATAATTTGAAATAACTTTGTCATAAATTGTTCCTTTACATATAAAATGTCATAAATACTTTAATAAAAGTTTATTATATCTTTATATAAAACTTTCTGTCAAAATTAAAATAAGTGTACACTTATATAAAAAATTTAAACCCTTGCAAGTGTCCAAACTTGAATTTCAATAACGCCATTTTTTCGCAATTCTTTGCAAATGGCGTTCATTGTTGCCCCTGTGGTAATAACATCATCAAAAATTGCCACACTTTGATATTGCACAAGCGGTGTGAATGTAAAAGAATTTCGCACATTATCAACTCTCTGCTCTGCTTTTAGCTCTCTTTGGTACCGTGTGTTTTTAATTCGCATAAGCGATCTATTATCAAAATCAATATCTAAATAACGTGCTAATTTTTTGGCAACTACCTCTGATTGATTAAAACCACGCTGAAAGAATCTTGCTCGATGTAGTGGAACAGGCATAATCACATCGGGCATTTCCAAGCGGTGATATTGCCGAGCTTTTTTGTAAGCAAGCACCATTTGCCGAGATAACAGTTCATCTAAATACCACTTATGAGAAAATTTTAAACAATGAATAAGTGATTTTATCGGATCATCATAACCTGAAAGTTTTACCGTTTTATGCCATAAAATTTCTTTTTTAACACACTTACCACAACCAAGCTCATAGCTGGTAAGTTTTGCACCACAGCGTCCACAATAAGGCTCTTGTTTAATGCGTGCTACACACCTTGTGCAAATGCCATTGTTAGCATTATAAATACTTTTTTGACACACAAAACAGCGAAAATTAAAAAAATTGCTCATTAGCTAATTGTATAATATGTTCAATGATTTTTTGCCGTTATTTTTGCGATTTCAATCGTAAAATTTAAAATTATTAGCTACAATATGCCTGCTATATTTTTAGAAGGAATGAAAATGAATAACAATATAAAAATTGTTTTCTTTGATATTGATGACACCTTATATTACAAAAAAGAAAAAAGAGTGCCAAATAGTATTTTTGAACAAGCTCTACCACAATTGAGAAAAAAGGGAATTAAAACAGCTATTGCCACAGGTCGCTGTGTTGGTGCTTTTCCTAAAAAAATCAAAGAGTTAATCAATCAAGGTTTGTTTGATGCCGTAGTAAGTATCAATGGTAACGATAACTATATTTACAACAATGGCTTGCAAGTGCTTTCTCAAAGCCCTTTATCAACCGATCAAGCCTTGCAAATTGTTGAAAAATTTCAATCGCTTAATATTGTATATGCGTTTGTAGGATCGAGTGAAATTGCCGTTTCTGATTTACCGTTAATGGTGCAAAATGCTATTTTTCCCATCAAAGAAGATACCATCATCGACACCGAATTTTATCGTAATAATAAGGTATTTCAAATGTTAGGATTTTTCCCACAAAACCAAGATGAACAAGTTTTTGCATCAGGCATTTTACAAGATAATTTAAAACAGGTACGTTGGGATAAAGATGCGGTTGATATTTTGGATAAACGTACGTCAAAAATAAAAGGTATTGAAGATGTTGTTCAACACTTTGGTTTTGATATGAATAACACTATGGCGTTTGGTGATGGCTTAAATGATATTGAAATGCTTTCAACCGTAGGGCTTGGCGTGGCAATGGGCAACGGTTGTAATGAAGTGAAACAAATTGCAAAATTTACTACCGCAAATATTGAAGATGACGGCATTTTAAAAGGGTTACAACATTTTAATATTATTGATTAAATAGTAGTTGAACTGATTGTTTTTATGTGTTTAAATAAATTTTTTATTCCAAAATTTAAACGCAAATGCACAACATAACCCAAAATATTAGAATATATTATTTATCACTTTTTCTTATTATTGTCGCACGATCGCTACCGCACGCTATTTTAACAGTGATTTTGTTTGACAAAGGTTTAAGCATTGCAAACATTATGTTTATGCAAGCATTTTTCAGCCTTGCAATGCTTATGTTTGAATTTCCAAGTGGCGTGCTGTCTGACCGTTATAGTCGCAAGTGGCTTTATTTACTTTCAAATATAATGGTTGTGATCACGCTACTGCTCATTTATCAATTCAATAGCCTTACAATGCTCACGCTTGCGTGGTTTATTTATGGGCTTTCAGACGCTACGGCAAGCGGTACGATTGATTCACAAATTATCAACGACATCAAAAATCATAATCAATCAAAACTTAATAAATTTATAAAATACAAAGAACAATTAACTTTTATTGCGATGATTTTCGGAAGTTTGCTCGGCTCTTTTTTGTATTTTCGCATCAGTATTTCAATTTTCTTACTCGGTAGCCTTTTGGTGTTAGTCGCTTTTTTCATCACCCTTTTTGGTTTTCACAACAACCAAGTTATGAACAATAACATTACTTTTAATATTCAGCTAACACAAATTATCAGCGAACTTAAAAACAATAAACTTTTGCAAGTTTTTATGGCGTTATCAGTAATTAGTCAAATCTTTTTTCAAACACATTATCAACTGTGGCAAGCTTTATTTTTAGAAAAAGGCATTTTGAAAGAATATTTTGTGCTATTTTATATTTTATTCCAACTGATAGGATTTTTTAGTTATTTTATTGCGATTGAAAATGTGAAGAAACATCGCATTAGCGTCACTGCTTTATTTATGATTGTTTTTTTCGCACCGATGCTGTTTGTTTTTAACAATAATTATCTATTTCTTGCGATTTATTTTATCTATTGTATTATCTTTACCATTCTTAATTATTTTATTGTTTACAACTTTTCAAAAGCCGTTTCACAAGAAAATATCAGCTCACTCGTATCACTTAAATCAACTCTTACGAGAATGGGATCGCTTATTATTTTGCTGTTATCAAGCCTGATTTTACATTATATTTCGGTAACCACCTTGGTTATGATAAATTTTAGTTTAGTAATTTTAATTTTAGGATTATTTTGTTTAAAACATAACAACATTTTGTTTGAAAATAAGTAAAACATCAGAACTAATCTTTTATTTTGCAATCTAATCCCCATAATTATGAAATAACTTGATAAGCGGTTATAATTTAGGCATAATTAACAGATCATTTTTAACTTTGGAGAGAACTAATATGTCGCAAAACGACAATAACGATCCGTGGCAAAAACCAGGTAATTCTGGCAACTCTGGAAACGGAAAAAAAGATAATTCACCACCTGATTTAGAAGAAGTGTTTAGCGATTTTTTAAATAAATTGCGTGGCAGTCGTACTCAAAATAATGGTTCAGGCAACAATAATCAAGAGCCACCACGAAATAATAACAATGGCGGTTCAATTAAAATCACTTTGCCAAATTTGAAAATTATTTTACCGCTTATTTTGGCTGTTTTAGTAGTAATTTGGGCTGCAACAGGTTTTTATACCGTAAAAGAAGCAGAACGTGGCGTGGTTACTCGTTTAGGAGCAATGCACAAAATTGTGCTACCTGGTCTTAACTGGAAACCGAATTTCATCGATCAAGTAACCAAAGTAAATATTGAGCGAATTTCTGAACTTAAAACTCACGGCTCAATGCTTACTCAAGATGAAAATATGGTATCTGTTGAAATGACAGTACAATATCGCATTGATGATTCTGCAAAATATCTTTTTGCCGTAACCGAGCCTGATGAAACGTTAAAACAAGCAACCGACAGTGCTTTGCGTTATGTAATCGGACATATGACAATGAACGATATTTTAACCACAGGACGTGCTGTAGTGCGTGAAAAAACGTGGAAAGAGCTTAACAATATCATCAAATCTTACGATATGGGGCTTTTAGTAACAGATGTAAACTTCCAATACGCTCGCCCACCAGAAGAAGTGAAAGACGCTTTTGATGATGCTATTAAAGCACAAGAAGACGAACAGCGTTTAATTCGTGAAGCAGAGGCTTACGCTCGTGGTCAAGAGCCTATTGCTCGTGGTAATGCACAGCGTATCATCGAACAAGCAGATGCTTACAAACAACAAGTGGTGCTTCAAGCAAGAGGGGAAGCGGCTCGATTTGAAGCGTTATTGCCTGAATACAAACTTGCACCAGAGGTTACCAAAAAACGCCTTTATTTAGACACAATGCAAAAAGTTATGGCAAATACGCCAAAAGTATTGTTAGAAAATGGCAATAATGTAAGCTTATTGCCGCTTGATAAACTACTTGGCTCGCAAAAAACCGTAACCAAAGAACCGCTTGATTTTGATACACAAAGTAAAGGGGGCGTATTGCAACAAAAAGTAGAACCACAACGTCTTGATATTCGTATTCACAATGACAGTGCTGATAGTAGCAGAAAAGGGAGATTTAACTAATGATTCGTAAATTTTTATTTCCAATATTTTTTGCCGTTGTATTCATTGTTAGTCAATCTTTGGTGATTGTGCAAGAAGGTGAACGTGGTATTATGATGCGTTTTAACAAAGTGTTGCGTGATGATAATAACAAAGTTGTAGTTTATAAACCTGGATTACACGTTAAAACGCCATTTATTGACAGCTTGAAAAAACTTGACGCTCGTATTCAAACCCTTGACGGCGATGAAGATCGCTTTGTAACCGTTGAGAAAAAAGACTTGCTTGTTGATTCTTATGTAAAATGGAAAATTAGCGATTTCGGACAATTTTTCATCTCAACAGGAGGTGATTACCAAAAAGCATCAAGCCTTTTAAGACGCAAAGTAAACGACCGTTTGCGTTCTGAAATCGGTTCAAGAACTATTAAAGACATCGTTTCAGGCTCTCGTGGTGAGCTTATGGCTGACGCTCAAAAAGCCTTAAATGTAGGTGATGACAGTGCTGAAAAACTAGGAATTTCAGTAGTTGATGTGCGTGTTAAACAAATCAACTTACCAAATGAAGTTTCAAGCTCAATCTATCAGCGTATGCGTGCTGAGCGTAATGCTGTGGCTCGTGAACACCGTGGACAAGGGCAAGAAAAAGCTGAATTTATCCGTGCAAATGTTGATAAAAAAGTGGCGTTAATCCTAGCTAACGCTAACAAAAAATCACAAGAAATGCGAGGCGAGGGCGATGCTCTAGCAACAAAAATTTACGCTGATGCCTACGGCAAAGATTTAGAGTTTTACAACTTCACAAGAAGTTTAAAAGCCTATGAAGACAGCTTTAAAAACCAAAATAATTTAATGTTACTAAAACCAAATTCTGAATTTTTTAAATTTATGAAAAGTAACTAATAAAAAGCAATAAAAATAGCGATCTGATGATCGCTATTTTTGTATGAAATTTTTAGATTGTATTCAATACTCCCTTAAATATTGATACTAAATTCTCACTTAATTTACTATAATATAAGCGGATATATTTAAACAAATTTTTACGATTTAAGGATCAACACTTAATGGCAACAATGAAAGATATTGCACGCATTGCGAAGGTATCAACATCAACGGTTTCACACGTTATCAATAACTCTCGCTTTGTGAGTGACGAAATCAGAGAAAAGGTTCTCGCTGTTGTTGAAGAGCTAAATTAT
>PDWI01007804.1_pt1 | contig 12805 bp, 12 predicted proteins | sample 1430891 | NCBI WGS metagenome assembly PDWI01 (sample SAMN01162508, study PRJNA174530) | Oral metagenome, whole genome shotgun sequencing project. | biome: Marine environment; feature: Marine mammal; material: Swab sample of the gingival sulcus; isolation source: swab sample of gingival sulcus... | reverse complement strand
ATGGCACAACAAAGACCGATCCTCTGGAGTTGTTTGAATATCTGAATCAGCTGGGCCGGGAAAACGGCATCGGCCGTCTGGACATGGTGGAAAACCGGTTTGTGGGCATCAAGTCCCGCGGCGTATATGAAACCCCCGGCGGTACCATTCTCCATGAGGCTCACCGGGACATTGAAGGCATTGCCATGGACAGGGAAGTCATGCGGCTGCGTGATATGCTGTCTGCCAAGCTCAGTGAACTGGTTTACAATGGTTTTTGGTTCAGTCCTGAAATGGAATTTCTCATGGCTGCCATTGACAAAAGCCAGGAACTTATTGATGGAGATGTAACCCTGAAATTGTATAAGGGAAGGGCCTATCCCGTTGCCCGTACAAGCCCGTCTTCCCTCTATGACCAGGAATTATCTTCCATGGACACCGAAGGCGGATACAACCAGGAAGATGCCCAGGGCTTTATCCGGATCAATGCCATTCGGCTCATGGCCCACAGGAAGATTGTATCAAAAAAATCCTGATGAAATATTTATCTGAAAAGATCAGATAGTAAATAAGATTTTTAGGGGCTTTGGATAACGGGTTTGTATCCAGGGCCCTTTTTGTCTTTCAGGGTTACAAGGTAGCGGACAGCCCTGGTAAAGGGCAGAATATATTTGTCTGCCTGGATATGATATTTTGCTTCAAGATCGGCACTGATTTCTTCTTGTACCTGTTCTCCTTTGAGGGCGTAGAGGGTGCCTGAAGGAAAAATCAGAGGCTGGACAAGATCCGCCAATGTCTCAAGATGGGCAACACCCCGTGTGATAATTGCCTGGGGCTGGAAATTTCCCATGGACGAGACTCCAACTCCTGGAGTTGGAAAATCCTGAATTCTCGTGTGAACGGCTTTGATATCTTTGAGGCCCAGTTGGCGGATAAGGTGGTTGAGGAAACTGGTTTTTTTCCGGGCAGAATCCACCAGAGAAAATTCCAGGGACGGGTTCATGATTTTCAAAGGGATGGAAGGAAAACCTGCCCCCGGGCCAAGGTCCACAAACCTTGTTTCCCTTCCCAGAAATCTGCCTGCACAAACTGCATCCAGAAAATGTTTTTCTGCCATGTCAGCGGGATCTTTGATGGCCGTAAGATTCATTTTTTCATTCCATTTCATCAGTTCTTCTGCATGGCAGACCATGGCAGAAAGTTTCTCCTGGGACAGGTCAATGGAAAGTTTTTCTGCTCCCCTGGAAAGGTGTGATGAAAATATGGCAAGGTCCCTTGAAATATTCATTTCTGATGCTCCGCTACAGGGATAGCCGGGTGGTGTATTTTTTGATCATTGCCTTGATTCCTGTCTTTTGCTTGAATCGCTTGACTCCCTTAGCCGCATCGGTACGGGACAAAAATTTACCCGTTCTTACGGTGTAGAGTATTTTTCCATCCGGCATATCCTGTTTGATGATTCTGGTTGCATAGCCAAGGTCATGCAGGGTCTGGCAGATTTTTTCTGCATTTCCCCTTTCTCCACAGGCCCCTGCCTGTAATTCATAGATTGCAAACAGTTTTTCATGGGGCCGTGTGTCAGGCTGGTGTTCTTTTGCTGGCGGGGTCTTTTTTTTCATGCCGCTGGCAGAGTGCCCCTGTTGAAGCTGTGCCAGTTTCTCTTTTGCATAGGTTTGATCCGGAGAGAGTTTCATGGCTTGCTGGTAGGCTTTCTTTGCCTTTTTTGTATCCTTCATTTTTGTCAGGATATCACCCTTGAAACAAATGGCCTCGTATAAATCAGGCTTGATTTCAAGGGCCTTGTTCGTATCCGCAAGGCTTTTTTTTAGGTCTCCAAGTTCTGACCAGCAGATGGCACGATTGAAATATGCAAAATAACTCTTTGGAATTTTTTTTATTTCATGGTCATAATGTTCAATGGCCTTTTCGTATTCTCCCTGGTAAAAATAGGCAACTCCCAGATTGGAGTGCAGCCCCATGGCATTGTCATCCAGGAGAAGTGCCTTTTCAAAGTCCATAATTGCCAGTGGATACAGCCCAAGTTTCATGTAGGCGGCTCCCCTGTTTTTATAGGCACCTGCCATGTCCGGGTGTGCATCAATTAGTTGGGTAAATTCGTTGGCAGCTTCGGAATATTTTCCCTGGTTGAGCAGTTGTACGCCGTTTTCAAATAATTGTCTTTCCTTTGCAGAATTGGCATCCTCAGCCTGGGATATACAGGGGAGCAGCAAGAAACACAGCAGCAGGCTGTAAAAAAAAATTGCAGGGATATTTTTTCTGGACATCACTTCATCCTTTGTGGTTTCATAGACTTCATTGACACTATTATATATGACAGATTTTCTGTAAGGGCAAGCAATGCTACTCAAACCCTGTGGAAAATTCTTGAAAAATGATATGATTTTCGATATATGTTTTACGATTATGCCTGGGTGGCGGAATAGGTAGACGCAAGGGACTTAAAATCCCTCGGGGCTTAGCCCTGTACGAGTTCAATTCTCGTCCCAGGTACCAGAATTCCAAAGGGTTTTCAGGAAACCTCCGGTCAGGTGTCTGAAAACCCTTTTTACTTTTTTCAGCAGCAATATCACCATTCAAAGAAAAGGGAGGCGCTATGGAGATCGCAGCGGCAAATACAAGGGTCGGATTCATTGGGCTTGGCATCATGGGAGCCGCCATGGCAGGTCATATCCTTGAAGCCGGATTCAAGGTACATGTGTACACAAGAACCAAAAATGACCAGGCAAGGACTCTTGTGGAAAAGGGTGCTGTCTGGGAAGATTCTGTGGCAGACCTTGCAAAAAACTCCCAGCTCATTATTACCATGGTTGGGTATCCAAAGGATGTGGAAGAGGTGTACCTGGGCGATGCCGGTATCCTTGCCAATGCTCCCAGGGGAAGTCTTGTTATTGATATGACAACCTCAAAACCTGATCTTGCCAAAAAATTATATGAAGAAGGGAAGCAAAGAGAAATCTCTGTACTTGATGCCCCGGTGTCCGGCGGGGATTCCGGGGCCAGAAATGCCGCCTTGTCCATCATGGTGGGCGGTGATGAAAAGGCCTTTGACTTTGTGTTTCCACTGCTCAGACTCATGGGCAAAAATATCGTTTATCAGGGACCCGCAGGTTCTGGTCAGCATACAAAGATGTCCAATCAGATTGCCATTTCCTCAGGCATGATTGCCCTGTGCGAATCCATTGCCTATGCCAAAAAGGCTGGGCTGGACCCGGAAAAGGTGCTGACATCCATCAGTCAGGGGGCTGCAGGATCGTGGAGCTTGAGCAATCTTGGCCCAAGGATTCTGGCACAGGACTTTGAACCCGGTTTTTTCATCAAGCATTTCATTAAGGATATGGGAATTGCCCTTGAATCTGCCAGGTCCATGGGCCTTGATACGCCGGGACTTTCCATGGCCTTTGATATGTATAAGCAGTTGGAGGCAAAGGGGCTTGAAGACAAGGGGACCCAGGCACTGTTTACCCATTATTTATGACCCTGATTTGTGAATTTGGATTGGGCTTTGCCAAAAACAAAACCGCCCCGAAGAAAATGGATTCTCCGGGGCGGTTTTGTTTTTATATTATGGGTGGGATTTACAGTTTTTTCTTTAGCATATAAAAATCCACAAGTCCCGGATCCTTTTCTGCGATGCGGGCGTCCATATCTTCCTGGGTCTCAGGCGGATGCATGATGACTTCGTTGCCGGGCTGCCAGTTCAGGGGAGTGGCAATCCCTTTTTCGTCACTTGTCTGAAGGGCTTTCAGAACCCTGAGAATTTCATCCATATTTCGTCCCACGTTCAGTGGATAGTACATGATCAGACGAATTTTTTGACTTGGATCAATGAAAAAGACCGCGCGGATGGCAGCTGTGGTGGCTTCTCCAGGCTGGATCATTCCATATAGTTTGGCAACTTCCATCTTGATGTCGGCAATGATGGGAAAATTGAACTCTACACCGGTTTTTTCCTTGACTGCGTTTACCCAGCCAAGATGGGCAAAAATGCTGTCGATACTCAATCCCAGTAATTTGGCATTCAATGCATCAAATTCACTTTTCCGTTGTGCAAAACCGCAAAGCTCTGTGGTGCAGACCGGGGTGAAATCCGCAGGATGCGAAAACATGACAACCCAGCTGTCTTTTCCATAATCTGAAAGGGTCATCCATCCGTGGGTGGTTTTTGCCTTGAAGTCAGGTGCCTGGTCGCCGATTAAGGGCATTGCGGGTCTTTCTATATTTTGATTTTCCATAATTATATATCTCCTGTGTGGTTGAATTAAAGATCCAAATTCATCGTTGACACCTTGAATGTTTATGTATCGTATCAATGATGCTATCGCCGCACTGCTTGTGAAAAAGGTTTATGAATGGCGGGATTCGTTTGGATATGGAGAAGACTATAACAGGTCGATGAGAGAAAAACAATGTTTAATTAGAATAAAAAAAATTAGGCAGGGGCTTTTTCGATGTATGCGTAGGCACTGTGATTATGAATGGATTCGAAATTTTCTGCTGCCACAGAAAACCAGGTGATATTGGGATCCGACCGCAGCTCGGCGGCCACATCACGAACGATATCTTCTACGAATTTCGGATTGTTATATGCCTTTTCCGTGACATATTTTTCGTCTTTTCTCTTGAGTACGGAAAATATATCACAGGATGCAGATCTTTCCACAAGCGCCACAATATCTTCAATCCAGATGAGACCCTTGAATCTTGCTTCCACCAGGACTTCTCCCCTCTGGTTATGGGCACCGTAGTCGCTGATTTCCCTGGAGCAGGGACATACCGATGTGATGGGAACGGCCACCTGCAGTACAATGTCCGTGCTGTTTTGGGCATTGGACGAACCGATGATGGTACAGGTATAGTCCATCAGGCCTTTGGCCTCAGTTACCGGGGCCTGTTTTTCGATAAAATAGGGGAAGGTGATTTCTATGTGGGAAGATTCCGCTTCCAGGGTGTGTTTCATTTCCTGCAGGATGCTGGTAAGGGATTCCAGGGAGATGCGGGAGCGAAAGGTATTCAAAATTTCCACGAATCGGCTCATGTGGGTGCCCTTGCACTGGTGGGGCAAATCCACGTACATGGAAATTTTTGCAACGCTGCCCTGGGTGCCGTTTTTTTTATCCAGAACAGTAACCGGGTAGGTTAAATTTTTGATGCCCACCTTGTTTATGGGCAGGTTCCTGTGGTCCGGTTGGCTTTGAACATCAATCATGGCAGCGGCAAAATGGACAGGACAGACCTATGGTGTTATTCAAAGGAAGTTTCAGAAGGTTCTTCCTTCTGGCGTACGATTCTGTTTGCCGCAATTTCCCTGAGTGCGGATACCACATCCCCATTTTTGGTGGGAGGAATCAAAAGTTCTGCACCTTCCCGTATCTGACGGACTCTTTTTGCGGTCAGGTGTACCAGTTCAAAGCGGTTGTTTACGTTTTTTAAGCAATCTTCAATGGTTACTCTTGCCATTTTTATGCCTCCTTATGCCCCTGCCGCCCACTGGAGGCCGGGAAGTTTGTTTGTACTCTGCAAATTATAAGATTTCAATGATTTCGTAAGCCCTTCTTCCACCCGGTGCCTGGAGAACGGCCTCATCTCCGGGTTCTTTTCCGATGAGGGCAGCACCCAGGGGGGAAGATACAGAAATTTTTCCCTGGTTGATGTCTGCTTCATCCGGGCCCACAATCATGTATTCGGTTTCTTCGTTGGAATCAAGATTTTCCACAAGAACCCTGCTTGCAAACCGGATCACATCCTTTGGCACGGTGTCCGGGTCAATGACCTTTGCGTTGCCCAGCTTATAGCTGATTTCTCCGATACGGCCCTCAATGAAGGATTGTCTTTCCTTTGCAGCATGGTATTCTGCATTCTCCGACAGATCTCCGTGGGCCCTTGCCACTTCAATGGATTTGATCACAGTAGGGCGATCAATGGTTTTTAATTTTTCGAGTTCCTGACGCAGGGCCTGATATCCCTGGGTTGTAATGGGTATTTGATCCAAAGTGAATATCTCCGTAGGTCAATGGATGGTTGAATTTTCTGGTAATATCAAGGATGAATCGATGCGAATCGGGGATTCAAATTCAGTCAGCCGTTTGCTCTGCTCCGGATTTTTCCTGATGTAACACAAGGGAGAGAAAGGGCCCGGAAATCATATAAATCAGGGATGCGAAAAACAGAAGAACGGCAGGTTCTGTGGCAATGGCCACAAACAGAAGAACAATTACCGTAAGACGTTGAAATGTCATTCGTTTGAGTAGTGTTACCTTTTTTAGACTCTTGTATCGGAATGAGCTTACCATGCAGAATGCAAGAAAAAACAGCAGCACCAGAATGGCAATGCGGAAATTTGCAGGATTCAGGTTCAGTCGTGAAGAAATGAGAATGCAGGAAACCGCCGTTACAGCCGCCGCAGGTATTGGCAAACCTTCAAAGTCCGGTCCGGAGGATGCAACGGTATTGAAACGGGCCAGACGCAGGGCACCGCAGGCCGTGAATAAAAATCCAATGAGCCACCCGATTCTTCCCATGGGTTCCAATGCCCAGAATACGGTTAAAAGTGCTGGTGCTGTACCAAAGGTAACCAAATCTGCCAGAGAATCGTATTCTATGCCAAATTTACTTGTGGTGTTGGTGATACGGGCAATTTTTCCATCCAGAAAGTCAAAAAAACTTCCTGCAATAATCAACAGGGCACCTGTAACAAATTCAGAACGGAACGCAGATATAATGGCATAATACCCGCAAAACAGGTTCATGGTGGTAAACAGATTGGGAAGAATAAAAATCCCTTTTTTCAAATCATCTTTTTGCATGGTAAATGAATTCCTTAATATAATTGGGCCTGTATATCAAATTATTTTGTCCTGTGCAACCAAAAAACTTTGAAGTCTGCTCCACCATCTTTAAAATCGGGCCGCCTTGCATCTGGTATCTTTCTGGTGTCCAGATAAATCAATATATGAATTTAAGATCAGTTAGTTATAAAATTGAGTAATGGATTTTACCTGAATCAGCTGTAACAGCCCTTGCATAATTTCAGAGATTCACGCAAAATGCACCATTGCAAAAAATTGTGAATTGGGAAAAAGGAAGATTTATGCCATACCCTCTCCTGCAGACACCGGGTGAACTGGGACCATTACGGATTAAAAATCGAGTTGTCATGACAGCGGCCAGCTGTTCCCTTGCCACTGTAGAAGGCAAGGTGACAGAGGATTTGCTTGCCTATTATGAACGCCGTGCCAGGGGAGGGGTAGGGCTGATTATCACCGAAATGACCTGTGTGGATGAGACCTACGGGATTTTGTTGCCGGGGTCTCTTTCTGCTGCCAGGGACGAGGCCATGGAGGAGTTGAAAAAGCTGCCCCAAAGGATCCATCTCCACGGCACCAAGATTTTTGCCCAGCTCATTCATCCGGGGCATAGTGCCCATCCAGCCCTGAATACAACCCCCTTGCTTTCGGCAAGTCCTGTGTCTGGAAAATACGGAAATCCCGGAGCTCGCGAAGCCACCTGTGAGGAATTGCATACCATCATCGAACAATTTGGCCTTGCGGCGAAACGATTGAAGCAGAGCGGGTTTGACGGGGTGGAAATTCACGGTGCCCATCATTATCTCATCCATTCCTTTTTAAGTCCCGTGACCAACCGCCGCACCGATGAATTTGGAGGAAATTTTGAAAATCGTACCCGCTTCCTGCGTCTGGTCATGGAATCTGTCCGTGAACACTGCGGCAAGGATTTTCCCGTCATGGTGCGGATTTCCCTGGAAGAATACATCGGCAAGGAAGGGTATCACGCAGATACGGGGATCAAGATCTGCCAGATGCTGGAAAAATGGGGGGCAACGGCCATCAATGTATCTGCTTCTGGAACGGCAAGCAAATTGAGCCAGAGCGTGGAGCCCATTCCCTTTATGCAGGGTTGGCGGCGGCATCTGGCCCGGGCAGTGAAAAAAACCGTGTCCATTCCGGTATGCTCCGTGGCTCTGGTGCGGGACCCTGAATTTGCAGAATCCCTTCTGGCAGAAGGATATACGGATTTTGTGGGCAGTGTTCGTGCTCATCTTGCCGACCCTGACTGGGCGAACAAGGCCTTCCAGGGAAAAGAGGCGGATATCAATAAATGCATCAGCTGCATGTCCTGTTTTGAAATGTATCCCAGAGAAAAACATATTACCTGTGCTGTATGCCCGGAAACAGGCTATGAAGCACAGACCCCGCCCATGAATCCAAATGGTCAGGGAAAAACCGTTGTGGTAATTGGTGCCGGCCCCGGCGGTATGGAGGCGGCCCTTGTGGCTGCACGGCGGGGATTTTCTGTGGTGGTCTATGAAAAAAACTCCCTTCCGGGAGGACAGCTCATCCTGGCTGCCCTGCCGCCACGAAAAGAAAAAATCCATTGGCTCATTGATTATCTGTACCAGCAATGCCTGAAGGCTTCGGTGCAATTTTGTTTTGATACCTGTCCGGACATTGAAACCCTTGAAAAATTAAATCCATACGCAATACTGGATGCCACAGGGGCTGTGTCCAGAACACCGAATTCCATTGAAGGGGCAAAAACAAGTCCCATTGTCTGTTCGCCTGAGTTCGCCCTGCTCCATGCCGAAGAAATATGCGGGGAGAGTATTGTCATTGCTGGCTCTGGCATGACAGGCCTTGAAACCGCAGAAGCTCTTTGCCAGCGGGAGAAGAACAACGCCATTGTCATTTTGGAATCCGCTTCTCGAATTGCACCGGGTACCCACGGCTCCAACCGGAATGCCGTCACTGCTGTTTTGGATATTAATAACGTTGTGTTCATGCTCAATCGGTTGTTGACTCGCGTTGGCGAAGACAGGGTCTGGTTTCGTGATACCAAAACAGAAGAGTCTTTTGTGTATCCCTGTGACCGGGTCATTCTTGCCGTGGGCAATGCTCCGGTTAATCCCTATGGGGATGATTTGCAGAAAATCTGTCCCATTGTCCACAAAACAGGGGATGCCAGAAAACCCGGAAAAATCTGGGATTCCATCCATGATGCACACAGAATTGCTTCTGAATTATAAAATTCCGGTATATCCCCATTTTCCTGTCGTTTGAAATAATATTGATTGACAAATCAAGATGATATCTTTACATAGAGTCTTTCTTGATATGATTTGCCCATTTGATACGATTTATCTATGGAGTATGGAACCAGATGAAAAAAGTGATCATCACCTCATTGACAAATGACAGACCCGGTATTGTGGCTGCCATTTCCTCTTCTTTGTTCAAGTCGGACTGTAATATTTTGCAGGTACGCCAGGCTGCCCTGGGAAATGAGTTTGCAGGGATTTTTATTGCGGAAGTGCCCGATGCACTTTCCGAAGACCAGTTACTGGAAAACCTTGAAACCCATCTTGCAGGCCAGGATATCAGTTTGCAGGTAAAACCCTTGTCCCAACAATCTGAACCCGTTGAAAAAGAATCCGTTGACCCCTTTGTGGTGACAACCTTCGGGCCGGACAGCAAGGGGATTGTGGCAGGTGTTACCGAAGTTATCGCAAGGCACAATGCCAACGTGACAAACCTGCGGGCACTTTTCCGGGGTGGAGACAATCCCGAGGACAACCTCATGGTGTATGAAATTGATATCCCCGAGTCTGCCAATCTGCAAGCCCTTTCTGCTGATTTGCATAAACTTGGGAAGCAATTTTCCCTGGACATCAATATCCAGCATCAGGACATTTTTAACAAACTTACGAAAATATAATTGGGAGATACCATGTTACAGGACAGGGATATATACGACAGTCTGGATATTTTAAACAATGCCAATCTTGATGTGCGTACGGTGACTCTCGGCATCAGTCTTCTGGACTGTGCAAGCCATGATATTGATGTCCTGGTGTCCAACATCCAGAAAAAGATTCGTCGCTGTGCAAGGAATCTGGTGCCTGTTTGTGACAGGATCGGTGAAAAATACGGCATTGAAGTGGTCAATAAACGAATTTCCATCAGTCCGGTGTCCATTGTCGCGGCCCCTTTTCAGGAGCAGGACATGGTAAAAATTGCCCTGGCCCTGGATGCGGCTGCCCAGGACGTGGGCATTGATTTTATCGGCGGGTTTTCTGCCCTGGTAGAAAAGGGAATGACCGCTTCTGATAAAGCCTTGATCCGTGCCATTCCGGAAGCATTGACCGTGACCGACAGAATTTGTGCTTCCGTGAACGTGGCATCCACAAGGCAAGGCATCAACATGGATGCCGTGAACATGATGGCAGCCTCCATCAAAAAAGCTGCCCAAAACACCGCAGACAAGGACGGACTTGCCTGTGCCAAAATCTGCGTGTTTGCCAATATCCCTCCTGATATGCCCTTTATGGCAGGAGCCTATCTTGGTGTTGGGGAACCCGATGCGGTGATCAATGTCGGGGTCAGCGGCCCGGGGGTTGTGAAAAATGAAATCGAAAAGGCGGTGAATGCAAGGAAAGACAGTCTGGATCTTGGCAAACTTGCCGAATTGATTAAAACCACGGCCTGCAAGGTAACGCGGGTGGGCGAGCTCATCGGCAGGGAAGTTGCCCAGGAGCTTGGAATTCGGTTTGGGATTTGCGATCTTTCCCTTGCGCCGACTCCGACGGTGGGAGACAGTGTTGGAGAAATCTTCCAGAGCCTTGGGCTGGAAAGCATTGGTTTGCCCGGCTCCACGGCCCTGCTTGCCATGCTCAACGATGCCGTGAAAAAAGGCGGTGCCTTTGCAAGTTCCCATGTGGGCGGGTTGAGCGGTGCCTTTATTCCGGTGAGCGAAGATCTGAACATTGCCCATGCTGCAGAAACCGGGTTGTTGTCCATAGAAAAACTGGAAGCCATGACAGCGGTTTGCTCCGTGGGGCTTGATATGGTGGCAATCCCCGGAGATACTTCGGAGCAGGTACTTGCCGGTATTATTGCCGATGAAATGGCCATTGGCATGATCAACAGCAAGACCACGGCCACAAGAATTATTCCTGTTCCGGGGAAAGTAGCAGGCGATAAAGCCTTTTTCGGCGGTTTGCTGGGGCATGCCACCATCATTGATGTGAAAGAAAGAACCTGTGCCAATCAGTTTGTGGCATTTGGCGGCCAGATCCCAGCACCCATTCACAGTATGAAAAACTAGCCCTGTCATGGGGTTGGTAAGGACTATCCATTAATGCGTTTACATCGTTTGACCATTCATCAGCATCTGCAGAACCATGGGCTGGGGGAAAAAATTACGGGATTGTACAGGAGCCTGAGGTCAGGCATTACCATGGGAGCTCTGCCTTTGCGTATCCTGTTTGCGGCCTTTCATCTTCCCCTTGGGTTTTTGAGACGCCATCCATCTGCCCATGCCAAAGTTCATGCTTTGTGTCATAAGCCGGGATTCCGGGTTTTGCTTCGCCTGTACCGTGCCGGAAGAATGAAGCAGGCTGCTGCAAGCTGGGGCGGAGAGCCTGTCCTCTTTCCTGTGGATTATGATACAGCCCCTCCCGTATGGCTGTCTGCCAATGAAAAACTGTCCACTGACAAGTTGATTGACCGTATCCAGGGGGAAATCCTTGCCATGAAAGCACAGGATAATGAATCATGATTTCTGATGTAAAACGAATTGCCGTGATTACTGCCCGGGGCAATGCCGCTGGCGGTGCAGAACGTTTTAATGCTGCACTGGTACAAGCCATTGGCGAGTTTGGCCATGATGTGGAAGAGATCTGCCTGCCGGTCCAGGAGCCGGATGTAGAAACGATTCTGAAAAATTATGAAGCCTTTGCTGCACTGGATCTGTCTGGTTTTGATGCGGTGATCTCTACCAAGGCACCCAGCTATGCCGTGTCCCATCCCAATCATATCCTGTATCTTGTCCATACGGTACGGGTGTTTGATGATATGTTCTCCCAATTGTTTCCAGTGCCGGGAAAAGAGGATTATCGCCATCGCCATGGGATTCATGGACGGGATTTTCAGGCGTTACAGGGGGTGCGAAAGCGGTTTGCCATTGGCCATGAAGTTGCTTCAAGACTATACCGCTGGCGGGGACTGGATGCCCAGGTGCTGCATCCGCCTCTGGCAACGGATGGTTTTTATTGCGGCAGTCAGGGGGATTATTTCTTTTTGCCCGGAAGACTCCATAAGTGGAAGCGGGTGGATCTGGTTATTCAGGCGGTCAAAGAGTCAAGTCTGCCTTTGCAATTGATTATCTCTGGTACCGGGGAAGATGAAAGGGAATTGAGGGCCCTTGCTGGTGAGGATTCCCGTATTCAATTCCGGGGGCATGTAACAGATGAGGAATTACGGGATTTGTATGCAGGAGCATTGGCGGTGCCCTTTGTCCCGATTCGGGAAGATTATGGATACGTCACCCTGGAAGCCTTTGCCAGCAGCAAACCTGTTATTACCTGTACGGATTCGGGGGAACCGGCAAGACTGGTATCCCATGGCAGGACCGGTTTTGTTTCTTCGCCGGATTCGGCCTCCCTTTGCCGGTTTATGGAATCGTTGTTCCAAAATCGGGAACAGGCCCGGGAAATGGGTGCCGCCGGGAAAAATGTGTCCGAATCCATGTCCTGGAATCATGTCGCTGCCACATTGCTTGAGGCTGCATTTGCTGATTCTCCGGTGTCTGACAAAGGTTCCGGGGTTTCCGGAAATGACAAATTGCAGGTGGCAGTCCTTGATATGCAGCCCATTGATCCTCCGGTGGGCGGCGGCCGTCAGCGCTTGCTGGGATTATATCATAATCTTGGAAGGGAAAGTGTCTGTGAGTATGCCGGTACCTATGATTGGGATGGAGAACCCTTTCGTGAACAATGGCTCAGCAAGACCTT
>PDWI01010495.1_pt1 | contig 12806 bp, 11 predicted proteins | sample 1430891 | NCBI WGS metagenome assembly PDWI01 (sample SAMN01162508, study PRJNA174530) | Oral metagenome, whole genome shotgun sequencing project. | biome: Marine environment; feature: Marine mammal; material: Swab sample of the gingival sulcus; isolation source: swab sample of gingival sulcus... | reverse complement strand
CTGAGGATATGGGTGGAAAAGATAATGGTCTTTTCCTTGCCAATGGCCTTGATAATGTCCCGGATTTCCGCAATCTGATTGGGATCAAGACCGGAGGTGGGCTCGTCCAGAATCAGGATTTCAGGATCGGTCATCATGGCATGGGCAAGTCCAACCCGTTGTTTCAATCCCTTGGACAGAGTGGAAATGGGTTTCCCCATGATGGAGGTCAGACCGCAGGTTTTTGCAAGCTCCCGGAACCGATGATCTTTTTTTGCCGGGTCTGTCAGGCCCTTGATCCGGGCCACATAGGACAGATAGTCATAGACCAGCATGTTCTGATATAAGGGTGCGGATTCCGGCAGATACCCCATGAGGGATTTTGCGGCAAGGGAATCCTTGGGGATGTGCAGATCCTTGATGGTAATGGTTCCGGAACTGGGCGGGAAAAAACCTGTGAGCATTCGCAGGGTGGTTGTTTTTCCTGCTCCATTTAAGACCCAATACCTGTCCCGGTGGAATATCAAGGGAAATATCATCCACCGCACGAAAGGAACCATACTCTTTTGTCAGATGTTCAATATGTATCAATGCGAACTCCTCAAATCTAAAGGAATTGTTTTTTTGTCCCATGGACCGTGGGCTTTTATTATTTTTCAATAAGCTGACTTTTTTCGAAAGGCTTCCAGTCTTTTCGGGTGCTTCTTCCTTCTTAATGCTATTATTTTTCTAATTTATAAAATGGGTTATATACCTTGAAAGCTCTCAAGAATCAATATGTTGCCATCAGTTTTTTTGAAAATGATCAAAATGTAATCAATTGCCCAAATCCACCGCCTAATTGGATTGGAAATCAATGGATTCGCAATTTTTTATGACCATCAACAGCTGAATGTGGATGACCATAACAGAGGGGTGGATCTGATCCTTTCATTCCCCTGAATCGTCAAGCAGCAGGGGAATCCTGGATCTCTGGTAACCCATGTAGCCGACAGGGCAGGGCATGATCGGCCCTATGCCATCAATGCAGAAAACATTCGTGCAGAGCTTGGATTTTTTTCCGAAAGAAAAATTTATCGAGTCATCGAATCATGAAGTTTTTCTCTTTTTCTGACGGCCATATACATCGTCAAGTCTTACAATATCATCTTCTCCAAGATACGCGCCAGACTGCACTTCAATCAGCTCCAATGGGATTCTTCCTGGGTTTTCAAGCCGGTGAACTGTTCCCAGAGGAATGTACACCGATTCATCTTCTTTGAGCAGCGTGGTTTTTTCTCCGCAGGTAACCAGGGCGCTTCCAGAAACTACTGTCCAGTGTTCTGCCCTGTGATAATGTTTCTGCAAGGATAATTTTGCTCCGGGTCTTACCGTGATTCGTTTTACCTGATAGCGGTGTGCAGCATCAATGGTTTCATAATCTCCCCAGGGACGGTACACCCGTGAGTGAAAAACGGGTTCCGGACGCCCTTGATCTTTGAGCTGCTGTACAATGGCCTTTATATCCTGTACCTGATTCCTGGGACACACCAGCACAGCATCCGGGGTTTCCACAATGACAACATTATCCATCCCCGCAGCTGTTACGAGTCGTGATCCAGCATGGACAAAAGAATTTTTCACCTGGTGTAAAAGGACATCTCCTTTTACCACGTTGCCGTTTTCATCTCTTTTCCCGGTCTGCCACAGGGCATCAAAGGAGCCAAGATCGTTCCATCCTGCATCCATGGGGACAACAATCCCTTTATCCGTTTTTTCCATGACAGCGTAATCAATGGAATCCGAGGGAACCTGTCCGAATAATTCCGGGTCCACCCGGAAAAAATCCAGATCCTGTTCTCCGTTTTCCAAAGCCTGTGTGCACAGGGACATAATTTGGGGTGAGTGGAAGTTCAGTTGCTGGACAATTACAGAAGCCCGAAACATAAACATTCCGGAATTCCAGAGATATTCATGGGAGGCCAAGTATTTTCGAGCTGTTGCTGCATCGGGTTTTTCCACAAAACGATCAATGTAAAAAGCATTGATTCCAGAAGAAACTGGCCTGCCTTTTCGGATATAGCCATATCCGGTTTGCGCAGACCCAGGAACAATTCCAAACGTCACCAGCATCCCCTGTGCTGCCAGTTCATGGGCATTGAGTATGCTCCGATGAAATTCATCAATATCTTCAATCATATGATCGGCAGGCAATACGAGCATCACGGGATCCTGATTTTTTCCCAGGAGCCTCTGGGCACTCAGGGCAATGGCCGGAGCGGTATTTTTCCCTTCCGGTTCCAGAATGATTGCCTGGGGTGTTTGTTGAATCTGTCTCAACTGCTCTGCTGTCATGAAACGATGGTCCTGATTGCATACGATAATGGGAGAGGCTATATTCTCCAATCCATCCAGGCGAAGCAGGGTATCCTGCAGCATGGTGTGCCGGGTGTGCAGGTCAATAAGCTGTTTGGGATATAATTGTCTTGAAAGCGGCCAGAGACGAGATCCAGAGCCTCCTGCCAGAATTACGGGAATAATCATGTAGCTGCCTTTCCATGGTAAAGATGAATGATTACAAAATAGTACTTGGACCGAAAAAGGTATCAGTATTGGTAATGGGAAAATGGGGATATTGAACATTAAACAAGCGGGCTTTTATGGAGAAAGGGATTATAGAATATTGCCGTAACATGTTTTTTATGTAAAGTAAGTGATTGGCCTTTCTGTTTCAGAAAGGAGAAATCTACCCTGTGTCTGATCTGGTTTGATCCGTTTTGTTGAATGCTCTGGTCATGCCTGCTGTCTGGAGGCTGGTTAGCCTGGAAAAGAGAATCCGGGGTCGGTGGATTTTTTTCAGGTATTTTCAGTAGTAATTTTGTCCTTATTTTCTTGTAGAACCTTTGGCCCGATACCCTTGACTTTCATAAGATCTTCCGGGATTTTGAAAGGGGTCTCCTTTCGATGGGCAATGATTCGATCTGCCAGTTTTTCTCCCACATATTTCAAGGACATTAATTGGGCTTTGGTTGCCGTGTTGATATTGATTTTCTGCCCGGCAGCCACGGATGTTGTCAGGCAAAGAGCCATAAATATTCCCATCAGTATCAATGCAGTATATTTTTGAATTTTTTTCATTGCTCCTCCTTTGGTGCCGAATGGTCGGCATCCTGGATCTGGGTATGAAAACTGCTTTTTGTACACCGGCCCCGGAAAAAAATTTTTGAACAACCATCTTTCCCAATTTTCATGCCACGGCAGATGAAATATGGAAAATCAAGCGATTCAAAAATTCTATTTTTATTGTATATAATAATTTTTATGCAAAGAAAAGATTTTTTCACTTGTGCGCCGGGGGATGGCATCATCTGGGAAGTAGATGAAATACATCCCAGATGACATCTTTCTGGATCTTAGAATGGATTATTTCTTACGGGAAGATTTTACCGCCGCCCGAATAAATTCCCTGAACAGAGGGTGGGGATTCATGGGCTGGGATTTGAATTCCGGATGAAACTGGCAGCCAAGGAACCATGGATGATCTTTTAATTCAATAATTTCAACAAGTTCGTGGTCTGGTGATTTCCCGCTGACGATCATGCCTGCTGCAGTGAGCTGTTCTACGTATTCCTTGTTAAACTCAAACCGATGGCGATGGCGTTCGGCAATATGATCTTTCTTGTAGGCATTGTGGGCAAGGGTATCAGACTGAATCTCGCAGGGATAGGCCCCAAGGCGCATGGTGCCTCCCTTGTCCGAGGTCAGGGTACGGGTTACCACCTGCTTGGTCTGTTCATCATACCATTCTTTCATCAGGTAAATGACAGGGTAGGGGGTGTGGGGATTGAACTCTTCGCTGTTTGCATCTTCCAGTCCTGCAAGGTTCCGGGCAATCTCAATGACGGCCATGTGCATGCCAAGGCAAATGCCAAAAAATGGAATCTTATTTTCCCGTGCGTATTGGGTTGCCAGGATTTTTCCTTCAATGCCCCTGGAACCAAATCCTCCCGGGACCAGTATTCCGTTGGCGCAGGAAAGCTTTTCCTCGATATTTTCCGTGGTCAATGTGCTGGAATCCACAAAGGAAAGCTCCACTTTGGTCTGGTTGGAAATCCCTCCGTGGGTAAGGGCTTCGTTGAGACTTTTGTAGCTTTCTGTCAGGTCAACATATTTGCCCACAATGGCGATTGTGACAGCATATCTGGGGTGTTTCAGCTGTTCCACCATTGCCTGCCAGTCGTCCAGTCGGGGCGCCCTTGCCCAGATGTTCAGTTTTTTGAGAATCTGATCCCCCAGACCTTCTTCATTGTATACCAGGGGCACTTCATAAATGCAGTCCACATCCTTGGCCGTGAAAACCGCATCGGGATCAAGGTTGCAGAAAAGGGCGATTTTTCGCTTGATATCCTGGGACAGCAGTCTTTCCGTGCGGCATAACAGAATATCCGGCTGAATACCGATACTGCGCAATTCCTTTACGCTGTGCTGGGTGGGTTTGGTTTTCACTTCACAGGCGGTTTTGATATAGGGGACTAAGGTCAAATGGATATAGATCACATTGGAGGATCCCACATCTGCCTTGAACTGCCGGATGGCTTCCAGAAATGGCAGGGATTCAATGTCCCCCACGGTTCCACCGATTTCCACAATGACCACATCGGCTTTTCCGGCCACAAGACAAATGCTCTGCTTGATTTCATCGGTGATATGGGGGATTACCTGAACCGTTCCGCCAAGATAGTCTCCCTTGCGTTCCTTGGTAATGACCTGGTGGTAAATTTTTCCTGTGGTAAAATTGTTGTTCTTTCCCAGTTTGGCCGTGGTAAACCGTTCATAATGACCCAGATCCAGATCCGTTTCCGCACCGTCGTCCGTGACAAATACCTCCCCATGCTGGAAGGGGTTCATGGTGCCCGGATCCACATTAATATAGGGATCAAGTTTCTGGATGGTTACGCTCAGCCCCCTGCTTTCCAGCAGCATACCAATGGCAGCCGATGCAAGTCCCTTACCCAGTGAGGACAGTACGCCTCCGGTGACAAAAATAAATTTGCTGTTGATTGTCATTGTAATCCTCTTATTCATACATTTTTTTAAAATCGTTAATATCTTTGTCCAGTTCTTTGATTCTATCGGCTCTGGCAGGTTCCTGAATTTTATGGATGCTGCTTCCAGGAGAACTGCCATGTCTTTTTTTCGGGACTTGGTCCACGATGTGGTCAATATCAAACAGGGCATGGACATCCGGTTTTGACCATTCCGCATGGTCTGCCTGAATCCTTGTAATGATCCGGTTATCCATGATCATGGTGATGTGCATGGGATACCATATTTTTTCGACCTGTTGCCAGTCCTGATACACGAAATCAATGGAGGAGTTTTCCTGAACCAGTCGGAAGCACACAGGCAAAAAGGTTTCATGGTCAATCCAGATTCCAGAGGCATGGCCATCCTGTTCAGACTGCTCAGATTGTAATTGTTCAGGCGGTCCGCCGATACGGTAGCAGATCTGTTCCTGGTATCGGTCATATTGCACCCTGGATGTATCAATACCGGAGAAATGCAGAAAGGATTCAAGATGTTCAGGATTTCGTAATAATAATATATCCGTGTAATGATCTTCCAGGGATTTTGTGTCGGAGATAATGATCTGATTGATGATTTTCACAAAATTTCGGCCTGATTCCACGGTAAATCCTGTATTGGGACCTGATTCAATTTCTGCTCTCAGTTGATTGGGATATACAAAGGTGAGTCTTTCCACAACTGAATATGGATCAGGCTTGGTATTTTCGTGGTTGGAAAAAGACAGATCAGAAGGGATGAGTCTTGTGTGGCGGACCACAAATCCAGAAGGCTCTTCCAGAGAAGTGTGGCCAATGGCCCGGATCATCATATACAGCAGCTGGGGAGAAGTGGGAATAAATGCCTGTGACACATTGGGCAGGATCATGGCCGTTATTCCCGCAAGACATCCCAACACAGCAGGTCTGATATGGCTGGGTATCATCATTCTACATTCTCAAATAATTCCAAACACAGCAATACATCAGAACAAATCTTCCGGAAAGGCCGCTCCGTCTCCAAGGGTTTCCTCAATCCGGAGGAGCTGATTGTATTTGGCAATGCGGTCGCTTCGGGACATGGACCCGGTTTTGATCTGACCTGCGTTTACTCCCACGGCAAGATCGGCAATAAAGGAATCTTCGGTTTCACCAGATCGGTGGGATACCACGGTGGTATACCCTGCTTCCTTTGCCATGCGTATGGTTTCCAGGGTTTCTGTCAGGGTGCCGATCTGGTTTAACTTGATCAGGATGGAGTTGGCAATCCCCTTGTCAATTCCTTCCCGGAAAATATCCGGGTTGGTCACAAACAGATCATCTCCCACAATCTGCACCTGGTCGTCCAGTCTTTCGGTCATGTCTGCCCAGCCGTCCCAGTCGTTTTCCGCAAGTCCGTCTTCAATGGACAGCAAAGGATAACGGGAAATCAGATTTTCATAGTAATCAATGAGCTGGCTTGCGTTCATGGTCTTGTTTTCCGAAACAAAATGATAGGCCCCATCCCGGTAAAATTCCGAAGCCGCTGCATCAATGGCAAGACCAATATCCTTACCTGGCCTGTATCCGGCAGATTCAATGGCCTGGATAATGTATTCAATGGCCTCTTCATTGGAGGTAAGATTCGGAGCAAATCCTCCCTCGTCTCCAACGGCTGTATTCAGTCCCTTGTCCTTGAGCAGTTTTTTCAAGTGATGAAAGGTTTCAGAGCCCATGCGAACCGCTTCGTAAATGGAACCTGCACCAAATGGAACGATCATGAATTCCTGAATATCCAGATTGTTGGCCGCATGTGCCCCCCCATTGATAATATTCATCATGGGAATCGGAAGCTGCCGTGCATTGATCCCGCCAAGATGACGGAACAGGGGGATATCTCCTGCTTCGGCAGCAGCCCTTGCTGCTGCCAGGGAAATGCCCAGAATGGCGTTGGCTCCCAGCCTGGATTTATTTTCCGTTCCGTCAATGTCAATCATGGTATGGTCCAGCCCTGCCTGATCCATGACATCATAACCGATGAGTTCCGGTGCAAGAACTTCGTTGACATTGATCACGGCATTTTGTACTCCTTTTCCCATGTAGCGGTTGTCACTTTTGTCCCGCAGTTCCAGCGCTTCCCTTGTTCCTGTGGAAGCTCCGGACGGAACTGCTGCCCGTCCCCTGGCTCCGCAGGCCAGTGTAACATCCACTTCCACGGTGGGATTCCCTCTGGAATCCAGAATTTCCCTTGCCCTGATATCGATGAGTTCTGTCATGGTTTTCTCCTTAGTCTATGTATGCTGGTTCATGATGGTGTAAATGGTATCAGTGGAAACTTGTATCAATATCCGGCAAGACATTCAAGGTCTGCCCGGATAAAAAAATCAAATCCACCGCCTAATTTTATAACTATTTGATTTACATTTTATTCCGCCAATTTCCTGATCACCGGCAGGATGGTAGATGCAAGGCGCAGTAGCCACAGCGCCTGAGGCGTATGTAAGCATACGTCGTAAGGTGATGCGGCTGAATGCAATGCCGCAGCATTTTGATGGTGGATCAGGGTCATGAATCCCGAAACGTGAGTGTTTTATCGAACCGGTTCTTTCAAAATCAGATACGCTGCCTGGCGGGCCGTGGCGGCAAGGCGGGGAAAATCTTCCTCCAGAGCGGACAATTGACGAAGGTTTTCCGCCGTTCGCAAGGTCAGTCTGACAAAATCTCCTTCGGGGTAATCCGTGTGTTCCATCAGTTCATCCCAGGGCAGTTCATGGGCCCAGGCATATAGCATGCTGCAAGGCTGAATAAACAGGTTCGGAGCCAGAAATCCCTTTTTCAGCATTTCCAGAGCCAGGGGTTTGAGACCCTGACGCAGATCCAGAAAAATATGTTTCAGTTTTTTCGGCAGCGTGGCCTGGTATAAAGGATCGTCCCGGAATTCCTTTTCATTGACAAAAGAACCCATTATGGCTGCCAGGAGCGCAGGGTCATTATCCGGCAGGAGATTCTTCCGAATGGACTGGGCCACAAGTAACGGGCTGTCAATCCTGAGTTTGGATGCCCATAATCCGTCCGGGGTCAGCTCTCCGTTTTTTGTGACAAATCCCTGGGACGTAAGAAAATCCATGTGATCCAGAAAATCCTCCCATAGATACTCCAGATGACGTCCATATTTTTTTTGGGACAAGGCCCTGTCCTTTTTTTTTCGAAAAGAGCCATTGAGCAGATACGCGGCAAAGGATTTTTCCAAAAGGATTTTTACTTGATCCGGATCATGGGAAAGCAGCAGGTTCAGCACCATGGAAAAATTGATTTTGATCTGACTGTCCACGTTCACAGGCTTGCTGTGGATGAGAGATCCAACATAGGGAACATCCATGTATTTTCCCGGCAACACCAGGGCAAAACCAATATGATCTTTGCCCCTGCGGCCTGCCCTGCCTGTCATCTGGGCAAACTCACTGGGAGACAGGGGCATGAAATCCGTCCCGTTAAAACGGTCTGAGTTGAGAATCACCACAGACCGGGCAGGAAAGTTCACGCCGGCAGCCACTGTGGAAGTGGCAAACATGGCGTGGAGAAGTCCCTTTGCCATCAAGGTTTCCACCACCACTTTCCAGGCAGGCAAAAGACCGCTGTGATGGGATGCAACCCCTTTGGCTTCCACATCTGCTCTCTGGGCATGATCCCGCAAATGGGGGTGGGAAAGTGTCAGTTCCTTTACGGTGGTTTTCAGGGCTTGTTTTCTGTCAGGGTATTTGTCCAGCAATGTTTTTGTACACAGTTTGACGGCTTGATCACACTCCATGCGGGATTTTAGAAAAAAAATAGCCGGAAGCAGATCATACTGCTCCATAATCTCCAATATGCCTTCAAGATCCGGCAGCTTGCCCGGCTGGGACAGCAACAGGGCCTTTTTGGAGTTCACATAGGTATAAACCTTTTTATGCAGCCGCTTTGTCCTGCCATCTGGATTCCTGGTCTTTTCCAGTAAGGGCAGCAAGGTTCCAGAAGGATGGAGAAAAAGGGGGAACAGGGGAACCGGACGATTCTTGGTTTCCACCACCCGGCAGGATTTGTGACGGATGGCAGACAACCAGCCTGCAATCTGATCGGGATTCCCAATGGTCGCAGACAGCAGCAGCAGGGGAATCCGGGCAGGCAGATAAATCATGATCTCTTCCCAGACCACTCCTCGATCCGGATCTCCGAGAAAATGGGCTTCATCCAGAATGATTACATCACAATTCAGATCCTTTCCCCTGTGCATGGCATCATACAGCTGGTTGCGAAGGATTTCCGTTGTGCCGATGATGATGTCTGCATCCTGATTCTCCTTGATATCCCCGGTAAGAATCCCCACCCGGTCCTTGCCGAACAGGGAGACAAACCGGCCATGGATGGAATTGGTCAGGGCCTTGAGGGGAGTGGCGTACCAGGCTTTTCCCTGGTTTTCGACAATATTCCTTGTTACGGTTTCGGCAATCCAGGTCTTACCCGCACCCGTGGGGGCGGCTACCAGACAATCGGAAGTCTCAACGGCCTGTACCGCTTCTTCCTGGAAAGGATCCGGAGTAAAGGGCTCATCCGGGGGGACTCCGATGCGGTCAAATACGGCATGTAAAGAATGGTCCGCACCTGGGATGAGTTCCGTGGTGACTTGTCTGAATTTTCTGGCAGAATTTCGTCTGGGATAACGGCGTCTGGAAAATGATTTCATCCTGGAAGGCTTTCTTAAATAAATCATCACGAAGAAATATTCATAAAAAATCAAATGGTAACATTTTTTTATAATTAGCATAGAAAAGGATTGCAGGCAAGCCCATTGCCCCTGGTCCACCATCAGAATGCCACCTGCGGCGTTGGCTGCGTTGGCATTCTGATGGTGAATCAGGAACGTATGCGAATCAGGACTTGATTTTCTATATGGTTCATGCAACATATATCTTGTAATATGGATATAATCATTATCAGGAGATTCCCATGACCATACCATGTAACCATTCAGAAGCATTTATGAGCGCCCTTGAAGTGGGCAGACCCCCGACCATCAAAAAATTGTTTCCCCATTCAAAGGCCCTCCTGGTAAGCGGGAAATTCATTGATCAGGCCCTGCGCCAGAAAGGCAGATGCATGACCATTGCCGCCAACGGAAGAAACAGTTTTGTTATCAGGGGTGCTCTGCTGGCCGCCCAAAGAGCCAACGCTGCCATTATCATTGAAATTGCCCGTTCCGAGGGGGGCACCAGCGCATATTGTGCCGTCAACCTGTGGAATATTGCCAGGATCACCGATGCCGCTATGAATGAGCTGGGTATTACCATACCCGTTGCCATCCATGCAGATCATTTTGGTATCAAATCGCCGGCAGATATTGAGCCGGCAAAGGGGGAAATTATTTCCCTGTTTGATGCAGGAATCACCTCCATTGCCATTGACGCATCCCACATGCCTGACGACCAGAATCTTTTGGCAAGCATTGAACTGAACGAATTTGTACCAGACTGGGCAGGACTGGAAACAGAAGTGGGGGAAATTAAGGGAGCCCAAGGCCTTTCCACCAAGGAGGAAGCCCTGTTTCTCATTCAGGGGCTTAACGCCCACGGTATATTCCCTGACTGGATTGCCCTGAACAACGGCAGCACCCATGGACTTGAGCAAAACGGTACAGGAATTGATGTGGCCCTGACTGGTGAAATTCACAAGGCTTTGGAGCCTTACGCAGTATCTGGCGCCCAGCACGGCACCTCACAGGCTTCGGGAAATTGCCACAAAAACCAACACCACCAAGGCCAATGTGGCCACAGCCCTCCAGATGGTTTCATGGGGAGTGAAGGTCAATGATTACGGAAATGCCATCATGGATGAAAATGGCCGGTTTATCAAGGAAACAGATAAGGGAGTCAGCCAGGCTGCCTGGGAAAAGATGCTTGCCTTTGCCCATGATAACAATATCAGCGGGGGCAATTTCAAAAAACTGAATCTTCCCTTTGAGAGTTTTCTGCTTACCCAGGAAGCATCCATTCGCAGCCGCATGGTCCAGAATGTAGAGGCGTTTACGTACAGCCTTCTTACCGGGGTGTTCCATGCCGAAGATACCGCAGATATTGTCATTGATAATATTATTGCCGCACAATCCCATGTGCCGCCTCCCAAGTCATCACGGATTGAATCTCCAGGGGAATGGACCAGGGAAAAAATTGTGGAAAAGGCTTCTTTCATTGTTTCTGATAAAGGCCCGGAGGGTGATTTTGATGACTGATCTGAAAAAAATACCAGAATATGAAGAAAAAAAATTAAAGTTTTGGATTCCCATGGCCGATAAGTGAGGGTAGAATCAAAATCAGGAGAGCAGATTCATGCAGATACCCTCTTATCAAATTCAGAATGTATTGAAAGTATACTCCCGGCAAGTGAGTCAGGGAAAAATACTGGCTCGCAATAAAAATGACAGCAAGATGCGCTTTACGGATTCTGTATCCATATCTTCGGAAGGAAAGCGCAAATCCATCATCGAACGGGTAACTGATGATATTGTAGATAAAATTATTACAGAAGGGACTTCTCAATCTCCAGCAGCACAAAACGGGAATTCTGATGCACCCATAACTTATAAACCTCCCGGGGCAGTCCATATGAAGGATCAAAAATCTGCCCGGGAATCCAAAGAATTTATCTATACCGTTATTGATAAAGAAAATAAGAAAACCAACCAAACATTGTCCATGATGGATTCTCCATTTATTTCCATCCAGCCGGATCCAGGAAATTCAATGGAACCCATACACGGACCAGAAGAAAACAATGGGGGGCAGATATCATGAAAATATCAGGATATTCACAAAATTATATCAATCAGAATTATGCAAAACCAGCCTCCAATGAACGGCCTGTGGATCATGGAGACGTGAAAAAGGAAAATCGGAAGTCTCCTGAATCTGATAGCATCAGCTTATCCCAGACCACACGGGACAGACAGACCATCGACGGAAACATGGACAAAGTCCAGCCGAACCGGGAAGAACAGGTACAGGCCTTGAAAGCCCAAGTGGAAGCTGGACAGTATAATGTGAACGCAGACAAGGTCGCTGAAAAAATGGTCGGCTTTTACATGGATGATATTGCATAGACACTGCATTTTTTTCCGGATTTCTGAAAACCAGGTGGGCAGATTGTGGAAATAGCAGAAACTAATGACTTGTTATTATAGTAATTATTTCTCTTGTTCTTTTATTTGTGGATACTGGCATGGTCATTGCATATTTAAAAGTTCTGATAATCCACTAAGGAGGAAATCATGAATAAGATCGATTCTTTTATAGAACATATTCCATCTGTCAGTAAATCTGCCAACTCTGGAAACAAACCTGTCTCTGTTACCGGGGAAAATTTTCAACAGGCCCTTTCCCAGGTATTTGAGACCAGGGAGGGAAGCCCAATGAGCATGACAGCGGCGCCGGAAGCTTTGGAAGAAATTGCTCCCATGCACATGCCTGTAATCCAGGAGCCTTCCCAGGTCGTTAACGGGAAGACCAATGATTTGTTGGATCTGCTGGACAATTATGCCGAACAATTGAAAGATACCAACATCTCTTTAAAAGCATTGAGTCCTGTTCTGGAAAAAATCAATCATTCTGCAGACGGTCTTTTATCAGCTGCCAGAACACTGGGAAATGAAGATTCTCAATTACAACAGATTGCCAACCAGACGGCTCTGACGGCAAGAAACGCATATATTCAGTTTCAACGGGGAGATCTCTTGTAGACCCAAATCCACCGACTAATTGTATAACCATTTGATTTCCA
>PDWI01007803.1_pt1 | contig 12806 bp, 10 predicted proteins | sample 1430891 | NCBI WGS metagenome assembly PDWI01 (sample SAMN01162508, study PRJNA174530) | Oral metagenome, whole genome shotgun sequencing project. | biome: Marine environment; feature: Marine mammal; material: Swab sample of the gingival sulcus; isolation source: swab sample of gingival sulcus... | reverse complement strand
TAAATCTCAATTCGATAAATTTCATTTACCATGCTTTCTAATTCTCTAATATTTTCCATGTAGTCGTTAAATAATTCTTGTTTAATATTCTTAGATAATGTCGCAAAAATAGGCTGTAAGGTAGTATTAATTAATTCTGCTTTTGCTGCTTTAGTAATTTCAGCCTTTAATTTTTCGTTTAAACCACCACCACTGGTACCGATTGTGTTATCATTTTTAATCATTTGAAAATACATACCAATTACTGCTTCATCTTGCCAAAATTCATTAACATATTGGTCTATTATTTTATCTATTTTTTTATCTAGATCCTTCTGTTCCCCACCTTCTGCTAAGTTTTTGACATAGGCATCATAAAATTTTTTGTAAAATTGTCGTTCAACAGAATTCCCACTCTTATAACCATTGGTAAGTTTTTCATTATAATAAAGTTCGTAAGCAAGGTAATAAGCATTTTCACGGTCACTTACTGCCTCAGCCATAAGTGAATTTAGAGAATAGTCGATTGCAAAAACGCCTACCGAACAGGCTTTTGCTATATTACTTCCGAATTTACCAACTAAATAATATGCAATATTTTTAGCACCATTACTAACCATAGCAACGTTGTTACCACTCTCATAGTCTGAAGCTAGTTGATAAAGTGCAGCTGCCATCCCAAGTCTTTCTAATGCACTAGAAAATCTTTCTACATTAACCATGTCACCTACTAAAACATCTTTAATAGTAATGGCATTCCCTGCAAGTGCAAACTCATTATTAATAATTGATAGACCAACATTAAAAGCATCTTTGCCAGTCTCGCCATAATAATCAACATATTCTTGTAAAACATCATCATACTCAAATGAGCCTAAATCAATTAAAGCTCTAGTGGCACCAATTCCACTCGCATAGGCAGATGCTATTCTTTCTCCAGGATTACTAAAAGTAAATACCGCATAAGTAGACAAATGATTTGTTGAAATATTTACCATATTTGTATCTGTATCTATTGAAAAATAGATTGACTCCCACATTCCTAGCTCAGGGTCGTAATATCCAGCATCAACACAGTCTCTTGGATTTTGACCTGCTTCAATTTTATTAACATCATATGGAATACTAATTTTTACCGGTGCAATAAACTCTTTGTTTTCACCTAAGGTAATGTCATATGCCTTTACAGAAACATTTTCTCCAAATGAACTAGTATCTAAAGAACTTAGTTCTTTTATTTCTAATTCATCTTCAAAACTTATATCTATTGGTGAAAATTCAATCAAAACACCTTGATCTGATGCTTTTAGTTTTTCAGGATTTATTAGCATAGATGACTCAATGGTTCCGGAGTCATTTACCTCTGTGTTAGTTTCCCTTTCCATTTTCACACTTATGCGTTCATCTATTTTATCTTCAAGTGCTTTTTTCAATGGTGAACAACTAGTAAAGATTAGTGCTGCACATAATATAATAACAATTACTTTTTTTAGCATGACAAGCTCCTTACTATTTTATTAATTTCACTTTAATTTTAGCCCTAAAAGTAAATATTGTCAATTATTGGCAATCAACATAGCTTTATGACTTATAAACTTGGAAATTTTACTTTTTATATGGTAAAATTAAATGACAAGAAATTAGATAGGAAGTATAAAAATATGAAATATAATTTTGTTAGATTAGCTGCGGCAAACATTACTACAAAGGTCGGAAATGTAAAACATAATACAAAAGAAATTAAAAATCAAGTTAAATTAGCTGATGAAAAAGGTGTTTCCATCCTAGTTTTTCCTGAGCTAGTCCTTAGTGGATATACCGTGGCAGATATGTTCAATCAATCAATACTTATAGAGGCTTGCAAGGAAAGCCTATTAGAACTCGCAGATTTTTCTAAAAGTGTTGATACTCACTTTATAGTCGGTTCTCCTTTTTTAATTAAAAGCACCCTCTATAACGTTGCATTTTTTATAGGCGACGGAAAGATTTTGGCTGGTGTTCCTAAGATTAATATACCTAATTACAATGAATTTTACGAAAAAAGATGGTTTGCCTCTGGCGAGGACCTCGATGAGATAGTTTCTCTAGGCGAAGAACAGAAACTTAGAGTTTGCGCCTACCAAATTTTTACTGATGTGAAAAATGATGACCTCAGCTTTGGAATAGAAATATGTGAAGACCTTTGGAGCATGGATCCACCTAGTACAATGCTTGCAAAAAATGGTGCAAAAATTATTTTCAACCTTTCAGCTAGCAATGAAATTAGTGGCAAAAATGCTTACAGAAAAAGCCTTATTGAAAACCAATCCGCGAGGACTTTTACTAGCTATATTTATGCGAGCACAGGTTTTGGAGAATCCACTACTGACCTAGTATTTGGAGGCAAGCTAATAATCGCTAACAACGGTAGAATAGTAAATGCAAATAAGCGTTTTAGTACTGAGAGTGATATGATTTATTCTGATATTGACTTAGAACTTCTAAACAACGAAAGAGCTACTCACACGTCTATGTTTAAAGCTCTAAACAACTATTATAAAGTTGACTTTGATGTAAAAGAAAAAGATGTTGATATAGAAGTAAATCTTTGTCAAACACCTTTTATACCAAGCACAGGAACCTTAATGGACGAGAGATGTGAAGAAATATTTAATATTCAAGCTATGGGTCTCGTAAAAAGGATGTCACACATTTCATGCAAAAAAGCTGTAATAGGAATATCAGGCGGACTCGATTCCACCCTTGCACTTTTAGTTATACATAAAGCTTTTTCTATTATGAATCTACCTTATAGTAACATAATCGCTGTCACTATGCCAGGTTTTGGAACTAGCGATAGAACTTACGAAAATGCAGTAAAATTAATAAAAACTTTGGGTCTTGACTTCAAAGAGATAAGTATAAAAGGCTCAACACTTTTACACTTTAAAGATATTGGGCAAGACTCATCAAAAAAAGATGTAGTTTATGAAAATGCTCAAGCGAGAGAACGTACACAAATACTTATGGACTTAGCAAATATGCACTCAGCCATTGTTGTTGGTACTGGTGACCTATCTGAACTAGCTCTCGGTTTTGCAACTTATAACGGCGACCAGATGTCTATGTATGGTGTAAATGCCTCTGTTCCAAAAACCTTAGTCAGAAAACTCGTTGAGTGGGCATCTAATTTAGATGAATTTAAGGAAATAAAAGAAATTCTTATAGATGTATACAGAACTCCTGTTAGCCCTGAGCTCCTACCCCCTAGCGAAAGTGGAAAAATCGCCCAAGTAACAGAAGATATAATAGGACCTTATGAGCTACACGACTTTTTCTTGTTTCACCTGCTAAGATATAAGTTTTCACCTAGTAAAATACTATTTCTAGCAGAAAAAACTTTTGAAGGTATTTATGACAAAAAAACGATAAAGAAATGGTTACAAGTATTTTTAAGAAGATTCTTTAACAGCCAATTTAAGCGCTCTTGTATGCCAGATGGTCCAAAGGTAGGCTCTATATGCCTTTCTCCTAGAGGCGATCTCAGAATGGCAAGTGACTTTGATAAGAGTTTATGGTTAGATGATTTAAAATAGAAAAAATATATAAAAACAAAATACAAAACAGTTATGTAGGTTGTGAGATTCACTGAAATCCGATATTCCCTACAGTAACAAGTATGTTTTTAACTTTAGTTATGTTTATGGGTTAATAATGTCGGATTTCTGCATCTCTATAGCTTTACACTTACTAGAGCTTTTGCTATGTAGAAACCCGACGTGTTTCTACCATTAGTTTTCTAAGACGATTATCTTTGACTGTCCTGCCTAGCACATCGGATTTCGTATAATGTTCGAAATTCACAATATTTTCTTACACGAAAAAAGACTCCAATCTCACAGAGTCTTTTCTCGTTTATTTTCCCTCACCTAACAAGCACTTTTTATTTTATTTTAAATAAACTAGAACTGTTGTCACCAGTATTACCACCTGCAGCACTATAAATCTTATCAGCCATTCTGCTAAACGGAAGTGATTGTAACCAAACATAACCGTTTCCACTTAGAGTTCCTAAAAAGATTCCTTCGCCACCGAATAATCCGCTTTTTATATCCGATGCTAGAGCTATATTAAAATCTATACCTGCTGTCATTGCAACAAGGCAACCAGTATCTATTTTAAGAGTCATTCCAGGCTCTATTCTTCTTCTAACAACGGTTCCACCTGCATGGATAAAAACCAAGCCATCGCCTTCTAATTTTTCCATTATGAAGCCTTCACCACCAAAGAATCCAGACATTTTTTTCTGAAGATGAATACCAACTGATACTCCTTTAGCAGCACATAAGAAAGCATCTTTTTGGCATATTAATGTTCCGTTAACTTGATCCAAATCTATAGGCATTATACTGCCTGGATATGGTGAAGCAAAAGCCGCATGTGCTTTTCCAGAACCAATATTGGTAAATGTAGTCATAAATAAACTTTCACCAGTGAGTACCCTTTTACCAGCACCCATAAGTTTACCCATAAATCCACCACCTGAACCTTTGTCACTTCCGTCGCCAAAAATTGTTTCCATTTTTATATTGTGATCCATATACATCATTGCACCAGCCTCAGCTATAACTGTCTCTTGTGGGTCTAATTCAATCTCTACAAACTGCATATCATCGCCAAATAATTTATAATCTACCTCATGAGCATGTCCCATAAACTCCTCCTAACAAATTGATTAATACTTACAAATATATTATATATAATTTACAAAAAATCTTCAAATTACTTTAGTCACTATTTAGGACAAAAAAACAGTGACCGAAGTCACTAGAATTTTTTCATCTAATATTTTTAACTTGATTGTACCTAAAACAAGAAGTTTCATGGTCGTTCACTATGCCAACAGCCTGTAAGTAAGAATAAATAATAGTCGAACCAACAAAATTCATTCCTCTCTTCTTCAGATCCTTTGAAATTGTATCAGAAAGTTCAGTCTTAGTTGGTGCCTCCCTATAGTCATCAAAAGAATTTTGTATTATTTTACCATCAGTAAATGACCAAATATATTTTGAAAAACTTCCAAATTCCTTTTGAATTTCAAGAAAAGCCCTTGCATTTTTAACTGCAGAACTAACCTTGAGTCTATTTCTAACAATCCCTTTATTGTTTAATAATTCTTCTATTTTCTTCTCATCATACTTAGCTACTAAGCTAGGCTCAAAGTTGTCGAAAGCCTTTTTATAATTTTCTCTCTTTTTAAGAATTGTAGCCCAAGAAAGCCCCGCCTGTGCTCCCTCTAAAATAAGCATTTCAAAAAGCAGCCTATCATCATAAACGGGAACACCCCAGTCATTATCGTGATAATCAATATATAAATTATTTCTTAAGTCTACCCAGCCACATCTTTTTAGGTTTTTCTTCATTTGACTTCCTTTCGGTGAGTGTATTTTATTTAAGACAAGAGAAATGTAGAAATCCGATATGATACTAAGTTTTTTGCTTACAAGACAAACATCTTCTTCTTTTCTATTGGGCATGTCGGATTTCAAATAAATACATTTTTCTTCCTTTCGAAGAATATATTTTTTTAAGACAAGTAATTCAGAAATCCGACATGATACTAAGTTCTGTGCTTACAAGACAAACATCTTCTTCTTTTCTATTGGGCATGTCGGATTTCAAATAACGAGGCGTCATTTAGCACAGTCTAACCCATAAATTATCAACTATGTTCTCGTATAACCTCTGACAACTTCTTCTTAATCCTCTGCAAAGCATTATCAATAGACTTCGGGCTCTTTTCCAAACTCTCTGCTATCTCAGTATAAGTCAAACCATCTTTAAATAAATTATAAATAAGCAGTTCAAACTTACTTAACTTCTTCTCCAAACTTATCTCTATGCTATTAGCACTTTCCTTGCCAATAAATATTAGTTCTGGGTCAAGCACAAGCTTATCAGAAACTAAGTATTCAAGCATAGTCCCTTCTTTTTCTTCGTCAAAAACCGGCTTATTTAAAGAAACATACTCATTAAGTGGACTGTGTTTTTTCCTATTTGCAGCCTTTACAGCCGTAACTATCTGTCTATCTATGCAGATGTTTGCAAAATAGTAAAAAGATGCATCCATATCTCTATTATATGCTCTAGTTGCCTTAAACAAACCTATCATTCCTTCTTGAATTATATCTTCTTTTTCTCCCCACTTCAAGAAATAGGAGCTAGTCTTATTTTCTACGACTTTCTTGTATTTATTCATCAGATAAGCAAAACACTTATCATCTCCAGCCTGTATTCTTTCAACTAACTCCTCATCTGTCAGTTCTTCAATAGTTTTGTCATCCATCTTAATTATAAGCACCTCAATCCCTACGTTTTTCTTCTAATATTTTTCTAGTCTTTTCATCTAAAAAACTCTCCAAAGAATTACCCCTCGAAAAGTCTCTATCCTTAACCTTTATCTGATGCCTCCTGCTAATCGCCTTTATGTCTTCGTGCATAATTGATGAAGTCCTATGCTTACAACCATTACCAGTTGCAAGTACAGCTATCAATCTATCTTCAGTAACCACCGTTACATTTCTCGTATCTTCAAGTTCACTTGTAACAAAGGCCTCAATAAAGGCATCTGCTGTCTCGCCTTTTTTAGTAAAAACAACACTTATGTCAGAAAAAGTCTCTATTGTTCTCTTATCTCTATTTGTCTTATATGCATCAAAAACTACAATAATAGTTTTTTTAGTATAACCAGTATAATCACTGAGTAGTTCAACTATCTTATATCTTGCATGCTCGCTACTCTTTTCATACATTTTTTTGTACTTTTCACTTGCACATATAAAATTGTAACCATCTACTATTAAAGTTTCCTTCTGCATTAGATATACCTTTGCCTAAAAACCTCATACATTAGAACTGATGCAGCAACACTACCATTTAGAGAATCCACCTCTGTCTTTTTCATCGGTATGGAAACAGTCATATCGCAATTTTTCTTAACCAAATCGCTAACTCCCTTGCCCTCATTACCGATAACTAAGGCAGTCCCATCCTTAAAATCACAATCGTACATTGCTCCACCTTCCATAGAGGAGGCATAGACCCAAACACCGTTCCTTTTAAGTTCATTTATAGCTCTTGAAATATTTGTAACCCTTGCAATTTTGCTGGAAAATAAAGCTCCCGATGAAGTCTTATAAACCGTTGCATTTACCGAGGCACCACCATCTTTTTTAATAATTACCCCATGTGCTCCAACTAAATTTGCTGTTCTAATAATAGCTCCTAAGTTATGAACATCAACTATCTTGTCAAGTACTATAATAAAAGGCTTTTCACCCTTGTTTTTTGCCTCAGCAAGTATATCAGAAATCTCACAATAATTATATTTATTAATTATAGCTAGTACACCTTGGTGATTTCCACCCTTAGCTAGCTCATCTAAAAATTGCTTGCTTTTTCTATTAACTTTAAAACCCTTTTCTGCAAAGGCTTTTTCATACTTACTTTCTTCCTTGCTCCCTTTTGCGACAAAAACCTCATCCACTTTTACATCACTAATAAGGAGGGCATCTATAACATTTTTCCCATAAATTATATCTTTATTACTCATCTTTTATACCTTTTAAAATAAGTTCAGTAATCCTTTCAGTGTTACCTGTTACGTATAAATACCCAAAAACACATTCTAGTCCTGTGGCAATCTTGTACTCAGCTAATTCCAAATTTTTCGAATAAGAACCAGCCTTTGAGTTTCTGCCTTTTTTGAACATTATTTCTTCCTGCTGTGTAAAATCACCCTTTATTTTTTCATAAATTGCAACTTGACCCTTGCCACTACTATAATGCTTTGCTTCTCCGTGCATTTTAAACATCGGCTTATTACCGCCACTTATAATAATATGCCTAATAAAAAGTTCGTATACACTATCACCTATATAAGCTAGTACATTAGGTGAAAAAGTATTTACTTTAGGTAATTTTACCTGCTCAAACAAAGTATCCATCTAAACCCTCTTGAACTTAACACCCTCTCTAGTATCTTCTAGAATGATGTTTTTAGCCTTAAGCATATCTCTTATTTCATCAGCTCTCGCAAAATTTCTTTCCTTTCTGGCTGCATTTCTCTCTTCAATTAACTTCAGTATTTCTTCATCATCGATTTCATTGTTAAATAAAGGGATTCCCAGAACCTCAATAAGCTCTTCAAGTAGCATTTTGTACTGATATACTAATTCCTTGCTCTCATTAGCTTTAACTAAAACATTAGTCCTTCTAATAGCTTCAAATACAACTGTTATAGCATCTGCTGTATTAAAGTCATCATCCATAACCTCAATAAATCTATCTCTAAAAGATTTTACTTCTTCCACTTCATCATAAGTATCAACAGCTGTATCTTTAAGGTAGAATGAAACTGTATTATAACCGTTTCTAATCCTATCTAGTGCATTTCTAGAGGCTTCCATTACTTCCCTGCTAAAGTTAACTGGTGACCTATAATGTGCGCTTATTATAAAGAATCTAACCTCGTCGTAAGAAAAATCTTTCACTATATCTTTTACTGTAAAGAAGTTGCCCTTTGACTTAGACATTTTCTTATTATCAATATTTATAAAACCATTGTGTAACCAGTAATTGGCAAACGGCACACCATTGGCACATTCACTTTGTGCTATTTCGTTCTCGTGGTGTGGAAAGATTAAGTCAGTTCCACCAGCATGAATGTCTATAGTATCTCCCAGCATAGCCTTAGCCATTACAGAACACTCTATATGCCAGCCAGGTCTACCTTCTCCATAAGGCGAATCCCAAGCAGCCTCGCCCTCTTTTTTAGGCTTCCAAAGAACAAAATCCATAGGACTTTTCTTAGCTTCATCCACAGAGATTCTAGCACCTGCCTCAAGATCCTCAATATTTTTTTTACTTAACTTTCCATAGCCATCAAAGGTCTTAGTTTCAAAAAATACCGAACCATCTACTTCATAAGCATGACCTTTTTTAATTAGTGTATCTATCATTGCAAGCATATTATCAATCTGTTCTGTCGCTTTTGGATTGATTGTTGCCTTGTGAACTCCAAGCTTCTCAATATCCTCTTCTATTTCCTTAATATAAAACTCAGAAAACTCTTTTATGCTAATATTTTTTTCATTTGCTCTTGCAATAATCTTATCATCCACATCAGTATAGTTTTGAACAAAGGTAACTTTGTATCCTCTATACTCAAAATATCTTCTAATAAGATCAAACATTATTATTGGTCTTGCATTACCAATATGTATATTATCATAGACTGTTGGACCACATACATACATCCTAACTTCACCGTCGTTAATTGGGACAAATTCTTCTTTTTTTCTATTTAAAGTGTTGTATAATTTTATCATTGTTTTCTCCAAAAAATCTTTATTATTATTTTGCTGATTGACTACTTTTATAATTTGCTAATACTATATAAATAACAGCATTTTCTTTTTCGTATTTCTTTATTTTTTCATCTATCTCATCTATTAAGTTTTCGTATTTTTCTTTAAGTTTTTTTCTTCCATCTGCAGACATAAAATAGTCTATATTATCAAATACAAAGCTATCATCATTAATTCCAATATTTGAAAGCAAACTTTCAATATCAGATATCAATGCAGATATTGAATTATTTATCTTTTTATATCTATTTATATTATTTTTATTATCATTATAGTTTTTCCATCTAACAGTAAACATATAATAACTATCAACCTTATATTTTTTATATTGATAATCTAAAAGTTTTTTATTATTTATATATTTAATTTTAGTTTTATTAATCAAAGTAATAACTCTAGATAATAATTTAGCATTTTTACTAAGAGTTGTCTTTATAAGACGTCTTGTAAAATATGCCCACATAGTTGTTAAGACAATTAAAATTAAGGTAGCAGAAAAAGCAACTACTATATCGAATTGAGTCCTAGCTAAAAAAAGCGAAACCAGAGCAAATAAAGACAGTGCTAAGACAGAAACTAAAACAAACAATTTATTTATCATCTTATCATTTGATAAAAGCTTATTCTTTTGGTACAAAAGTTCATCTCTTTCAGACTCTAGATATGCCAAATCAACCTTAACTAATTGTTGGTATTCTTCAGTTTCTTTCATGAGATTTAAAGCTTCTTCAATACTATCCCCATAATTAGCAAGATAATCTTCTCCAGTATTAAACTTAACCTTAGTCTTAAAATCAGTCCTTTCGAGTAGAGTCTCAGAATAAATCTTTGCAAGACCTTCTAAATCCTCTTTGGACTTTTTAGATAATTTTTCTATTCGCTGTATACTATCAAATTCTTCCTTTAGTCTAGGTAAATTCGCAGACAAGGCCTCTACACTATCAAGATTGTTTTGATACCTCTCTTGTAGTCGCTGTGAAACAGTAGGATCCTCATCAATTTTATCAATATCAATATCTATACCAGAAAGAACCTTTTTGTCTACTCTACGTTTAAATAAATTACTAAAAAATGCAAAAAATGCTTTCATCCACTTCTCCTAAAATCATAAGCATAATACACCTATATCAAAATACTAGACAAACTACGTAGCACTTGTATTTAGATAGTATATCACAAATGATATATTATCATAAAAAACGAATTATATAAAGAAAAAAAGACAAAAAAAACAGAACACACTCTCTCCTTATGTGTCTGTCCCAAAAATATTACAAAAACTGTATCTAATAAGTCCAATATAATCTTTTTAGTAATTTATGCAAGTATTTTACACCCTTACTTTCCCTTTACTATCTTTTATCTAAAAGGGTTTTTACTAAGCATTAGCTAATGCCTATATTCATTATACTACCCATAAAATATTATACAATACACCTAAGGTCACTACTTTTTAACCTAAAGTCATTACTTTTAATAATGGCAATGACTTTAGGATAATTACATATTATATAGACCTATTTTTCTGCTTTAATTACTTCACCATTTGATAAAGTGATGCTTCCCGAAGTCTCAGAACCATCTATTTTAAGTAATTTCAAAGAGTCTAAGTCTTCCAAACTATTCAAATTTCCTTTTATATTTGTGTTTTCTATGTATAACATTTCTAGCGCTAACATTTTCCCCAAAGAAGATATGTCACCTGTAACAGATGTACCTGAAAGTCCTAAAAGATAGATATTTTTTAATTCTTTTATTGAATTAAGGTCACCTTCTACTTGACTTCTATTTAACCAAACACTATTAATTTTATTTACCTCATTAAGTGAAGCAATATCTCCTGAAACCTTAGTATCAGAAAAACTAATTGCTTCCAAGTTGCTTAAGTTTGAAAGTTCTTTTAGATCACCACTAACTTCAGTCTCACTAAGCATAAGCATTCTTAAATTGCTTAATCCGGATAAATGCCTCAAATCACCACTTAAATCCGTACCATAAGCACTTACTATCTCTAGTCTTTCTAAATTCTCAAATGCCTCTATATCCCCACTTAAACTTGTTAAATCAATCCCTATAAAATCTAAATTCCTAAGTTTTTTAAATACCTTTATATCCCCACTAACATTGGTCTCATCTAAAATTATTTGTTTTAAATTACTTAGTTCGCTAAGTGAACTAATATCTCCACTTATTTCAGTCTTCGCTAAATCAATGTATTCTAATTTTTTCAAATTTTCTATAACAGAAATATCCCCTCTTACCTTCAACTGTTCACCATCAGGAACAATATATAAATCCTTCAAATTAACAAAGTACTTTAAATCTTCTAAAGTCTTAATTTCTCCAGACAAATCAATACTATATTCGCCATAAGGTGATAAATTAATATATTCTATATCTCCTATATCTTTCCACCTTATGTCTTTATCACCTAATTCATATAAGTCCCTTACACCTTTTTCAAAGACTTTATCCTTAAATTCTATTAACTTTTCAGGGTCATCGACATCTATCATTCCATCATTCAAGCCTTGTTCTGGAGAAAAAACTTGCTCAGAATCCTCAGTTTCACTTATTAGTCCCTTTATCTTATTTACAATTCCATCAAAAAATCCATCTGAACTGTCATAATTTTCAAGTTCAAAATTTTCAATACTTTTGCTTCCATTACTAAACAATTTAGAAAGACTATCTTCGCCATTTGCTAAAACATAAATGGCAAGACTTAAAATTAATGATACTACTGCAGCTAATACTACTATTCCAATAGTCCTATTCATAATTATCTCCTAAAAATATATTTACTATCATAAACTAATCTTTCTTATTATAAATTTTACTCCCCAGCCTCTATTACTTTGCCATGATTTAATGTTAAAGTTCCTGTAACCTTTGTTCCATCTACTGTTATGCCAGTTAATTCACTTAAATTCTCTAAACTTTTCAAGTCCCCATATATATCTGTATTTATTAAAAATAAAAACAAAAGGTTTTCCATATTATTAAATACTTTAATGTCACCAGTAATATCAACATCATATATAGAAACACTTACAAGTTCCTTTAACTCACTTAAAGAACTAATATCCCCACTAACAATAGTTGAACCCATCCAAAGTATCTTAAGTTGCTTTAACTCAGATAAGGCTACTATGTCACCGGTAATGTGAGTTCCCCCAATATTTAATGTTTCCAAATCTTTTAAATCAGAAAAAACTGATAATTCTCCAGTGATATAGTTATTGGTACAAGTAAGTTCTTTAAGGTTTTTCATATTAGATACAACTTTTATATCTCCTTCAACATCAGCATAATCACAGTTAAATTTTCTTAAATCCTTTAGCTCATTTAATACACCAATATCCCCTGTTAATCTTGTTCCTATAAGGTTTAATACCTTCAATTTTTTCAAATCTTTAA
>PDWI01007801.1_pt1 | contig 12807 bp, 11 predicted proteins | sample 1430891 | NCBI WGS metagenome assembly PDWI01 (sample SAMN01162508, study PRJNA174530) | Oral metagenome, whole genome shotgun sequencing project. | biome: Marine environment; feature: Marine mammal; material: Swab sample of the gingival sulcus; isolation source: swab sample of gingival sulcus... | reverse complement strand
TATTCAGTCAAGTAGTAAAAGTCGTGTCATTCAGAGGACGAACGAAGTGAGGACGTAGGAATCTTACGGCTTTTACTACTAAATCCGCGTTAAGATACCCACGTCGCTTCGCTCCTCTGTATGACAACGCGGGTTGACTGAATAGTTACTGTTTCACATATTGTTTATCCATTAATAATACTCGCCTTTAAGATCCCTACGTCGTCGCTAACGCTCCTTCTCTGGATGACAAAGGCGAGATATCTATTAACCAAGCAGTAAGATTCCTACGTCCTTATTTCATTCAGTATTTATATTATAACCATGGATTTGAAAAATTATGGCGTGGTCCAATTTTTTTACCTGCCATAGGTATGCTATCGGCAACAAAGCCACTATAATTCACTATATTTAATTTTTCTACCACCCCAGCAGAACTAGCGACAGATGCTTTTTTTAATCGGATTACTTGTACCCCTTGTGAGTTTTTCGTTACTTTTTCTGGTACCAAAGAACTATTCAAAACTAATAAAGTCTTTTCACCTGCTCTATCTGTTCTACAAATAAAAACTTCTCTGTCACTCGGACAATCAACAACAGCCAATAACGCCGCCTTATCAGAGTATGCCTTTAACAATTTTTTCCTGTTTTGCTTTGTTTGATAGCTACTAAGCGGTATTTTTGCCATTTTTCCATTTTCATAGGCAAAAAGCAAATGACCACTATAATCGAGTGTCGATTTAAAATAGATCACTTTTTCATCATCTTCTAAAGCTAAAATATTATGCAAATAACTACCTAATTCCGATGCCTTATGATCGGGAATTTCATGCCCTTTTATTTTATAGACAGCCTGTTTATCGGTGAAAAAGAGTACTTCCGATAAATTAGTCGCTTCTACTGCTTGAATAATTTGGTCATCGTCTTTTGTTTTTTGCTCTGAATAGGCACGTAAAGAAGTCAAAGAAATTTTCTTAAAATAACCATGTTCTGTCATGAAAAATTTAAGATTATAATCTTCAACTAAATCCTCTTCAGCTAGGGTCATAACGGCATTTTCATGTAAAATTTCTGTCTTTCTATCGATGCCATATGTCGTACTAACCCGCTCTAAATCTTTAATGATTAAGCCTTTCAGAGCCTTTTTCGATGCCAATAATTTTTCATTAGTTGCTATATTATTATTTAAGGTTTCAATTTCAGCAATTTTATTTAAAATATAATTCTTATTAAGATGTCTTAATTTTATTTCAGCGACAAATTCAGCTTGCTTTTGGTCAATGCTAAACGCCTGCATTAAATTCGGTACAACGCTAGCATCATCCTCTGTTCCTCTAATAATTTTAATTGCCTTATCAATATCAAGCAATACTTTTTCTAAAGCGAGCAAAAGATGTAATCTATCACGCAGGCCATTTAATTCATAGTTAAGCTGTCTTTTAATGCAATCCAAACGATAATCTATCCAATGTTCTATAATCGCTTGAATCCCTAAAACTTGCGGTTTACCTTTAATTAAAATATTAAAATTACAAGAAAAACTATCCTCTAGAGGCGTAATTTTAAATAATTTTTGCATCAAAATATCGGCATCAACTCCGCGTTTAATATCAATTGCGATTTTAAGACCTGATAAATCCGTTTCATCACGTACGTCAGAAATTTCCTTGATTTTTCCCGCTTTAACCGCATCAATAATCTTATCAATTATTGCTTCAACCGTCGTTGAATAGGGAATTTCATAAATTTCTATCAATTTATTTTTTGCATCATAATTATATTTAGCACGCAATTTTATCGAGCCAATACCGCTTTGATAAATATTTTCTAACGCCTCTTTATCGTACAAAAGATAGCCCCCTGTACTAAAATCAGGCGCTTTAATATAATCTATTACTTCAGCTATTTCATTTTTTAAAATAGCAATGGTATAATCTGCTACTTCTTTTAAATTAAAACTGGCAATACTACTAGCCATACCAACGGCAATACCTTTATTAGCATTGACTAAGACATTTGGGAAGGTCGTCGGTAAAAATAAAGGCTCCTTCATTTGTCCATCATAATTATCGACAAAATCAACCGTATCCTTGTCTATATGCCTGAAAATTTCTTCACAAATTTTTGCTAGTTTTACTTCTGTATAACGAGCCGCAGCGTACTTCATATCACGCGAAGAAACTTTACCAAAGTTCCCTTTAGAATCGACATAACTATGAAGCAAGGCATCATGACCCTTAGTCAAACGCACCATAGTTTCATAAATTGCCGCATCGCCGTGTGGATTCAATTTCATTGTCTGACCGACGACGTTGGCAGATTTTGTCCGCGCCCCCTTAAGCAAGCCCATTTTATACATTGTATATAATAGCTTTCGATGCGAAGGCTTAAACCCGTCGATTTCAGGTATTGCTCTTGACACAATAACGCTCATGGCATAAGGCATAAAATTTTCAGTTAAGGTATCAGAAATTTGTTGTTTTACAATATTATTTTCCAATTAAGTCTCCTAATTTAAGTCAAGCATATCAAGGTAATCAGCGCCAAAATCTTCTATATACTGTTTTCTTGCCGTTAAATCATCACCTAAAAGCGTATTAAACATCTTTTCCGTTTTTGCCACATCATCAGAATTGACGGCAATTAAACGACGCGTATCAGGGCACATTGTCGTCTGCCACATCATTTCAGGATCATTCTCACCAAGCCCCTTAGAGCGTTGCAATGTGTATTTTTCTCCTGCATGTTTTTCTAAAATTTCCGTTTTTTCCCTTTCATTATAGGCAAAATAACTTTCTTTTTTAATTGTAATTTCGTATAATGGTGACTCGGCAATATAAACCTTGCCTTCAGTAATTAAACTTGGCATTAAAGCGTAAATCATTGCCAAAATCAGCGTTCTAATTTGATAACCATCAACGTCGGCATCTGTACAAATAATAACTTTGTTCCAACGCAAAGCCTCTAAATTAAAAGTCGATAAATCTTTAGCGTGTTTGCTCTTAATCTCAACACCACAGCCTAATACTTTAATTAAATCGACAATGATATCATTTTTAAATATTTTTTGATAATCAGCTTTCAAACAATTGAGAATTTTACCGCGTACAGGCATTAAGGCTTGTATATTGGCATCACGCGCCAATTTACACGCACCGAGCGCTGAATCACCCTCTAAAATATAGAGTTCTCTTTCCTCAATATTTTTACTACGGCAATCGACATATTTTTTAATTCTATTGGTTAAATCGACCTTTTGCGATAATTTTTTCTTAATCGAAAGCCTTGTTTTCTCTGCATTTTCTCTGCTTCGCTTATTAATTAATAACTGGTCAATTATCTTTTCGGCTTCAGTTCGATTTTCAATAAAATATACTTCTAATTCGTGTTTAATAAAATTAGTTAAAAATTCTTGAATAAATTTATTAGTTATCGCCTTTTTCGTCTGATTCTCATAGCTTGTTAAAGTCGAAAAAGAACTCATAACCAAAACCAAGCTATCTTCTATATCGACAAAACTAATTTTCTTTTCGTTCTTGTTATACTTACCTAATTTTTTAATAAAGCTATCAATTTCACTGACAAATGCCGAACGCACGGCCTTATCAGGCGCGCCACCATGCTCCAAAAAGCTAGAATTATGATAGTATTCAATCAAATTGACATCATTGTTAAAGGCAAAGGCTAAATCGGCTTTTACTTTATAGAGTTTTTTATCTTTTCTATCGCGCCCTTCACCGCTATCTTGATAGTGTAATAGCTGTGAAATCTCTTTACCCTGATTGATTTCAGCTAGATAGTCGACAATACCATTTTGATAATAAAAACTATCTTTTTGCTCATGCTTTAAATCTTCAAAATTAAAACGTATGCCAGCATTGACGACAGCCTGTTTTTTCAGAGTATCGATAAAAAATTCATATGGAATATCAATATCGGTAAAAACATCGAGGTCAGGACGCCAAGTTTGAACACTACCACTGCGTTTTTCTTTTAATTTCTTTTTACTTAAACCACCAATATTTTCGCCTTTTTCGAAATGTAAGCTAAATTCTTTGCCATCTCGATAAACGGTAACATCAAACCATTCAGAAGCATACTGCGTAGCACAAGCGCCAAGACCATTTAAGCCTAAGCTGTACTCATAGTTTTCCGCTTCGACGGTATTGTATTTACCACCAGCATAAAGTTCGCAGTAAACGAGTTCCCAATTAAAACGCTTTTCCAGTTTATTGTATTCTAATGGAATTCCACGGCCAAAATCTTCTATTCTAATCGAATTATCAGCATAGCGCGTGATATTAATTTCCTTACCAAAGCCTTCTCTTGCCTCGTCTATTGAATTAGAAAGTATTTCAAAAAATGAATGCTGACAACCCGTAATGCCATCAGAACCAAAAATGACAGCAGGGCGCTTACGCACCCTTTCAGCTCCTTTTAGCGAAGAAATACTCGTATTATCGTAATTTGTTTTATTGTTTTTCAAATTTATCCTCTTTAAAAATCATTAAAATAAGTTCTTGCCATTTCAACATCAGTCTCAATTTGTTTACACAACGAATCTAGTGATTCAAATCGCATTTCATCACGTAAACGTTTTAAAAAACTAACGCTAATAATCTCGCCATATAATTCTTTATTAAAATCTAAAATATGTGTTTCTATATTAAATTCATTTTGTTCAAAAGTAGGGTTATAACCAACATTAGAAACTGAGCGATATGTAGTATCACCTATTTTAGTTTCTGTTATATAAACGCCTGCTTTAACTGTTGTCATATAAGTTTCAACTGTTAAATTTGCCGTAGCAAAGCCAAGCTTTGCTCCCATTTTTTTACCCGTTTTGACAATCCCTTTAAAAAAATGAGCATGACCAAGCATTGTATTTGCCTTGGCAATATTGCCACTAATTAAAGCCTCTCTAATTGCCGTTGAACTTATTTTTTCTTCATCATTTTTAACTATTTCCACAATATGTAAGTCTATACCATCATTAAGCGTTTGCTGTTCTAGATAAAAAACATCACCCTCTGCTTTATAACCAAAACGAAAATCTTCACCGACAGCAATAACTCTAGCTAAAATATTTTCGCGTAATAATAAATAAAAATCGTCACGCGACATCGTTTTTAATTGCTGATTAAATGTTAATATAATAACATTATCTACATCCATTTTGGCAAACATCGCCAACTTTTCTTCTGCAGACATCAAAAGTGAAGGCGCTTTTCCATGCTGCTTTGGCACAGCATCAAAAGTAACGATTGTCTTTGCCAAATTTGCTTTTTCTGCAGAAGTAATCATCTGATTTATCACCGCTTGATGACCTAAATGGACGCCATCAAAAGTACCTAAAGCTATGGCAGTTGGACGATCAATTTCTATTGAATTTAAAGATTTAAAAACGTTCATATTTATCCTATTTCAAGTAAGTTTTGATATTCTCCTAAAAGTTTTGCCATAAAAATATCATTACCAACACTTTCACCAACACCAATAAAATGTTCGCGATGATAAACGGCGTATCTATCATAACGCTTCCCATGATAAAAACGCGCCAAATTAACTTTTACACCATTATATAAATGCCGTGCATGCTGATAATCCACTTCTATTTTCGCTAAATCACTAAATAATATATTTGCTGGTAAAAGTCTACCAATAATATTATCACTACTAATCTCTTCTAATTGATAACTATTTTCGATATCAAAAACAGCAGTTTTTAAGCGTTCAAGGGCAGTCATTGCTGCTATTGTTCCCAGTTTCTCTGCAATATCTTCACAGATCGTTCTAACGTAAGTTCCGCGCGAACATTCTACTTTAAAAGTGATTTCCGGAAAATCATAAGCAATGAGTTCTAGTGCAAAAATAGTTATTTTACGAGCAGTTCGTTCAACAACTACGCCATCCCGTGCCAATTGATACAGCCTTTTACCCTTGTGTTTCAACGCCGAATACATAGGCGGAATTTGTTCATTTTCTCCTAAAAAACTATTAAGAACAGACTGCACTTCCAATTTACTAAAAACAGGCGGGGTTTCTTTGAGTAAAATCTCCCCCCAAATATCAGCACTATCGGTTTTGATGCCTAAGCGCATAGTCGCTTGATATGTTTTTCTCTCATCGTCTAAAAAAGCAATCGCTTTTGTTGCCTTGCCAATTGCCAAAGGCAAAACTCCCGTAACATTGGGATCCAGTGTTCCCGTGTGTCCAATTCGTGTTTTAGCTGGTAATAAAGCTTTCACTTTAGCAACCGCCTTTGCCGAACTCATACCAGCTGGTTTATTGATGTTTAAAAAACCACTAATATTAGACATAAGGGAAAATTTCATCCTCAAAATATTTCTGACATTCGGCAACAGTCATATCGAGTGAAAAACCAGCTGCATTTTGATGTCCGCCACCATGATGTTTAACAGCGATTTTCGATGCATCAATATCACCAATTGAACGAATTGATATTTTTAAGCCTTGATTTAATTTTTCTTTAACTAAAAATACTACTTCAACGCCAGCAATATCCCTAATACTCTCGACAACGCCATCACTATCTTCATATTTAGCACCAAGTTCATTAAGCATATCTTGGGTAACTACCGCCAATGCAACTCTACCATCTTGATAATACCGGGCAGCGCCAAGTACACGCGAATGCAGTTGTACCTGCGTTAGTGAACGATTGTAGTAAAGATTAAACATCACTCTTTCTCTATCAAAATCAGTTGCCACAAGTTCTGCAGCTACTCTAAAAGTTTCCGATGTAACGCCACGATATTTAAAGCCACCCGTATCCGTTACAATCGCTAAATAAAGCGCTTCAGCAATATCTGGTGTGATTTCCAGTTTAAGTTGAGTTAATATATCGTACATCAGCTCCCCTGTAGCAGGTCTGATTTCAACGTATTGATAATCACCAAAAGCATCATTGGAAATATGATGATCAATATTAAATATCGTCTTGTTTTCTGTTAAAAAAACTCTTTCTTCTAATCTATCAAGCGACGACATATCAACACAAATACAAGTATCATAAGCGAAATTTTCTGCCAAAAAATCGGCAACACTAGTTAAGCGCCCTTCTGCTAAATAAGCAATATCATCAGGCAAGGTATCGTCTAGTACAATGCGCGTTTTCGTACCTATATTTTCTAAAGCTAAAGCTAATCCAATACAAGAGCCAATGGTATCTCCATCAGGAAAGGCATGCGGCAAAATCAATGCCGATTCTAATTCCGTTAATTTTTTTAAATCAAGCGTCTTTATCATTATCATCCGCCTTTTTAATTTGTTCTATTAACTGTGACATTCTAATGCTTTCCGCTACTCCCTTATCTTCTTTAAATAGTGGTTCAGGCGTATAATGCATATTTAATTCTTTGCCAATAGCCCGCCTAATATAAGACTTCGCACTATTTAACCCTTGTAAGGTCTCTGCCATTTCTTCTTCATCATGAACAGTGACATAAATCGTCGTATAACGCAAATCATTAGTGGTTTCCACACGCGTAACTGATGTTAATTCAGAAACGCGTGGGTCTTTAATTTCAAAACAAATAATTTGACTAACAATTTTTTTGATTTCTTCAGAAATCCTTAATGTTCTATTATATTTCATTTTAATCTCTCGCTACTTCGACAGTATGGTATGCTTCAATGATATCGCCTTCTTTTAAATCATCATAACCTTTAATACCAAGGCCACATTCATAGCCAGAAACCACTTCTTTAACATCATCTTTAAAGCGCTTAAGCGATGATAATTCACCTTCATGGATAATAACACCTTCACGTAACAATCGAACTTGACTATTTCTAAGCACTTTACCACTAAGAACATAACCACCAGCTATCATACCGACATTAGGTACTTTAAAGGTCGCTCTAACTTCAACTTCACCCAATTGTTCTTCTTTAAATTCAGGATCAAGCATCCCTTTAATTGCCGCTTCTAAATCATTTAACAACTCATAGATAATGCGATAAGTTTTAATCTCTACATTTTCTCTTTTCGCTAAGGCAATAACACTAGAAGAAGGTCTGACATTAAAGCCCAAAACTATGGTGTTTGATGCCGTAGCCAAAAGAATATCAGATTCTGTAATTGCACCAATATTAGCGTGTTTAACCTTAATATTTACTTCATCACTATCATTATTTAATTTACTAATTGAACCTTTAAGCGCCTCCAATGAACCATGAGCATCTGCTTTAATTATTAAATTAAGCTCTTTCATTTGGCCACTTTGAATTTGATTAAATATATCTTCTAATGTAACTTGATTATTTGCCTTTTCTAATTCTAAACGCGTTAACTCATTTGCCCTATCGGCAGCGATTTGTTTTGCTTCCTTATCCGAATCAATGACAAAGAATTTATCACCAGCAAGTGGCACATCATTAATACCTGTAATTTCAACCGCAGTCGAAGGTCCTGCTTTTTTAATTCGTTTACCCGTACTAGAAAGCAAGGCACGTACACGTCCATAGGTCGTACCACAAACAAAAGGATCACCTATTTTAATATGACCATTTTGAATTAATACCGTCGCTACTGGTCCTTTACCTTTATCGAGATTCGCCTCTAAAACGACACCAACAGCATTACGTTCAGGATTAGCAGCAAGCTCCTGCATTTCCGCTACCAAAAGTACCATTTCAAGTAAGACATCTACATTTTCACCCGTATGAGCCGATACGTCAACACTGATAACATCGCCACCCCAATCTTCAACTAAAAGACCTTGCTCTGATAATTCTTTCTTTACTCTATCTGGTTGAGCGCCAGCTTTATCAATCTTATTAATTGCGACAATAATCGGTACATCAGCAGCTCTAGCATGGTCAATTGCCTCAACAGTTTGTGGCATCACACCATCATCGGCAGCAACGACTAAAATCGCAATATCTGTTACCTGTGCCCCGCGCGCACGTAAAGAAGTAAACGCCTCGTGTCCAGGAGTATCTAAAAAGACAATTTTTTGGTCATTATGATGAATTTCCGAAGCGCCAATATGCTGGGTAATACCACCTGCTTCAACGCTAGTAACATTAGTAGAACGAATCGCATCAAGCAATGAAGTTTTACCATGGTCAACGTGTCCCATAACAGTAACAACAGGCGCTCTCTTTTTCAAATCTTCTTCACTATCCTCATAATCATAACTAAGAACAGCCTCATCAACTTCTGTTTCAATTAAATCGACTTCTATTGAAAAATCTTCAGCAATTAATGCCATCGTATCATAATCAATATATTGATTAATCGCTGCCATTACACCTAAGTTCATCAAACGCAAAATAATATCATTGACAGGTTTGTCAATTAGGGTGGCAAATTCACCTACTGTCGTTCTTTCCGGCAATTTAATTACTGATACTTGTTGTTCTATTTCTATTGTCATAGGCTCTTCTAATACTTCCTTTTTCTTCTTCGCTTTTTTCTTACGCGTTTTCTTCTGCATAGAATAAGTACGAGGTTTGCTCTCATTTTCTTTTTCTACATTTTTATTCCTATTTAAACGCTTTTTATTATTACGCTTAGTTTTACCATCGTTTTCTAATTTTTCTTCGTACTTTTTCTTACCCGTTTTCTTTTTCTTATCACTCTTTTTATAATGTTTTTCTGGCTTAGCCTTTTCATTATTAATGTTTTCAGACGATTTTCCACTTTCTTTTTTCACTTCATTTTGCTGTTGAACAGTGTCGCGTTTTTCTGATTTGCTCTTATCTGTTTTGGTATTTTCTTTTGCGTCTTTGCTAACTTTAGGCTTTTCTTTTTTAGTTTCAGAAGCTTTAGGCTTGCTTTCTTTATTTTTCTTAGTATCTGCTTGCTCTGTTTTTTTAGTTTTTACTTGTTTTTTCTCTACTTGCTTTACCTGTTCATCTTTTGCAGCCGTTTTATCAACATCTTTTTTCACTTCAGTTTCGCTATCTTTAGCTATTTTATCTTTCTTGTTTTCAAGCGACTTTCTTTTGCTTTTTTTCTCTTCTTCTACCGTGACTTCAGTAGCCTTAGTTTCAACTATTTCTTTTTTATCTGCTTTCGATTCAACTTTAGGCTCGATTTTTTTCTCAATTACCTCAACTTCTAAGCCAGCTGTCAACGATGGATTACGTTCAATTTCACGTTTTATTTTATCAGCTTCACTACTATCTATACCCGTCAGGTTAGTGCTAGCTTCAATGCCAATACTCTTCGCTATTTCTAATACATTTTTTGATGGTAGGCGTAAATTCTTTGCTAATTCATATATTCTAATTTGAGACATATTACCACCCTCCTTTATGAAATCTTATTCTAATTCAGCCATTAAAGCTATCATTTTTTGCGCAAACTGTCGTTCAGTTATTGCCACAACGGTACGATTGACTTTACCAATCGCCTGCGAAAGCTGCTCAACTGTAAAGTCTGAACAAAGCGGTACATTTAATCGCTGCGTTTTTTTTATAATTTTTTCTTTACTACCTATCGCTACATCACCGCCGCAAAAAACAAGATAAATTTGCTTTTTACCAAGTGACTTTAAAACATTTTCTTGCCCTGTCAATAAATTACCCGATTTACTAGCAAAACCCAATAAAGTAATAATTTTCGCTCTACTCATCAATCGCCTCTATCAACTCTTCTTCTAATTCTTTACTAATACTAGTCTCTAAAGCCCTTGCTAAAGCTTTTCGTTTTAACGCAATAGCTAAACAATCTTTATCATTACAAATATAAGCACCACGGCCATTAGCCTTGTTCGTTTTATCCAAAAAAACTGTGCCATCTTTTTGTTTAACAATGCGTACTAAATTTCTTTTTTCAAATCGCTCTTGACAGCCAATACATTTTCTAAGCGGTATTTTCTTCGGTTTCAAAGGCTTTCACCTCCTCAATCTCCGCTATGTCTTCCTTTTCATCTATATTCATTTCATCGGATTTTTCTTCGTCAAATTCCGTTTCTTCTACTTCTTTTGTTTTATAAAGTCTATGATTTTCTTCATCATAAAACTTTTGATCAAGTTCTAATATTTCTTCACGATTTTCTAATACTTCAAATTGACTTTGGCTTTTAATATCAATTTTCCAGCTAGTTAACTTCGCTGCAAGACGAGCATTTTGTCCCTCTTTACCAATGGCAAGTGATAGTTGATGATCAGGCACCACTACCACAGCACTTCTATCCTTATCAACGATATAAACCGCTTCCACATCAGATGGACTAAGAGCGTTACTAATAAACACCTTAGGGTCTTCTGCCCAATTAACAATATCTATTTTTTCACCGCGAAGTTCTTCTACTATCGTCTGTACGCGAACGCCTCTTTGTCCAACGCAAGCACCAACAGCATCAATATTGCTATCTTCAGCAAAAACTGCTAATTTGCTTCTTGCACCTGCCTCGCGGGCAATACTCTTTATCTCAACAATACCATCGTGAATTTCTGGTACTTCTAATTCAAATAAACGCTTAACCAAACCAGGATGGGTTCTTGAAACGACAACTTGAGGTCCCTTACCAGTCTGTTTAACCTCTACAATATAAGTCTTAATTCTCTCGTTTTGCTTATATACCTCATGAGGTATTTGTTCACTTGGTATCAATACAGCTTCTGTTTTACCTAAATTAATATAAGCATTACCGCGACTCTGTCTTTGAACCAATCCTGTAATAATTTCCGATTCTCTATTCGAAAATTCATTATAAACAATGCCTCTTTCCGCTTCTCTAATTCTTTGTACAACCACTTGCTTCGCTGTTTGAGCAGCGATTCTTCCAAAATCTTGTGGTGTAACTTCTTCTTCAATCACATCGCCTACTTCATAATTCGGGTCAATATCTTTGGCATCTTCAACTAAAATTTCATCTAGTTCTTGACTATACTGTTCAACGATATTAATTTGCGAATAAACGTGGACATCACCCGTTTCCCTATCTATCGCCACACGTGCCGACGAAGAAAAAGGAAAGTTCTTTTTATAAGCGGTAATCAAAGCGGTTTCAATTGTTTCTAACAAAGCCTCTTTGCTTATCCCCTTCTCTTTTTCTAATTGCTCTAAAGCGAGCAGTAATTCTTTGTTCACTAAATCCTCCTAATCAAATGTAAATAATAATTTCGCTTGTGCTATATCTGCCAATTCAATCTTTAATGTTTGATCCGTATCAAAAGGTTTCATCAAGACCATCCCGTCTTCAAAACCATTAAGCAAACCAGTAATCACTTTCTTACCATTAATTGCAGCGTACAATTTAATTTCAATATCTTTACCTGCAAAACGCTGAAAATCGCGTGGCTTTTTCAAAGGTCTTTCTACACCTGGTGAAGAAATTTCTAATATGTATTCCTTATCAATTGGATCGATAGCATCTAATTTTTTATTGATAACGCGGCTAATCTTCGTGCAATCCGCTAAATCAATGCCACCTTCTTTATCGATAAATAAGCGTAAATACCAATTTGGACCTTCTTTAAGATACTCTACATCAACCAATTCATAAAGAGAAAATTCATCCGCTGGTAAATCAGCAAAAATATCTTCCACAATCGCAATAATCTTTTTCTTTGCCATAGCTTCCTCTTTTTTTATCTCATATAACGACAAAGAGCGGGATTAACCCACTCTTCTCAACGATAACACATGTATAATTATACCACACTAATTAGTTAATTACAAGTACAAAATTGGAGGCGGCAACCAGATTCGAACTGGTGATAAAGGTTTTGCAGACCTCTGCCTTACCACTTGGCTATGCCGCCAAAAAAATTGGAGCGGAAGACGGGATTTGAACCCGCGACCCTCGCCTTGGCAAGGCGATGCTCTACCACTGAGCCACTTCCGCA
>PDWI01007800.1_pt1 | contig 12807 bp, 9 predicted proteins | sample 1430891 | NCBI WGS metagenome assembly PDWI01 (sample SAMN01162508, study PRJNA174530) | Oral metagenome, whole genome shotgun sequencing project. | biome: Marine environment; feature: Marine mammal; material: Swab sample of the gingival sulcus; isolation source: swab sample of gingival sulcus... | reverse complement strand
AAGATGTCTTCATTTGACATATCCTTAAATACTACAGGACGATAATTCTCTGGGTGAATTCCTTTTTTCATTATAATCTATTCTTTTTTAACTACTTATGTTTGTGGTTTAGGCAAGCCTAGTTGCGAATTAGTCGAGCCTTGTGCCACCAATTATCAAATCAGTATGGTAACCTTTATTGAGTAATGGTCTGCAAATTTAAGCATAAATATCCAAACACACAAGTATTTAACTGATTATCTCGAAGAAATATGCTCTGTAATAAGTTGGACGCTTCTGTCTAATATTAATAATTATACTTACCTTTTCTACTGCTTCTCTGCAATGATTGAGATGGCTTGAAGCTTGTCTTTATGCTCCATAAAGGTGCGACGCATTGCCATTATACGTTTGCGAGCTGTGGGATGGAGGAGCATATTAAAGGCAATCTTCAGACAACGAAAGAAACCTTCGTCTTCAAGCATTTGCCTTGGCTCTAGGAAAGTCATCGGTTTGTAGTGGATTTCTTTAATCTTGAAGCCTGCCTTTTCGAAAAGTTTTGTCCATTCGGAAGTTGTGATTGGGAGGACGCTCATCTTAACGTCGTGTCCCATATTCCGATGTACTTCTTTACGATCTGCCATTGTGATGTCTTCGTGTTTGAGGACAATCTCGTGTGTGCCATAAAGTCCTCCTTGACGCAGTAGACGAGAGGCTTCACTGATGATGCTTTGCTTCTGTTCGATGCCTTGCATTGTTAGCATTGCTTCGCCGTAAAGCTTGTCGGCACTCTGGTCTGCTAGGGGAACGGCTGTCGCACTAGCTTGGATAATTTTTTGATTACTCTTATTAAAAATTCTCTGCAATCGCTTACTTGCCTCCTCATTCAGCTCAATCGCTGTATAACTTTTTGGTGATTTTTTATTGACTAGCTTTGCCGTGAACCCCATTCCTGGGGCAAACTCAATTACATCGTCATTGCTTGTAATATCTAAGCTCCGGAGCATTTCTAGCGTTAGACTCTTGCCTCCAGGGCGAAGCACACGCTTCCCCATACGGGCTAAGACCCAATGTCCTGCAGCCTTGCTGAGTTTAATCTTTGTATCCATTTCTCTTTATTGTTTGCTTACGCCCACTACTCTTGTTACGCTATCTAGCTTTGACAGTGTTAGGCGAATGGTACTATCTTCTGTTGCTTCAAGGTCGTGAGGCACTCCTCCCTCAAGAGCGAGTAAATCTCCAGCTACAATGCTGTGTTTCTCTCCATTGACCCCAAAAGTGATAGCTCCAGAATACAATTCCACGGCAATAGGGTAGGGCGTTTTATGTTCTTTCATTATCTGCCCTTTCTTCATCAGTATACGAATTTCTTTGCTGTGTTCTGTTTCAAACATTAGTTTGATAGCTGGGCGTTCATCTGAGAAGTTTAGTTCCTTCTTTAAGTTTGCTGTATGCATTATGTCTGTAGTTTTATATTTATTGTTTGTCGTTTATTGGGCTAAAGTCTAGATAAATATTCTAGTTTGTAGCCTTGGTAAAGATACATAATTTTTGTTAAAACAATAAATTCTGTTCTTATTCTAGGTAATTTTAATAGAAAAGGTTTGTTTTTTTTCTTCTGGGGGAAGTGGCTGATTTGGAAAGGAGGTATAAAGAAAAAGAGGAATAGCAGTGCTATTCCTCTTTCGTTGTGACCCCGACAGGATTCAAACCTGTAACCTTCTGATCCGTAGTCAGATGCTCTATTCAGTTGAGCTACGGAGCCAATCCCTTTTTGAACTCTTGGGGAGTGTTCCCTTTTGAATTCGTATGCAAAGGTATAATCTTTATTTGAAATATCCAAATTTCTCAAGAACTTTTTTCGTCTTTATTCCTGTCTAGATATTGAGCTTTATGCATAGTGTTTTGTAAAACAAATAATTATGTTGTGTTTCATTCTTTCTTCTAAAGGAAATAAAATTAAGGAGTATGTCCTTTTGTATTGTCTTTATTGTTACGTGAGTTTGGTATAAGGACATTTTACCTTAGCTAAATAAGTCCCCTTTTTGAGAGTTCTGATTTGTGTTGTTTTCTCTAGACTAAAAACGATTAATTATGAAGCTCCAACTCTTAGTTTCGAAAAAGTCCCGTGTTACTTTAAAAAGTTGTCCGTGATTTTTTGAAAAATGTTCCGTGACTTTTGAAAAAGTTATCGGGGAGTTTTTTTTAACAAAATTAGGGTGCTTTTAAGTTTCTCTTAGTCTGCTTGTTAAGGATAGCCTAGGAGAGGGCTGTTTTTTGAGCTAATTTTCCCCTAGAAAGAGGCAAGGAAGGGGGTAGAGGTGGTTCCGATATTTAACACTTTTTCATTTGCCAAAGTAGAGTCTTATGCTAGTTGTCTTGAGCTATCTGTTGTGTCTTTTACTCCTAAATACTTATCTTTGTCTAAGATGTAGTTATTATGGTGGACATAAACAGTTTAAGTAAGAAACATAATGCCTTTCCACGCTATCTGAAAGGGTTGCTCATCAGCCTATTGCTGATGGCTCTTTCGTTGGCTTTTTTGCGTTGGACGGGCTTTCAGGTAAGGAGCTTGGCAGATGAAACGCCTAAGGCTCTGATGTTTGCTGTTGCTTTCATACTCCCAAGCTTTGCTCTTGCCCTTGATGTTAAGTATCTGAAAAGCACGCTTATATCTATTGATAGAGGAGATAGATTACCTCTCGGATTACTTCTGCTCGCACAGGTTTTTTGGTTTTATAGCTCGTGGCTAACGATTGTTGCTCTTATTAGTTATGTAGTTTTAGTTCTCGGGCGTTTTCTCTTTGAACGGGGGGATAGCAGGGGAAAGTTACACGCCCTAAGCAAGCTCGAAACGACTATGAAGCAGAGAGCCAAGGCAGTCCCTCCTTATCTATGGAGCTTAGTGGCTCTGTTCTTTCTGAATGCTATTGGCTTGCTTTGGCAGACGGAGCTTAACTTCCCAAATACAACGGATAAGTATATACTCTATGTCCTTCTACCTCTGAGCTTATTGTGCTACAAACCAAGGACAAAGTCTGTGTATCAATTTGCTCGTTTCGCTTTGCCTATTTTTTTGGCTTTGCTGAGTATTTATTTGATTTATGCAATGCTCTTTCAGTTTGTTTATTTTGAAGACTTTTGGGCATTTGTTACAAAACCATTGAGCCGAATTTACCAGCCTAAAATTTTTCCCGGAGATACTTATCTTTTTTATTCTAATTGGCTGGAAGTTTCTCACCCTTCTTACTCATTATTAGCTTTGCTTCCTTATTTTTTAGTTTCGTTCTTTGCTAGAGAGAAGACACGTTTTGCAGAGCAGGAAGAACTTGTCTTTGTGCTACTAACCTTCTTTTTCGTGCTATTGACTCATTTGCGTTATGGACTTTATTACATTGTCTTGATGATAGTGCTACTCTTGTGCAAGCCTTATATCGGAGCAGTCAAAGAGTTAATCAAGAGAAGAGCGATTTATATAGTTCTAGGATTTAGCTTATTAGTAAGTTTCCTCTATCAAGAGCGTGCTTTGTTTGTTGATGAACAGCGTCTTGAACTATATCAACTAGCGATAGAGAAGATTAAAGAATTTCCTATTTTAGGTCAAGGGACAGGTGCAGAGCTAGAGCTATTTAAGGAAGGAATGCTCATTAAGTACGCTCACGCTCATAATTTACTGCTTTCAATGATGCTTAATTTTGGCGTGATTGGCTTGCTTTGGCTTATTGTTTTTATAGCCTCACTGCTCTACAAGGCGATGACGGAAAATGAGGTTTTACTTGTTTTTTGTCTTTTTCTCTTCCCAATGTTCATTATTGATGCGCCTTTTACACTGAAAACTACTATCTTGCAGATGTTAATGTCCTTTGTATTTATTGGTTTGACAAATTCTAAATTAGATGGAACTTATGCTTCATAATATATTGGTAAATATGGAACGTCAGCGATACCCAAACTCTGGTTTGGGCTATTATTGTCGCTGTCTAGAAAAAGGTTTAAGAGAACTCCAAGCTAAAACTTGTGAGATCAGTTATTATCGTCCTCGCCAAGGTGATGAAACTGATGTGGAGAAGTATAATGTTCTGCACAAGGTTTTTAACCCGAAGACCTCTGGCTATGAAGGCTTACACATAACGCACCAGCTTGATCGTTACTTTAATTATTGTTTTAAGACCAAGAAATGTATTGTAACGCTTCACGACCTAAACTTTATTAGAGAGAACCATCCGAAAAGTAAAGAACAAAGATTATTTGCGTGGTGTCGGAGAAATCTCGAAAGAGCAGATGTAATCGTTTGTATATCAGAGTTTGTTCGTGAAGACCTTTTACGACATAAGCATTTGTTTCATCTAAAAGAGAGCGTCGAGATTGAGGTCATTCATAATGGAATTCTCTTTGAGGAGAAGAGGGCTGAGTTCGAGAAATCACCATTTCCTCAACTAGAAGGGCAGGACTACTTGCTGGCTATTGGCGTCTTGCACTACAAAAAGCAACAGCACCGTATGCTGGAGATGCTCCCATTTTTGCCTGAAGAAATGAAACTGGTTTTGGTGTATTCTGATGAGAAAAAAAGCTATTACAACCAAATTCTAGATACGATTGCACGTCTTAACTTAAACAAACGTGTGATTTTTCTCGAGAATATTGCGAATGAAGAGAAGCATTATCTCATAAGGAATGCTAAGGCTTTGGTACATCCTTCTATTGCAGAAGGTTTTGGTATTCCTCCTATCGAAGCTATGGCAGAGGGTAAACCCGTTTTCCTTAGTCGGGAAACTAGTTTGCCTGAAGTCGGAGGAGAGGAGGCATTCTATTTTAATAAAGGCGATAATGCAGAGGGCTTAGCTCAGACGCTTCTCGATGGATTAAAAGTTTATGAGCAGGACAAAGAAAAAGCCCAACGCCTCAAGGCGTGGGCTATGACTTTTGATTATCGTGTGATGGCTCAGAAGTACTTAGACTTATATCTTAGAGTCCTTGCTGAGTAGTTCCTGCCAAACTTTATCATTTGTGCTTTGGAGATAGTCTAACCGTTTGATAAGACAGTTTTGTTGTAGGCTTTGCCTTAGACTTTTGTCTAGGCAGAGCCTTTTTAAGTTCTTTGCGAAAGTGTCTAAGTCAAAAGGGGGAATTAAAATCCCTGCTCCATCTCCGATAATACTCTGAACGCCATCAGAAACGGCAAAAGCTATAGGAACTACGCCATTGTTCTGAGCCTCTGTCAAGACCAAACCCCAAGATTCTACATTCGAACTAAGGCAGAGAATAGAAGCTTCATCATAGACCTTCTGAGTATCGTTCGTGAAGCCACAAAACTCCAAGCGTTCAAGTTTTAAGCTCTTAGCTAAGGCTTTTAGCTTAGCTTCATCAACGCCATTACCATAAATCCTAAAGCTCCATTTAGGTAAATCTTGATAACATTTCTGCCAAATATGGAGCAGTCTATCGACACGCTTGTCGGAGAGTGAAAGCCGACCTAAGTAAGTGATGACTTTTTGTTTCTCTAGTTGAGGCTTTTCTCTCAAGACTATCGTATTCTTAAGCGTGCAAAACTTTGCCTTTTCCTCTTGAGATAAGTTTAGTTCTCGGGCAAGTTCTTCTGCATAACTATCGGTCAGAACAATATATTTGCTAACAGCTCTTAAAATTCTTCGGTAACGAAAAAGTAATTTCTGCCGAGCAAAGCCATACTTCGCAAAATAGAATTGCCCAAATAAGTGCCAAGATATTTTGTTGAGGAGGGATTTATCTTTTTTCTCTAGAGCTTTCTGTCGCTGACTGTGGTACTGAAACATTGGGCGAGAATGATCCCAAAATATTAAGCGACAGCTTGGGTGCTGACTAAGAGCCTTAGGAATTGTTTTTATCGGACAGCAGATAAAGAGGCGTTCTATCTTGTAGGTGTCGATGTAGCTTAAGATTGCTTCGGTATTAACCTTTGATAATAGTTTGCTTTTATCTTGAAGGGTTTTTATCTCGCTCAAGCTATCACTCGGGAGTGGAAACTCTTCTTTGACCCACCTTTGGCAAATCAAAATAGACTTTACCCCAAGCTCTGCTAAATCTTTAGCTGTATTTGACGTAACTTTGTCCGAGCCACCAAGAGCTAAATAGTTATGAAGAAAACCAACTGTCTGTACCATTCTCTCTTAATTGGCTTTGCTATCCAAGAAGGACTTGCTCATAGACCTTGCGAAGATTGCGAGCAACAGACTTATCAGCAAAGCGTTTAGCGTAGCTTTTGCCTTCGTCAATCATTGTTTGCCTTAGTTCTCTGTCCGAGAGGACACGGCTCATCATATCGGCTAGCATTTCAGCGTCGTTTGGATCTGTGTAGAGGCTGTGAGGACCTCCAGCTTCTTCGAGGCAAGAGCCTGTCGCTCCGATAACTGGCGTTCCAGTATTAAGTGCCTCAATAAGAGGAATGCCGAAGCCTTCAAAGCGTGATGGGTAAATGAATAACTCAGCTCCTGCATAAATTCCAGCTAAATGCTCTGTCGGAACGTTGTGCATTAGGCGAATACGTTTGCCTACTCCTAGACGGCGTGCTTCGCTTAGAACCGTAGAACAATAAGGCGTTGCTCGTCCAACGGCAACGAGTTCGATGTCCTTATCCTTGAGCATTGCCAAGGCTTGTACGGCTAATTTGAGGTTTTTGCGTTCTTCGATACTCCCAACGAAGAGCATATATCGACGAGGTAATTGGTAGCTCCCTCGGCAAAAAGCAATTTGCTCTGGCTTAACGGCAGCAAAGCGAGGCGAACAGCCTTGGTAAACGACCGAAACCCTCTCTTCTGGTACACCAAAGATTTCTACAATATCCTTCTTGGTATACTCGCTCACGGCAATGACGTGGTCTGCCTTGCGTGCCGAAGCTCCATACTTCCATTTATAGAGATAACGGTCGGCAATGTTATAAAACTCTGGGTGGCGAATGAATGCCAAGTCGTGAATAGTTACGATTGTTTTGACGTGCTGACTATTATATAGACCAATAGGGATTTCATTACTTAGACCGTGATAGATGTCAATGTCTTCCTCTTTGAGAATGTTTTTTAGCCCAAAGTTTCGCCATAGCCCACTAAGTAGTTGAGCTATTTGCCTCTCTGGGGTCTGAAGTTTGATGTTGCGATGCTCCATCAGCGAGCTGTATAAATGCTTATTCCCCTCACTTGTTGAGAGCAGTAAGTAGTCATTCTCAGGATAATATTCGGCAAGAATACGCATAATATAACGGCTATAATTCCCAAGTCCTGTGGCATTATGCGTTATTCGTTTAGCATCAAATGCAATATTCATAGAGTTTTATTGTTTTATTAGCGTCTTGAACTTTGATTAATTTGGTAGCTATAATGCTCTTTTTTTCTAAGAGAATGGCGAATATCTTCTATGGCGAAGAATTGACGATATAGTCCCTCTTCTTGTGCAAATAGCTTTGCTTTTAGTTCTTTATTGCTTGTAAGCTTACGTCTAGTCCTAAGGTGCTTATATTTTCTATAGAGCATCATCGTCTGGAGGGTGCTTAGCCCTTTATCCCTCCTCAAAGCTCTAATTGTCAGCTTAGGCATACGCTTGAGCCAGAACGCATCACAGATATTGTTTAACTGCTTTATTGTCTGAGCTATATCCCAGCCACGAGCTTCTGCATAATAATAAGCAAGCTGAGAACTGACAGAGTAATTACTCGCTAGGCGTTCCATATTCCTAAGGCTAAGCTGTGGACTAAGAGCGAAAGGATAAGTCTTCATTCGGTTGACATCAACGAGCGAGAAGTTATAAGTCTTAGACAGACTATCGTACTTGTAGAGTACATTTCCTGGAGAGAGATCTCGATGTTCAATACCCATCTCGTGTAGTCGAACGATAAATTGAGCTAAGGCTGGTAGAAAGCCATTGGGATTGCTGTAGCCTCTCATCTCGCTGTGGATATTATTTTTGCTGTAATCTACCCAATCAGAGATATAATATGAGCGTTTGAGTAGACCAAGGGGAGAATGTTCCTCGACAAAAGCTCGTGCTTTTGCTACACCAATCTCCAGTTCCTCAAGGTAAAGGCTATTCTGAAAAGAACGTTTTGCCTTACTATTTCGTCCCCAACCATAATAAATCTGTCTTACTTTATTGGGAATGGCAAAGCATTTAATGACGAGGTCGTATTTGCCTTTTCTTGCTCGTACTAGCCTATTTCTGCCACTATATATTGTAGAAATCTTCCAATTATTGATTTCGAATGCTGAATTTATCGAAGCGTTGAAATCTTTGCCAAAGATATTAGTTCGTTTTGTTTCGACAGGTTCAACGACCAAGCAATCCTCGTTCAAGCCTCTGTCAGAAGGGGAAAGCTTGCAGTCGTGGGGGTGTTCTCCTCCTTCATTATAAGCTTCAATAAGAACTATCAAAGATTCTAATTCCTCTGATAGCTCCTCGTCAAAGCAGTAATAGCTGTAGCCTTTATTTTTCTCTGTACATTTCTTCATAATACTTCTGATATGTACCACTCGTTACCTGTTCTACCCAGTCTGCGTTGTCCAAGTACCAGCGCACGGTTTGCTCAATGCCTTCCTCAAACTGAAGTGAAGGCGACCAGCCAAGTTCCTTTTGTAATTTACTTGCATCAATAGCATAACGCAAATCGTGTCCTGCTCTGTCCTTGACATAAGTAATGAGTTTTAGAGAATATCCTTCCTCTCGTCCGAGGAGTTTGTCTACTGTCTTGATTAGAACCGTGATTAAATCTATATTTGTCCACTCATTGCACCCACCTATATTATAGGTGTCGCCTTCTTTCCCTCTGTGGAAAATCACATCAATAGCTCTTGCGTGGTCTAGAACATAGAGCCAGTCACGCACATTCTCTCCCTTGCCATATACTGGTAATGGCTTGCCTTGGCAGATATTATTAACGAAGAGGGGGATTAATTTTTCGGGGAATTGATTAGGTCCATAGTTGTTTGAGCAGTTCGAGATGATTGTTTGCATTCCGTAAGTGTCGTGAAAAGCTCTTACGAAGTGGTCGCTACTTGCCTTACTTGCCGAATAAGGGCTATGTGGGGCGTACTTCGTTTCCTCCGTGAACAGAAGCTCATTCATCTCAAGCGAACCGTAAACTTCGTCCGTTGAAACGTGGTAGAAAAGTTTATCTTCAAACCCTTTTTCGCTTTTGCTCCAATGCTCACGAGCCACTTGCAGGAGGCAAAGTGTCCCCATTACGTTGGTATGAGCAAATGTAAATGGGTCTTTAATGCTTCTGTCTACGTGGCTTTCGGCTGCTAGATGGATAACGTCGCTAATGTCGTATTTGTTAAATAGCTCACTTATTCCCTCGTAATTACAAATATCCTCTTTAATAAAGGTATAATTTGGAGCGTTTTCTACATCACTAAGGTTGGCTAAGTTCCCTGCATAAGTTAGCTTATCAAGATTGATAATATGATAATTTGGGTACTGCTCTACAAACAAGCGTACCACGTGCGAACCAATAAATCCAGCACCACCAGTGATAAGTATTCTTTTTTTATAGTTCATATTTCCTTTTAACTGCCTATGTCTAATCGTTATATTACGCTGGACATAGCCTCTTTTTTCTCTATAGACAAAGATAATAATTTTAGCTGATTATCCTCTTTTGTAGTTCCTTACATAATTATTTGGTCAAAACCCCCTTTCGTTTGAAATAATGAGCGAAGCCTCTCCTCTTTGGTTCAAAAGGGAAATTGTCTAAGAACCAGTTTTTTATAAGTTTCTTAGACCGAACTAACGTTGAAATGGAAGTATTCACTTTAGTGTTGTTATTTTTTTGGGGTCGTTGAGCTTGTCAAAACGCACCACTTTGGGAAATAAATGGGTCTGTGACCCCGTTTCGACAATCTCAACGACCGAACAGAGCCTATTCGAAGGTTCCCGTGCAAAGCTCTACCAAAGGGAAATTTTTCTTAAACCCAACTCATATAAAAAAAAGAGGTCGTGTAATTTATTTCACTCCGTGGTGAAATAAATTACACGACGGAGTGAAAACTTTTTCACCACGGAGTGAAATGATGAACTATCTAAGTTTTGGACATAATAAACTAGCTTTTGCTGATACAAATTCCTAGTGTCCTAAAAAATCTGCTTGATTACGTCCAATATATCTGCCCTAAAAGTGTAAATTAAATAAAGAAATTGTTGTTGTGTTGTTGAGATTTTATTATCTTTGTTTGAAGTGGCTTAAATTTTTATTTTATGCTCTAGTTTTGAAAGATGATAAATGAACTTTTTATATGATTAAGAAAATATGTATACTGCTAGCCCTATCGCTAGCTTTGAGTGCGTGTTCGGATAAAAGACCAAATATCCCTACAGAACCAGATGAACCAACAACCCCTATAAACCCAGAAGTGCCAGAAGTAGACCCTTCGACACTGAAAGTTGGCTGGAACTTTACGCCCAAGACTCCGAACCCTACTAAGCCATTAGTTATTACTTATGTTGCAGATAAGGGGACTCCTCTATATGCTGTTAATGATGTGCTTTATCTCCATTCGGGGGTAAATAGTGAATGGACTGGAGCTCCTAAGTGGAAAGATAATAGTTCTAAGTATAGACTCAAGAAGGTGCAAGGACTGCAACATACTTGGCGTATAACGCTTATGCCTACCTTAGCATCTTATTATGGTATTAAGAACCCAGAAACGATAACACGTCTGAATGTCATCGTGCGAACAGCTGATGGTCTGAAGCAAACAGATGACTATAGTGTTATTGCTAAGGTTGGTGATAGTGATTTTGATACTGAAACGGTTAAGTTTGCTCCTATACCTGCAGATATTAAAGCTCCAATAGAAGGCGTACACGTTCAGTCAGCAACACAAGCAACCTTTGTGCTTTATGATAAGAATACCAAGGGAGATAGGCACAAAAATGCTTTCTTCCTCTCAGAAGCTAATAAGTTTGCTCCATCAGATGACTACAAGATGAGCTACGACAAAGCCAAACATTGCTGGTGGTTTACGGCAACAAACCTAGAAGCTGGAGCAAATACTTATCAATATTTAGTCGTTAATCCTTCGGGAGATGTCAGTCCAATCGTTGATCCCTATGCTACAGAAGTGATAGAGAATGGAAGTAAATTTGCGACATTCCCTCAAGGAGCTTCAGGGCGTTACGTTGGGGTTGTGAATACAGCTCCTACACTCTACGCTTGGCAAGTGCCAAACTTTAAGATTAAGCATCAATCAGGTCTTGTCATTTATGAACTATTGCTTCGTGACTTTACAGAGAAGCGTAACCTAGAGGGTGCATTAGCTAAACTACCTTACCTAAAAGAGCTTGGTGTCAATGCTATTGAACTAATGCCTGTTCAGGAGTTTGGTGGTGACGAGAGCTGGGGATATAATACGAGTTTCTATTTTGCCCTAGACAAAGCTTATGGCTCATCAGAGGATTATAAGCGCTTTATTGACGAATGTCATAGACAGGATATTGCTGTTATCCTAGACGTTGTGTATAATCACTCAACAAATGATAGCCCATTTGCCAAGATGTATTGGGATAGTAATCGTAATAGACCATCGGAGCATAATCCGTATATGAACGCTGTTACACCTCACAAGAAATATGTCTTCTCGCCTAACGACTTTAATCATCAGTCTAAGCTTACACAGGACTTCGTCATTCGCAACCTACATTATATGCTTGATGAGTATAAGTTTGATGGTTTCCGTTTTGACTTTACTAAAGGATTTACGCAGAAACAAACAACAGATGATGGAGGTCTTAATGCTTGGGATCAGAAACGTATTGATGTCTTGAAGAAATATGCTAAGGCCGTTACGGATAAGAAAGCTGATGCAGTCGTTATAATGGAGCATCTTATCCATAACGAAGAGAACGAACTTGCTAAAGTTGGCGTTAAATCTTGGCGAAATATGAACCACCCTTATGGTCAATCAGCAATGGGGTATCAAAATGGTAGTGGCTTCGAGGGAATGTATAGTGATTTCCGTTCACGTGTAGCGTATATGGAGAGCCACGACGAAGAGCGTCTAGGTTATAAGCAACTCAAGTGGGGCTTGGATATTGTCAAGAGTAGTCCACTCAATAGAGCTAAGCTATTGGCTGCCGATGCAAGTCTATGCTTCTCTGTGCCAGGGCAAAAGATGATTTGGCAATTCGGAGAGCTTGGCTATAGCATTAGTATTGATGAGAACGAACGTACTGGCATTAAGCCTACTGGCTGGAACTTACTCGGGAAAGCAGAAACGAATATTATCTTGGATACTTACAAGTGTTTGCTTAAGGTTCGTAACGATAAGCCAGAGCTATTTGATGGCTCTGCAAAGCTGGAATGGCAAGTTAGTCAAAGTAATTGGACGAATGGTCGTACCTTACACTTGTCTAAAGGTGATAGTGAACTCGTAGTACTTGTAAACTTTACCAATATGAAAACGAAGGTTCACTTCGTAGCTGATGAACGTCATACGGACTGGAAGGATTTAATGACAGGGAAAAGCGTTAGTCTAGACCCAAGTAACTCTGCAGAAGTTACTAAGTCAAATGGTCTTGGCGTTGATGTTCTTCTAGATGGCTTTAGCTATAAAATCTATGGTCGTAAGCTATAGATAAGCAAAAAAAATAATGATATTTCTCTAAGCTATTAGCCTATTATTTGGATAGTTAGAGAAATATCATTACTTTTGCAAGCACGTTCACTAGAACATTTAGTAGAATAAGTTTAATTTATAACAGTAATAGAACAAATTAAAAATGATTGTAATCCCAGTTAAAGAGGGCGACAACATCGAAAGAGCCCTAAAGAGATTTAAGAGAAAGTTCAACGAAACAGGAGCTACT
>PDWI01025658.1_pt1 | contig 12812 bp, 19 predicted proteins | sample 1430891 | NCBI WGS metagenome assembly PDWI01 (sample SAMN01162508, study PRJNA174530) | Oral metagenome, whole genome shotgun sequencing project. | biome: Marine environment; feature: Marine mammal; material: Swab sample of the gingival sulcus; isolation source: swab sample of gingival sulcus... | reverse complement strand
TGCACCACCGCCATATTGCTCAAGCCATTTTTCATCAGCATTAAAAATAATATCACAATCTCCTTTAACAATATTAATTGATGTCAATTCTAGACGATCTCCTTCTTCATACTCAATAAATCTTTTTCTATCTTCTTTAGTTTCATTGAAAAAGTAATAGGCACTGACACCTTCAAAGACAAGTTCGCAGTTTCTCTCATCACAATCAGGAGGTAGTCTAAGTTTCATCACTATTGTGTGCGCTAAAACATCAATTTTTATATCAGTGATTGTAGATTCCCATATCTTAAAAATTGCATTTTCGATTTCTTTGATATTCATCATTTAACACCTCTTATACAAATCTTCCAATAGATTTATCAGCCTCTATTTGTAACTCCCGCGTTTTTGACCCCATATGTTTATAAATAGTCTTAAAAATATTATTATTGCCTCGATTTTCCAAAACTATAGCTGAAAATATTGATTAGCTCTTTGCTGCAACACAATATCTTCTGTAGCTTTATCATCAATTGGCATTTCTTTTAATTTAATAAAATAACCCTCATTAAATTTTTTGACTAATCCAACCGGTGCCGCTTTCAGCTTTTCTTCGCCTATCTTTTCAACAATATCTTTATCAAGATAATTAACCCAATGTAGTGTAGTGGGCAATTCATCCTGAAAATAGCCACTATATCGACTTGTATTGACATGATTACTAATACAAGCCCAAAAAGGATCAAAAATAATAATGCATTGTTTAAAAGTCTCAATCAACTTCTCATCGACCTCAGCACTTTCATAAATTGGAAGTGAAAGCGGCAAGTTAACACTAAAACAATTATTAAATTTAGGATAGCATATACCAACAGACAATCCAATGCCGGCCGCAGCATTATCGTTAAGCGACGAAAAAAAGCCAAAATGACATCCTAAATCTTTCATATCTGAAGAATCAATTTTCTTCTTTATTATTTCTGCCAATGCTTCTCTCGATATTATAAAAGGCCGCGCATCTTTTTTTCGTCGTACTGTTTTATATTTTGGTGAAAGTTCAGGGCCAAAGTCTCTTAGCGCAAGTAAAAGCTGATATACTTTGTTTACTGTTATTTCAAAATCTTCTTGTATAGGTTTTGCCCATAATATAAATGAGTGTTTCTGTATCATATTTTTCTCCGCTTGCTGAATAAATAGCCCAACTGTTCGATACGGCTTACTTTTTTCTTTAATTCCCTTTGCAATTTTTTATAATCAATGCAATAAGGTTCATTAGACAGTATATTATTATCATGCTCATACGCATCACAAAGCATATATATTTCTTCTAAGAGCGCAAATAATTTTGGATTACACTCCACCTCTAGTTCTTTAAAGAAATTGGAATATATGACATCATACTGAACACAAAACCCCTTTATTTCATCATTACTTCTTACCTTACGACTATAATTACATGACAATTCAATCAGTTTCTCTTTTATCATTTTATCAGCTCCCAGATATAATTTATACCCCTTAGAACAAGTTCATTTGCACTTACTGATCACTCCGACATCTGTTCGTCAGTTAATCTAATCTATATTAAATAGACGCGAAACAGTTTTTTCTTTCCATTTACTACAACATATTCAACTTCATACGCCCAAAACGGCAGTATTACTTCTTGAAAATCATCTAGTATTTCTTTACTTAACTCAGCTTATTTGTTTGAATTATTTTATTAGCAATCTCATTCACGTAACCACCTCATTTTATTCAATAAATGTTTAATGGTCATAATCATAATAAAAACTCTCCGATATTTGTAAAGCTCAATAAATAAATCTAACAATGCACATATCAGCATCTGAAGCCGGCTCATAGCCAAAATATGCCACCTTAGCTTTACTCTCTAGTTGAAAATCAATTATAGCTTTAACAATTTGACCAACATTTTTTTCAACTAATTCATTTGATAATATATTCCTTTTTAGTGGTCGAAAATTAAAATCAATGCTCCCATCGTATTTATCAAAAGAAAATGAAATAATAGTCTTCCCTAAAGCGACACCAAAATAATAGTCTGAAAACGTCATAAATCCACCACCCTTGGGCACTAGAATTTCTGATATATTTTTTTCCATCAAAACATTCATATCTAACAAATTTTTACCTGCGTAAATATTGCACGTAATAAGTTGCTCTTTTCTTTTAATAAATCTGTCTTGCCATAATACATCTAATCTCTTTTTAGGTATATCCTTAAATATTATTTCAATACTGTCCATATTATTTACTCCTGATCATCTATAAATTCTTTTAAAATTCCACTACTATAATGACTTATAGCTTTACTAAAATGTCATCTCGACAGAAAATGGAAAGTGCTCACTTTTTAACTTGCAAGTTTACTTTAGGTTCTTTCATTCTTTTGAACTTTAATTTCCGGCAGTACCTCAGCAATAATTTCAGTAACATAATTCATTGTTACAATAACATAATGATGTTTAATAAGATGGGCATATAAACCGCAATTCATTTCTTCAACAAGTTTCATATATTTGCCACCTTTAACCTCATATATAAGATTTGGATAACAGTTGTTCTTGAGTTTTTCCGCTCTTTCATCATTTTCATCATCAAAATACGCTTGCTGCATAATGCCTTCATCAAATATATTAATGGCGACAACTCTACCAAAATCTAATGTAATTATATAATCTAAGCTGGTCAACTTGATAACCAACCCCTGCATTTCGCCAAAAATTAAATCTGTCTGAAAATTATTCTTTTGATATTCATTTTTGGGTATTTTATCTGCTAATACTTCTGTCCACGTTTCCACAATAACCGCCTTAATATCTAATATTGTTGCACGAAAAAACCTATTTACTATATGTTTCAAACCTCACAAAACCAAAATATTTGCTAACATGAGTATCACAACGCATGATCTGAACCCAAATTTGTTAGATGCTATATGCATAGCAGAGCATAACAGCAAACATTTCTTCGGCAGTTTTATAGTGTTAAATTGGTTTCAATTTCTGCTTTTCTCTTTAAGAAAATCTTTACCGCCTTACTATCACGTTCTTGCAAAGCGTCAAAATGACAATTATCATAAACCATTTCTTTATAACCCCAAATCGCCTCAAGCGCCTGACCCACTACAATATCGCAATACCACTCAAATGGCAATGTTTTTTCGACTACATCAAATAATTCAGAGGGATACCACATAGGAAGATTTTGTTCTCCAATTATCAAATACTTTAGCACACCTTGCCATAGACAAATAGCAAATACTGTATATTTTTTCCCAATGATTAATGGAAATTCTGTGGCATCTGTCCCTGAAACACGTAGCGCCTTCACTGATAATGCTTTTGCACTATTATTTTTGCATTGAATCAACATGTTTAACCTCTCTACTATACTGCCCAGTTCTACGGTAACGGTTCTCTTATCAGCTTTAATTTTTTATATTAAGTTTGGTTTGCACTTACTTATAACCAACAGTCGACCAAGCGCAAACACACTAATATTGTGCGATAGCCATTACAATTGTCTAGCACCGATTATTATCGCTTCGATTTGTACCCTTTTCATAAATTTTTACTGTTGCAAATTCAACTTTTAAAAAATAATCGCCATCAAAGTTATTATAAAAAGCAACAACATGCTCACTTATTTTATCAACCTTAACAATTGTAAAAAATGAATGTTTATATGATAAATCATCAAAACTATTTGATAAATAGCCCGAAAAATTTGTATCAATCTTACTACATTTATCAAATTCCAGTACCATCAATCTTGTTTTACTTCGCCCGAACTGAATATCCCAATAATAGTCGATGGTTACAAAGAGCTTTGTTAAGTCATTTACTGAAACAACACTTTCAACGATGCTATCCGTAAAATCAAACGTTTCTAAAATTTTTGTTATTCCATTAACAAACACGCTCTCCTCTTTCAAATCTCTAAATCCAACCATACTCTTCTAAATTATTAATCAATTCTTCAGGTTTTACAGATGACGCCATATTATCAAATGGCGCTCCTAGCAAATTTGATTTTACTAAAACACGATATTATAAGACCATAAATAATTATGTGCAAATAAGAGGACAAAAATTAGTAAAACCATTTCTCAACGCCTCATATATTTTAGGCTCAGCAAAGCTAAAGCCAGCAATCTGTCCATCAAAATCAATGTGTAAATATGTTTTCTGATTAATCTGCACTAAAAATTTACTTTCTACATTGTTCAAATATAATGTTAAGCCCTGTTTGGCAAGAACAAGCTTGATTTCTTTTGTTTCTGAATAATGATATTGATTTTGTTCTAAATTGAAGAACACAAAACTAGGATAGCCTTTTTCTACCTGCTTTTCAGGAAACCAGTTTTGTTTACTGTCGACAATATTGCCGATTGGATAAAATACGCTAATCTCTTTAACAAAACCTGTTTCCAAATCAAATGAAATATCAAATGGCGGATAATCACCTGAATAAAACAACTTATGAATGGTTGTTTTCCCAAAAGAGCTTTTTTCATTAGTCAGCTTATAATTAAGCATTACTAACCTATCACTTACCAATTCCAAATTAAAATGCGCAAAAATGTTTTCGCTGCATAACCTTTCTAATTTATATAACATGACAGTTACTCCACTCCATTGACAATTTAAGCAGTTTCTCTTTTATCGACTCTCAACCATCATTGCCTACCTAACAATCCGACTAAAATCGTTTTTTATTCACTATCTATTTCAAACATCACAAACCCATTCCTGTAACATCGCAAAAGCAACATAGTGAACTACAGCTTCACCCTCTGTTTTTTAGTAGAATTGCAAACCTAAACGTAGTGGATTTTTTCTTCTTTATTAATCAACAATATTCCACCATTAGTAAGACTTTCAAGCTGATATCTCTTACTAATTTTATCGCTTATTACAATACTTTTCTGATCAGAAAAATAGTTAAAATCCCCTAATTGAATACATTCTGTCACTGATAAATTTTCTGGAAGGCTTACTAAACCATTGGCTTCAATGGCTGCAATGCCATAATAAGCACCTAAATCTTTAGCAAGCTGTTTAAACAGACGTAGCAGGCTATGGTAGAGTTCTTTTTTTTCTAAATCTGTCTTGCTATCATAATAATCGTATTTGTCAAAAAATATACCTACCTCTTTCCAATCACCATTATTTTCACTAATGTAAAGCGTAATATCCATCAAAAAGCCAGTCATTTTAGAGAGCTTAATAATCGGTGAAAACTTAAGCTGATGTTCTCTCAATAGTATTGCTAAACCATCACCATTTTTGTTTACTTGTCGCTCAATTATTTTCTCAGTCTCTCCAAAATAGAACATCGGCGCTTCTAGCCAATGTTGACATTCTCCTTTTGAGTAGTAATTGTATTTCCAACCATGCAACGATAAAATTTCACTAATTTTTTTCATTATTGAATTATTATCATCATTCATCAAAAATGACAATCGATATTTTAGTCCCATAAAAACTCCCAATATATTCTACGGCTATAAAATGCAGACATGTTGTTAACTTATAATGCTTATTTATCTTCACCATAGATTTTACACACTAGTTGCAAGGCAGTTGTGTTTTTACTAATCCAAATCAAAAGCTTTGCCATCAACAATCACTCTAGCAGCCTCTACTAATAAAAGATGATCCCAAATTTCAATCGAAAAAGTTGCACCACCGCCATATTGCTCAAGCCATTTTTCGTCAGCATTCAATTTAATTTCACAATCACCCTCTACAATATTAATTGATGTTAGTTCTACGCGATTTCCATCATAATCAATAAATCTTTTTCTACATTCCTTTACTTCATTGAAAAAGTAATAGGCACTGACACCTTCAAAGACAAGTTCACAGTTTCTCTCATCACAATCAGGAGGTAGTCTAAGTTTCATCACTATTGTATGCGCTAAAACATCAATTTTTATATCAGTGATTGTAGATTCCCATATCTTAAAAATTGCATTTTCGATTTCTTTGATATTCATTATTTAACACCTCTTATACAAATCTTCCAATAGATTTATCAGCCTTTATTTGTAACTTCCGCGTTTTTGACCCCATATATTTATAGGCGGTTTTAAGAATATTCTTATCATTGCCTAAATTTTCTAAAACAGTAACTGAAAAAATATTAAGTAAATGACTATCTTTACAATTAGATACTTCTTCAAAATAGTCAAATATTTTTCCCAATAAATCCGTGTTCGTATTTTCTTTCAATAATCTAGTAATTTCTACCATAAAGATATCTTCAATAATAACAGTTACTAAGACTTGACCGTTATTAATATTTATGGATGCTTCGTATTTTTCTTTTAGGTATGGAAAAAATATGAGCAGCGTACTTAAAAACTGTTTTATTTCTCTGTGCATTTTCATTTTCCTCATAGTTTATTGCCTGTTTATTTATGTTTTTTGTGTGATAGCCTGTTTACTGACTATCTTGTTTATTGAAAGTTTGTATTGTTTTATTGACGTTGATTACTGGTTGTAGTAATGAAAATGGTCTGTCGTACTCTTGTAAGTAATCAAAATGCCGGCCAAGCATCATCTGTTTTTACTAATCCAAATCAAAAGCTTTGCCATCAACAATCACTCTAGCAGCCTCTACTAATAAAAGATTATCCCAAATTTCAATCGAAAAAGTTGCACCACCGCCATATTGCTCAAGCCATTTTTCGTCAGCATTCAACTTGATTTCACAATCGCCTTTTACTATGTTAATTGATGTTAGTTCTACGCGATTTCCATCATAATCAATAAATCTTTTTCTATCTTCTTTAGTATCATTGAAAAAGTAATAGGCACTGACACCTTCAAAGATAAGTTCAGAGCATCTTTCATTGTAATTAAAAGGCAGTTTAAGTTTTATCACAATCGTATATGCTAAAACATCAATTTTTATATCAGTGATTGTAGATTCCCATATCTTAAAAATTGCATTTTCGATTTCTTTGATATTCATTATTTACCTCCTCCTGGGCATGGGTTTCTATGCAATAATTTAGTTAGCTTGTTATTTCGAAGCAGTTACTGAGCCGTGCAATTAGTCGAAAATTTATGACCAAAACATAATGCGAATTACGGTGTAACGAACTAACTATTAACGTTCTATTCAACTTCACCAAACGAAAGCTTCAGATCTAAAATAACAGTCAACCCCAACTCTAGTATAGCATTTATTAATATATCTTATGTACTCAAGGTAAGGCGACAATCTACAAAGTAATGCATTTAATTCATTCATTACATCTTTTCCTTTTATTTTCACTTCATAAGACCAGATATCATACGGTGCATATTTATTTATAGCAACTAACTCACCCTTTCTAATAGTTTTAGTAGGAACTAAAGAAATATTGTTATTAATATCTTCAAAATCTAATTGTACATCACTGATTGTAAAAACAAAACTTCCCGAAACTGCTGACATTTTATCTATTCTCCTATTATTTCGTAACTATTCAGTCAAAATGACAGAGTAGTATGTCATCTCGACTGTAGCGTAGCGAAATGGAGAGATCTCGCTTTTAAAACCCGAGATTTCTCGACTGTGCTCGAAATGACATAGTAAGCCACTGTGTCACTACTGCCTTGCAGGCTCTAATTATTAATTCTCAGTTCTTTAGCAATTTGCTCTACTTTTTTCAATATTTGTTCTTTGTTAAAATACAAATTAGTTATTTTCAATTCATCTTCAATATCAGAAAAACGAGCCGTCATTTCATTTAATTCACTAAAACACTTTCTTTCATCATCACTTAATTCTTTTCGATTAGTTTTCGTACTATATTTCTCTGTAAACAGACTACAAAATACCTTAACTTCATATTTACCAGTCAATAGTTCTTTAATCAAGTATTCTAAATAATCTCGATCACTCATCAATATCACCTATCTTTTTTATTATATGTTCAACTTGTTGTTTACCATTGTCATCTGCCCAGACACAACAGCTACTGTAGCATAACCTACAAGATAAGTCACACCATAGTAAACACCTTATCCAGCAAATATCACGGTGCTATTATTTGTACGCCGATTTTTTGGTATGACATATACACTAAGCGTAACAGCAAACAATTATCCACCTGTTGAATTATCCCACACCTGATCCTCTTCAATGTAATACCAATTCCCCTCTAGATTGGTTATTACAGTTTTTGCACCGCTGGGCGCTGGTTCGATATTTTCAACATAAACAATTGCTTGTGAATGTGATGAAAATTTTTTTGAATCAATCTCAAATATTATCTTCAATTTGACATCATTTGGCGTTTTCCTATAAAGTTCATACTCATCTACCCAAATCACTTTAACAGTGATAAACATCACCTTCATAAAGTGACTCTTTTTTTATCACATGAAGACTTTGTGTTATATCACGAACACTAAAGACCAGTTCCCCTTCGTCCATCCTAATAGAAGACAGCCCTTTATCCTGCACATGATCTACAATATACTGAAAATCATCTTTATTTTCTTCAAAGTAGTCAATTACGGTCTTTGGTTGATAAAGTGAAAATCCTATCTTTGGATAAATGTAGGGCTTTAGCATTAATTCATGTAGTATGATGAGCAGCAATAGTAACACTACTATCTTCATATACTTTTTTTGTTTTTTAGTCATAAATTACCTAAATCTTCTACATTAGTCACTATAAATCTTAAAATCAAAATAACCAAAGCCGAAATCTTCGGTTTTTAGATCACAGATTTTGGTCGCCTCTGCCATTAATTGCGGTATCGACTCATTAAGATAATCGATGTAACACTTAATCGCACGGGCAAAGCCGTCTGCGTCATCAAACTGGCACAGTGGAAAGCGTATTTTTGCTGTACGCTGTTCTGCTTCGCTTAAAGCGTCGCGACCTGTACAATCCAGAAGATGTGCCATGACATCGTCCTCTGTAACCTGCTGACGACATTCAATGCAAAACTTCATTGCTTCAAATTCATGGTGAACCTGATGCTTATAATTGTTATAATAAGCTTTTATACTCAGCTGCTTTGTCGTCACACCCAAATCACATATATTACGCATTACATGCACCAAATGCGGTAAGAAGATTTCACAATAAGATTCACCACTACAGTATACCGTCAAATCATAAATGCGTTCATTAATTGCACCTGATTTTTTTTCTATCATTATTCCACCTCGTTTTTAAATTTAACACTGCCAAACAAGTAATTTAATTGCTATGTATTTCAAACATCACAAACCCATAACCGATATCTTCAGTTTTTAAGTCATAGATTTTAGTCGCCTCTGCCATTAATTGCGGTATTGACTCATCAAGATAAGCAATGTAACGTCTTATCGCACAGGCAAAGCCGTCTGCGTCATCAAACTGGCACAGTGGAAAGCGTATTTTTATTATACGCTGTTCTGCTTCGCTTAAAGCGTCGCGACCTGTACAGTTCAGAAGATGTGCCATGACATCTTCCTCTGTAACCTGCTGACGACATTTAATAAAAAACATATAATCATCATCAAACTCATGCTCAACCCACAACTTATAGTTATAATAAAACGGTATGACGCGAATATAGTCGGTGGTTGCGCCTGTTTCGCATACAGCATTTAAAAGTTTAACTAGGCCACTAACTGAAGGCTCAAAGCGATATTTACCTTTATGATACATCGTGTTATCATAGATAAGCTCATTAATAATCCCCTAATTTAGTAATTTGAATAACTTTTCCTGTAACATCATCAAAGGCCACATAGTGAATATCATCTTTATAGTATAGGGTAACCGGATTACCTGTATACTTATTGATCGATGCACCCGTTTTAAATGGATTGTTTCTTGTATCTGCAATCATTTGATTTGTCCAGCCTCTTCTTTTAACTTGATTTTTGCAATCCAACATCAATACATCACACCAAAACTAACATATTCAAAATTTAAATAAGCATTACAATATTTTGAGCTATAGAAAGGTTCTAAATTTAAAATTTGCCTTTTTGTGATAAAAAGCCCACAATCAGCTATATCATTATTGTCGATTTCATAACGTAATATCTCAGTTTCTGTGTCATCATTTGCTACAATAATATCAACGTCTTTCTTTAGAAAATGTAGTATTTTTTCGTGTGTCAAAACTAATTTTTTTATGTCATCAATAATACTCTCTTTGGTGAAATCAATCTCTAAAATATCAAAATCTACTTCATAATAAATCCTATTTGGATATTTGAATTTATTGACTTCAATATTTCGAGAATAGCTATCGATCAACTCAGATGTCACTCGAAATATATCATTTTCGGTCAGTTCAACTCTGGATAAATAAGAATTAACTAAACGCATTATTTAACCACCCCTTTATCTAATTAATCATTTCTGGTTTTAACCAAATCGCAATTAGTTCGTTCTCTTTTACAACTGCTATAGCATCTTTAGCAAACTCAATCGCCGTTGCTTCACTATCCTCTCGATATTCACCCGCACATACCCAACCAGTGGTTTTGTCATAATAAATAGACCATTCATTATGACCGCCCAGTGTTACTATTAAGCCTGGTTCTATATTATGTTTAAGAATGACATGTCCTTTACTGTACTTTGGCAAAAAAAGTTGCTTTTCAATCCAACCCATGTAAGGGCAAAAACCCCAGACCTCTTTAAGATAGTTATTATCTAAACCAAAGCCAATTTGAAGATAGTTAACAACTAAGTAAATATCGCAACTACCAGCTGGTTCAAAATCAAAAGAATACTCTTTCTTTCGGTATATTGGCTTACTATTAACAGTATTAACACTTTCTTCTGTTTCAAATCGCCAATGCCATTTGCTAGCTTTCTTATTATTTTCTTTTACTAACATCATTTCCCTCACCTAACTTACTATTTGATTTGGAATACCATGCATCCCGCCTGGTCATAAATCTTCGATTTATTGCTCGGCTAAGCAGCCTAGATTATTACAACACACAAATATACATAACTGGCAATGCTCAGTATGTTTGCTAACGCAAACATCACGGCGCTACGCTTGCGACCCGATTTCTTTCGGGTGCTACATGTATATCATTAAGTGTCATCGGAAACAGTTCTTTGCCAAGGCAGTTTCGCTTTCTTTTTTGATGCGTCTGGCCAGGCCATCATAGCTGTACCTACTGATAGCACCCTGCTTATCGGTTGAGTAGCTTAGTTTGTTGATGCCATAGTAATAGTACTGACTGACGTAATGGCCCTCAACGACATTGATGATTAATCTGTATCATCTGTTTTTACTAATCCAAATCAAAAGCTTTGCCATCAACAATCACTCTAGCAGCCTCTATTAATAAAAGATTATCCCAAATTTCAAGCGAAAAAGTTGCGCCACCGCCATATTGCTCAAGCCATTTTTCATCAGCATTCAATTTAATTTCACAATCACCCTCTACAATATTAATTGAAGTTAGTTCTACACGATTTCCATCATATTCAATAAATCTTTTTCTGCGTTTTTTAGTAGCATTAAAAAAGTAATAGGCGCTGACACCTTCAAAGACAAGTTCAGAGCACCTTTCATTGTAATTAAAAGGCAGTTTAAGTTTTATCACAATTGTATATGCTAAAACATCGATTTTTATATCAGTGATTGTAGATTCCCATATCTTAAAAATTGCGTTTTCGATTTCTTTGATATTCATTATTTAATCTCTCTACTATACTTCCTAATTCTACAGCAACTATCTTCTTACCAGCTTCGATACTTTTAATGGAGTTCCTAGCAAATTTGATTTTACTAAAACACGATTATTAAATAAGACCATAAATAGTTACGTGCAAATAAAAGGACAAAAATTAGTAAAACCATTTCTCAACGCCTCATATATTTTAGGCTCAGCAAAACTAAAACCAGCAATCTGTCCATCAAAATCAATGTGTAAATATGTTTTCTGATTAATCTGCACTAAAAACTTGCTTTCTACATTGTTCAAATATAATGTTAATCCCTGTTTGGCAAGGACAAGCTTGATTTCTTTTGTTTCCGAATAATGATATTGATTTTGTTCTAAATTGAAAAACACAAAACTGGGATAGCCTTTTTCTACCTGCTTTTCAGGAAACCAGTTTTGTTTAATGTCGATAATATTGCCGATCGGATAAAATACGCTAATCTCTTTAACAAAACCTGTTTCCAAATCAAATGAAATATCAAACGGCGGATAATCACCTGAATAAAACAACTTATGAATTGTTGTTTTCCCAAATGAATTTTTTCCATTAGTCAACTTATAATTAAACATTACTAACCTATTACTTACCAATTCCAAATTAAAATGCGCAAAAATGTTTTCGCTGCATAACCTTTCTAATCTATATAACATAACAATTACCTCATTTCATTAATGCATGATAAATAACACCCGTATCACCATTAACACTTATTTCCCATCCTCCTACCAATATTTGATTTTCCCCTGCCTTTAAAGTCATTTCTGAAATCTGTTTTACAGCATCAATAAAACTATTCATTACTTCATCTTCTGCAAGCCTACCGGCTCCTGAAGCATTTGCTGAATTAATAAACTCACCAATATGTTTGGTAGCGTTAGGATGAACCCATATTTTATTCTTATTTACAGCTAAATCATTAATGACAAATGATTTTGGGACATTTGTTCCTTCCATCATTTCTTGAGTTCCAGAAATACGTTCCCAATCAAAACCACCTGAACCCGATCCACCACCTGAACCCGAACCACCACCATTAATGCTGCTTTCGAGCATTAATATATAGCCATCTCCCATAGTCGCAGCATTAGCTAGTAGTTCACTTACTGAT
>PDWI01007798.1_pt1 | contig 12813 bp, 15 predicted proteins | sample 1430891 | NCBI WGS metagenome assembly PDWI01 (sample SAMN01162508, study PRJNA174530) | Oral metagenome, whole genome shotgun sequencing project. | biome: Marine environment; feature: Marine mammal; material: Swab sample of the gingival sulcus; isolation source: swab sample of gingival sulcus... | reverse complement strand
TTGTATGGATTGACTCGCAAGTCCAACTATGGAAAAGCCCGGCAATGCTCTAACATAAGCGGATTCCACATCCACTTTTACGGCTTGATTTTCATTTTGCGTAGCACAATATAGGCGTTTCATTTTAAATTATCGTGCTTTTTGAAGTCTTTTATATTCTTTTTCAAACTTTTTTCGTTTTATGTAAGAGAGTTTTTCGATAAAAAGATGTCCCAACAAGTGGTCTATTTCGTGCTGAACGGCTATCGCTAAAAGACCTTCAAACTCTTTTTCGTGTTTGTTTCCATTTCTATCACAATAAGCCACACTTATTTGCTTGTATCTTTCTATATCTTCATAAAAACCAGGAACACTTAAGCAACCTTCAGTAAAGAGTGTTTTTCCACTTTTTTTTGTTATTACTGGGTTGATAATCTCTATTAAGTCCTCTTTTTTTTGAGTTTTACTCTCTTCATCTAACAAGTTTATAATCAAGACATTGAGTGGAACGGCTATCTGTATAGCAGCTAGTCCTATCCCCTCTTTGTTTATCATTGTTTCATACATGTCGTCTAACAACTGATGTAATGTTTCATCAAAATTTATAATATCTTTTGATTTTTGCCATAATCTTTTATCTGGGTACGTGATAATTTTGCGTATCATTTAAAACTATTCTTCCTTATAGGCTTGGATGATTTTATATTTTAAACCATCTCTTGAACTTAGTGGTAAAGAGTTAATAAGCAATGCAATGGATTCCTCTATAGAGATATTTTCATCTATATCAGTGGCTGCTATTTCTAAATCCATTCTTATATCAGCTCCACCTATAAAAAAACTAGAACCATATATCAAAGCTGCTACTCTTTGGCATGCTAATTTTACTTCTTCTATGTTTGTATATTTCATAAGAATAAAAAACATTCCACTTCCATAGTGAGCTACGATATCACTTCTGCGAGATGTTTTTTGTAAAAGTTTTGCAACATTTTTTTTCAGTAAAAACTGATTTTGATTGCCAGATATGGTTGAAAGCACACTATCTTTTATCTTTATAGCCATTAGCGAACTTTTATGTTTTTGCTTTGATAATATAGTTTGTTCTATTCTTAAACTATGAAGTAGGTATTTTTTGTTATATATATCGAACCTAGTGTCAAATATGGATTTTTCTTCCATTGATTTTAGAGAAAAGACCGTTTTTTCGTAATTTGACTTTAAAGTATGTAGTTGAGAAGCTATGAGAGCATCAAATTTTTCTATATCACTTTTTAATGAAGTTATAATATTTACTATGGTGGATTTGTTGTTTGTAGCAGTGAGTTGGCCATCGGTTTTTTTGATATATTGTTTTAGATAGGCTATATTTTTATAGGATGTGCTAATAGATTGAACCATAGACTTAATGGACGAGAAGCCCTCTTTTATCTCTTTTTCAATTTCTATAAGATGTTCGCTATTATTTACATTTACTTCATTTTCCCTCAGGCACTCTATCTCATATTTTAAGCTTGTGTTTGATTTTTCGAGCATTGTTTCAAAGTAGATTTGAAAGCTATATGGCGTTGGAGCTACCTTGTCATTTTGCATTTTTTGTAATACTTTTTGCGCAAATAAATATACCTCCCTAGGAGGTATATTTCCCTTTTTTTCATTAGATGAAGTAGTTTCCGTTGGCTTTATTATAGCGACCTCTTTGTCTAAATGAATCAATATTATGCCTTTTTTGTTTTAATTACTTAAAGCTTTTTGTTAAAACTTTGTCTATAAGTCCATACTCTTGTGCTTCTTTGCTACTCATAAAAAAATCTCTTTCAGTATCTTTTGCGATTTTATTTACCTTTTGACCTGTGTTTTTAGCTAAGATGTCATTTAATGTAGCTTTGAGCCTTAAAATTTCTTGTGCTTGTATTTGAATGTCTGTTGCTTGACCCCTTGCGCCACCTAATGGTTGGTGAATCATAATTCTAGCGTTTGGAAGAGCATATCTTTTATCTTTTGCGCCACAACTAAGTAAAAATGCACCCATAGAAGCAGCTTGTCCGATACATATAGTTACGATATCTGGTTTTATATACTCCATAGTATCATATATACTAAACCCGCTTGTTATAACTCCACCAGGAGAGTTTATGTATAAATATATATCTTTATCAGGATCTTCAGCTTCTAAAAATAGAAGTTGTGCAACAATGGACGATGCTACGGCATCGTTAATTTCTCCGCTTAGCATAACAATTCTATCTTTTAGTAGGCGAGAGTAGATATCATAACTTCTCTCGCCACGTCCAGTTTTTTCAACAACTACAGGAACGTAACTCACTTGCTTTCCTCTGATTTTTCTTCTTTTTTGTTATCTTTTTCAAAGAAAAGTGTTCTAAAAAGCTTCTCTTCTATCATAGCCATTTTAATAGCTGGTAAAAGTCCCTGTTTTTGGTACATTTCTACGTAAGCTTTTGGATCTTGACCTTGTTGCATCGCTTCAAAGTATAGTCTTTGCATTACTTCTTGGTCTTGAATGGTAACTTCTTTTTGGCGAGCTAATTCATCAACGATGAATGTAAGCTTTACACTTTTAGTTGCGTCTTCACGGAAACTTTCACGTTTTTTCTGTACACTATCAGGATTGTTTTTAAACTCTTCAATCTCCTCTTCACTAAAAGTTGACCAATTTTGTCTCATCTGCATATCCATCTCTTGCTCTAAGATGTTTTCTGGTAAGTCAAACTCTAATTTTTCAACGATAGCTTCAACAAATTTTGGCTTTAAATCTTCTTCGTAAAGTTTATCTAGTTTTTCGCCTCTAATTTGTGTTTTTATCTCAGCTTCGAGCTTTTCAACGTTTGCATCTTCGTTTTGTGGAAGAAGTTTTTTAAGCATATCTTCGCTTGGTTCAACCGGAACTTCTTTTGCTTGTATCTCGTGAACTTTTACTTTAAAAACAGCGTCTTTTCCAGCTAAATTACTTCCGCCATAATTTTCAGGAAATTTTACTTCCACATCTTTTTCTTCGCCTGCTTTTAAGCCTTTCATGCCATCTTCAAAACCTGGTATAAATTGTCCACTTCCTATCTCAAGTGTATAATTTTCGGCTTTTCCACCCTCAAAAGTTTCACCATCAACAAAACCTTCAAAGTCAAAAAGTACAAAATCGCCCTCTTCGATACCGCGGTTATCTTTGATAGGTTTTAAAGGAGCAACAAGCTTAAAAAGTTCCTCTTTTTTAGCATCTATATCTTTTTTTGTAACTCTTGGAGTTGAGTAAGTTGGAATGCACTCTTCAAACCCATCTGTTTTTATCTCTGGCTTAAAGCTTATAAGAAGTTCAACTTCGATGTTATCATCTTTTCTATCAAACTTTTTAAAACTCGGTTCACCTACAACGCTTTTAGCATCTTTGTTTAGCTCTTTTAGTCCATCTTGAAGAAGTTTTTGTAAAAGCTCTTGCTCTGCATCACTTTTTATCTCTTTTTTATATCTCTTTTTTACAACAGAAACAGGTACTTTTCCAGGACGAAATCCGTCTATCTTTGCTTTTTGTGCAAAACTCTTAGCAATCTTCTCTTCCGCTTTAGCTAGGTCACTAGCTTCAATAGTTGTAGCCACACTTGCGTTGGCACCGTTGATTTGTTTAACGTTTAAATTCATAAAATCCCTTTTAAAAATAAATTTATTTAACAATATATCAAAATTTTGCTTATCTTGTTATATAATACGACAAAAATCTTAAAATATTTATGATAAAATAAGCAAATAAAGAAAAAAGCGAGTATTCATGAGAGAAAAATTTGAAAAATCAGTTAGAACTATGCTTGAATGCGTTGGAGAAGATGCAACTAGAGAAGGTTTGCTGAAAACTCCAAATCGTGTTTATGAAGCTTATAAATTTATGACAAAAGGCTATAAGCTTGATCCTAAAGAAGTTTTAAATGATGCTATTTTTGAAAGTTCAAATAGCGAAATGGTGTTAGTTAAGAATATCGAGTTTTATTCCTTATGTGAACACCATCTTTTGCCGATAATCGGACGTGCACATGTAGCTTATATACCAGATGGAAAGGTGGTTGGACTTAGTAAAATCGCCCGCATGGTTGATGTTTATAGTAGGCGGCTTCAAATACAAGAAAGACTTACTGAACAAATTGCAGAAGCTTTACATGGTGTGATTTGCCCTCAAGGGGTTGGCGTAGTGCTTCAAGCAAGACACATGTGTATGGAGATGAGAGGAGTTGAAAAGATAAATTCAACCACTACAACTTCTGCACTCCGTGGTATATTTATGAAAAATCCTGATACAAGAAAAGAGTTTTTTTCTTTGATTAATTCTAAAGATACGGTAGCATTTTAATGCCTTTAAACAGCTTAAAAAGTCTTATTAAAAATTCACACGTAAAACTCTCGCCTATTTTTGGCACGATTGTAAATATATCCGCAACCACAATAGAAGCAACAGGATTAAATCCTGGTATTGGTGATGTGGTAAGACTTATTTCAAAAGATGGCAAAAAAGAGGGTCTAGCTATGGTGACTGAAGTTAAAGCAAAAACTTTTTTTGTGTCACCATTTGGTTTTGTGGAGGGTTTTAAGGTAAACGATAGGGTGTTTATCGATAATCAAGGAATGAGCATACCTCTTTCGGATGAACTTTTGGGACGTGTGGTTGATCCATTTATAAGACCAAAAGATGGAAAGCCACCCATTCAGCCAACTAGTTGTGGTTCAATAATAAAACCGCCTATGGATGCTATGAAAAGAGGTTTGATCGAAGAGCCTTTTAGTGTAGGAGTTAAGTGTATTGACGGACTTTTAACATGTGGAAAAGGTCAAAAACTTGGCATTTTTGCAGGAAGTGGTGTGGGAAAATCAACACTCATGGGAATGATAGTAAAAGGTTCATCTGCACCCGTAAAAGTGGTTGCTTTAATAGGCGAGCGTGGGCGTGAAGTTCCAGAATTTATCCAAAAAAACTTAGGTGGTGATTTAAGTGATACGGTTTTGATTGTTGCAACAAGTGATGATAGTCCTTTGATGAGAAAATATGGAGCATTTACTGCTATGACGGTGGCTGAATATTTTAAAGACCAAGGCAAAGATGTGCTTTTTTTGATGGATAGTGTAACTCGCTTTGCTATGGCTCAAAGAGAAATCGGACTTGCCCTTGGTGAGCCTCCCACTTCAAAAGGGTACCCGCCTTCAGTTTTAACCTTGCTTCCTCAACTAATGGAAAGAGCAGGAAAAGAGGAGGGCAAAGGCTCAATCACAGCTTTTTTTACGGTTTTGGTTGAGGGCGATGATATGAGTGATCCCATAGCTGATCAAAGCAGGAGTATTCTTGATGGGCACATTGTTTTAAGTAGGGATTTGGTTGATATGGGGATTTATCCGCCTATTAACATTTTAAATTCTGCTTCAAGGGTTATGGGGGATGTGATAGATGATGCCCATAAGGCAAATGCTGGAAAATTTAAGAGAATGTTTGCACTTTTAAAAGAGAATGAAGTTTTGCTCCGTATTGGCGCATATCAGCAAGGAAACGATAAAGAGCTAGATAATGCTATTGAAAAAAAAGAGGCTATGGAGGATTTTATAAGGCAAGATTCTACTTTGAATGTGGTTTATGAAGATAGTGTAAAAACTCTTGATGAGATATGTAAAAACTAAATCACATGTAAAAAAGTTTATATTTTTTTATATGTAAACATTTATACCATTTTAATAATAACTATTATAATATACAATAAAAAAGGAAAAAAATGGAAGAAAAAGATATAAAGCCCATAGAGGGTTTTGAAAATATGAGTGAAAAAGAGCAACTTGATGCTATTGAGGCAGTAATCGAAGAAGACATCCGACCAATGTTAGCACTTGATGGAGGAAATTTAGAGATAATTGACATGCAAAAAGATGAGTATCATATTGACGTGTTTATAAGATATTTGGGAAATTGCGATGGTTGTGCTATGGGAGCAACTGGCACACTTTTTGCCATAGAAGGGGCGCTAAAAAAGAAGGTTTCGCCTATGATTAGGGTAGTACCTATTTAGGTTTTACATGTAAAATTGCTTAAAGCGAAAAAGTGACTTTTGATTAATGGGATAATTTGGGTGAAAATATAATCTACATGTAATTATCCAAATCGCTTTAAGCACTCTAATTCTAATGTTTTTGCATCTGCGCTTAAAAGGTTAAAATCTTTAAATTGGGTTTTATTAAAAGTTCTTTGGCGCTTTGCAAGATGTGCAGTGTTTATACTTATCTTCTCTCTCATTTCATCAAATTTGTAAACCCCATCTAAGTATCCAAAAACCTCTTTTAATCCTATGGCTTTTAATGCCTTTGGCTCTCTTGTATATTTTTTTTCAAGACTAAAAACTTCATCAACTAAACCATCTTTTATCATTATATCAGTTCTTAGTTCGATACGTTTTTTTAATACATCTCTATCGAGTAAAAGCTCATATATATCAAGGTTTTCAATAACAGGTTTGGTTTGTGTTAGTTTGTTGTAAGTGCTTGGAATCTGGTTTGTTGTTAGATATATTTCTAACCACTTTTCAATACGATAAGAGTCGTTTGCAGATATGTGATTTGCATATTCGTTGTCGATGTTTTTTATCATTTGATAAGTTGAGTTTAAGTCACTCAAGTAAGTTGATATTTGTTGCTTAATTTTCTCACTAACTGGGGGTTTTTGTGACAAACCTGTTAGCATTGATTTTAGATAAAAACTTGTTCCACCTACGATAATAAGGGCTTTATCTTCTTTTTGTGCGTAATTTTTGGCTTTTTTGTAAAGATTGAAAAAGAGTGTTACGTTAAACTCATCATTTGGATAAATTTCATCGATTCCAAAGTGAATGATATCTCCTCTTTCTTTACATGTAGGTTTTGCAGAGGCTATGTCAATCTCTTTGTAAACACTCAATGAATCAAGAGAAAGTATAACGCCATTTAACTTGTTAGCTAATGTTAGTGCAAGAGATGTTTTGCCACTAGCAGTTGCTCCAAGTATTGCAAATTCAACCATATAAAACCTTTTGTTTTTTTGTGATTATATCTAATTTTGTAAAATTTTGTAAATAGTTTATATTTTGGTATAATATTTTAAAGACAAACAAAGAGAAGTGAATGAATATTTTTAAAATAGTATTTATCTTAATGTTGCCTATTTGTGTGTATGCAAGTAATTTACATGTAAAACTTCTCGAACCACTTTTGGGTATAAAGTATCGTGTTGATGGAGTGACAAATATAAAAGAAGAGTACACTGTTTTTGAAAAACCATCAATAACATATAAAAAAGCAGGATTTAATTGTAGTGGCTTTGTGCTTGCAGGCGCTAGGCAACTTTTGGGAAAAAGTATTACTATAAAAGAGGCAATCAAAGATATAAATTTTAATAGTGACGAAAATTCGTCTTTGGGAAAAGATTGGGATTTTGGAAGAGATTTGATACTAAATATTGCAAAACCGTTTAAGTACCGTTTTTTAAATTATGATGATATAGATATAAACTCGTCGTCAAGTGATGGCATACGATTAAATGACCACGTAGCCTGGTCAGATATGTTTCAACAGATGAAAAAATCAAATATTTACTTAACAACTTTTAGTAAACGAGATAAAAAAGATAGGATTTTATACTATCATGTTGGTATCATCATAAAAGATGACAATTCAAACATCTGGCTTTATCACTCAACTCCAAAAAGTGGAGTACATAGGGTTTGGCTTGATTTTGATAAAAACATGACACCATTTAAAAAAGAGTATCCAGCTGTGTCAAGTAGCAATAAAAAAGCTCTAATATTGGAATTAGATTTATCGTTGGGTTTTTAGATTTTACATGTAATATTTCACAAAATGTTCACAAATATGTGATAAAATAAAAAGTTTCTAAAGGAGATGCCATGAAAGTTGCGGTTATATTTTTTTTAATGCTCAATCTTATTTTTGCAAAGGCTGATTATACTCAGATGAGTAACGAAGAGCTTATTGCTCTAATAGGCTATGTGTCCGAGAAGAATTTAAAAGATTTTAACGCAGAGTTAAAAAAGCGACTTCCAACTTTTAGCAAAAGCGAAAAAGAAAAATATGACAAAAAAAAGCAATGACATGGCAACTATTTTACTGCTTGAAGATGATACCGCGTTAAACGAAACTATTTGTGAATTTTTAGAAGATAATAATTTTAAAGTTATTAGTGTGTATGATGGCGAAGATGCACAAGATAAGATATATGAGGAAAATATCGATATTTTGCTTCTTGATGTGAATGTGCCAGGACTTAATGGTTTTGAACTTTTAAAAAGTGAGCGTGAAAAAGGAAATGAAACTCCAGCTATATTTATAACTTCTATGGATAGCATTGATGATGTTGAAAAAGGTTTTAAAAATGGAGGAAATGATTATATAAGAAAACCATTTTCTTTAAAAGAGTTGCTTTTAAGAGTTGAAAATCTTTTAAAAACCAAATTAAATGGCCCTATTCAAATAACACAAGATATAAATTTTGATAAAGAGATCAATACAATCTTCGTTGGCAAAGATGAGATAAAATTACAAAATAAAGAGGCAAATTTGTTGGAACTTTTTTTGCAAAATAGAGATAAAATCGTTCACCACGAACTAATCCTTCAAACCCTTTGGAGATATGATGAGATGCCTAGTTCTCAAGCCATAAGAACTTATATAAAAAATCTTAGAAAATATTTGGGAAAGGAGAGTATTGTCAGTTATAAAAAGTTGGGATACAAATTTACGCTATAGTGAAAAAAAGACCCTTAGAAATTTTTTAGGGTTATACCTTTTTTTATGTCTTTGTATCTTAGCGCTTCTTGGTGTGACATATTATAATGCGCAAAAAAGCGATATGCTTCAAAGAGCTTCAAAACGCTTAAATGCTTATGCGTCAGTTCAAACTAAAGCTTTGAGACTTTTACATGTAAATTTAAATAAAACCAAGGTATATCCTAGAAATAGTGAGTTTAAGTCTGCTATTTATGACAGTAGCAAGCGTAAAATATTCTCTTTATTTGATGAAGAAGCGGAGTTTGGAGATATCATATATGAAAAAAATGGTAAGATATTTTATGTAAGAGAGCTTGAATCTTACTATCTTGGCGCAAAATACTTAATTTTACAAATAAAAGATGGTAAAAAATGGCTTCATAAAATCTACTCTTCATTTTTATGGATAGGATTGCCTTTGGTTTTTATATTTTTGATTTTTGGTTACTTTTTATCTCGCCTTTTTTTGCGCCCTATGAAAGATGCTATTGGTCTTCTTGATAGGTTTATTAAAGATACAACTCATGAACTAAATACGCCTATAAGTACTATTTTATCAAATATCGAAACGATAAACTTAAATGAATTAAACAATAAAAACCAAACAAAACTTAGACGTATCAATATAGCTGCATTAACAGTTTCTAACCTTTATCAAGATTTAGTATATTTAACATTAGGTCATAGAGTTATTAGTAAGATTGAAGATATAGATTTAAAGGTGCTATTTGAAGAGAGATTGGAGTATTTTTCTCTTTTAATGAAAAGTAAAAATATCATACTAACACAAGAGCTAACAAGTGCAAATGTGTTAGTAGATAAGGTAAAATTAACAAGACTTGTCGATAATTTAATATCAAATGCCATCAAATATAATCAAAAAAATGGAAAACTACATGTAAGATTAGAAAAGGATTTTTTTACTATAAGTAATGATGGAAAAACGATAAAACATGATAATATGATGTTAATGTTTGAACGCTATACAAGAGGAGATAGTGAGGTTGGGGGATTTGGGATCGGTCTTCACATCGTTTGGGCTATAGCAAAAGAGTATGATTTTAACATTGATGTTAGCAAAAAAAGTGAAAAAGGTGGTACATGTATAAAAATATCTTGGTAGTTTTTTTGCTTATAACCACAGTCTGCTTTGGAGACGTTTATGAGAAAAATTGTCTAAGCTGTCATAAAAAGTTTGAAGTTGGAATAGATAAATTTTTTTATAGATATTTGTTAAATTATAGTAGTGAAGAAGATGTTAAAAAAGCTATCAAAAGTTATCTTATAAAACCCACAAAGGAAAAAAGTGTTGTAGCAGATGGACTTATACTTCGATTTGGTTTAAAACCTCCAACTAAACTTAGTGAAAAAAAGCTAGATGAGGCGATAGAAGAGTATTGGAAGAGGTATAATCTTTTTGGTAAGATAAAATAGTTGCCAATAAAAAGATATTTTTATCAAAATTCACATTAAAGTCACATTTTTATCTTACAATGTCCAATATCAATTCAAAATGAGTTTCATTTAATATCAATTAAATAATATTCTGATATAATGGAACACATTAATTTAAGGAGAATATTATGAAAAAATTGTTACTAGTAGCCTGTTTTGGCGCGGTTAGTCTATTTGCAGCTGATGGAGCATCACTTTACAAAAAATGTGTATCTTGTCATGGCGCTAAAGCTGAGAAAAAAGCACTAAATAAAAGTCAAGTTGTTCAAGGCTGGGATAGTGCAAAAGTTGTTGATGCACTTAAAGGTTATAAAGCTGGTACTTATGGTGGACCGATGAAAGGACTTATGAAAGGTCAAGTTAAAAAATTAACTGATGCTGACATGAAAGCGCTGGGAGATTATATCCAAGGTTTAAAATAACTGCATTAGGAGGCTTTAGCCTCCTTTTTTACATGTAAAAAATCCAAGAAAGCGTTAATCACTTCAATAAAACGCGCTAAATGCGTTAATCTCATTACCCTACATATATAAAATTCAAACCTACTACAAATAAAATGGTATAATTACTTATAAATTTCACAAAGGATATGAATGAGAATAATATTAATGGTATTTATAATATTTTCAAGTTTGTACGCTTTAAGCGCAAAAGATGCGTATCAAAAAGCTTTTGAATATGAGAGCAAAGGAGATATAAAAAATGCTTTAAAGTGGTATAAAAAATCAGCCAAACTTTCACTTAGCAGTGTTCAAGATGAAAATTCTAGTAAAAATTTGCCTACATTTGCACAAGATGAAGTGAAAAGCTACAAAAAGACAACTATGGAGTATGAGGAGTATTTTTCCCCTTACAAAAACCGTCAAACTCAAGAGACAGTAGGGCAGATAATAACAGGACTTTTTGGACTTCAGCCATACCATACAAACTATCTGATGCCAGTTGTATATGACCATTCAGACAAAAAGGGGCGTAAGAATTTTGAGACAGAATTTCAGATAAGCTTTAAAAAAACATTTTATGAGGATTTGTTGGGCTTTGATGAAAAGTACGCTTTTGGGTATAGCCAAACTTCGTGGTGGCAAACTTTTAAAGATTCAAGTCCGTTTAGAGAAACAAATTACCGACCAGAAATTTTTGTTTATGGGTTTTATGGCAAAAAGGATTTTCCACTTAAAGGTTATCAGTTTGGTCTTTTGCATGAAAGCAATGGACAAGACTTTGGAAAATCAAGATCTTGGAATAGATTATATCTAAGAACTTTTTTGCAAGTTGGAGATTTTTTTATTGTACCTCGTGTCTGGTATAGGTTGCCTGAACGTGATAAAAAAAGTATAAATGACGATAAAGGTGATGACAACCCAGATATTGAGGATTTTTTAGGATATGGAGATTTGCAAGTGTCGCTTCCGTGGAGAAAACATCTTTTTACTGCAAAATTAAGAAATAATTTGAAATTTAATTCTAACAATAGGGGTTCGTTTGAGTTTGAGTGGACATTTCCACTTTGGAGTAAAAGCTTTTTTGGCTATATTAAGTATTTTACAGGTTATGGAAGTAGTTTAGAAGATTACAACTCCCATAGCGATAGAATAGGAGTTGGTTTTGCAGTTTCAAGATAAGAGAAAAGGAAATATTATGAGATTTTCACTTATGGCTACTATAGCCCTTTGTACACCGCTTTTGGCATCTTTGCCTCAAACTAAAACATTACAGCTATATCCTAATGCTTCATTTTTATCTTATGATTTTAAGGTAAGAAACGGCGAATTCTCCACTAAAATCCCCGATTTTGTAAATTTACAAAATTTAACTTTGCAAAGTGGATGCGTTGTGGAAAAAAGCACTATTTTAAAGACAAAAAATAGTGAAAATGACGCGGTTAAAAAGAAGATAGAATCTTTACAAGAAAAACAAGAGGAGCTAAGTTTAAAATATCAATCTTTTACCAATCAAAAAAGATTTTTAGACTCCATAAAGACAAATCTAAACTCTTTGGATAATATACAAAAAGATACGCAAAAATTAAACGAAGTATATTTGAAAAATTTGCAAAATATGCTGCGAACAAAAAAAGAGATTGAAAAAATTCAAGAAGAGCTTAATAAAATTTTAAATCAAGAGAAAGCAAGTTTGCAAAATGAGTTTAAAGCTTGGTTAAATTGCCCAAATGAAAGTAGTTTAAAGCTAAGTTTTCCTTTAAGCGGTATAAAAGTGCAAAATGTTACAAGATTTGATGCAAACATAAATGAAAACAGTCTTCAAATAACCCAAAAGCTTTTTTTAAATCACAACTTGGATGATTTACTGAAAGATATAAATATAAGGCTTTATTCATTTGCTTACAATAGCTCCCTTGAGCCAAATAGGTTTTATCCGTATTATTTACGTAATTATTCAAGAAAGTTTCGAAAAAAGGCAAGGTTTAGCGATGAAATTGCAATGAGCAGTGCGCCACAAGAAAAACTTGTTAAATCATCTTCTTCGCGAAAAATCGGATTGCCTCAAAATCTATCTACAAAGCGAATTTGGGATGTGAAAAATGTAACTTTGTTTGCAGATAAGGAGAATGAAGTTGTATTTAAT
>PDWI01007797.1_pt1 | contig 12813 bp, 8 predicted proteins | sample 1430891 | NCBI WGS metagenome assembly PDWI01 (sample SAMN01162508, study PRJNA174530) | Oral metagenome, whole genome shotgun sequencing project. | biome: Marine environment; feature: Marine mammal; material: Swab sample of the gingival sulcus; isolation source: swab sample of gingival sulcus... | reverse complement strand
CCCGTGTGTTTAACACCTATTATTAGCATCTATGAGAGGAGTAATTATGTCAGAAATTAAAGGTAATCTATCGATTCACAGCGAAAACATTTTCCCAATTATAAAAAAATGGCTCTATTCGGACCATGATATTTTTATTCGCGAATTGGTCTCGAACGCCAGTGACGCAATCACCAAGATGAAGCGTCTGGCCTCATTGGGCGAAGCCGATTTAAAAGGTGACGATGATTTTAAAATCACTGTCACTTATGACGATGCCGCTAAGACCATCGCAATTAGCGATAATGGCATCGGTATGACGGCTGAGGAAATTGAAAAATACATCAACCAAATCGCCTTTTCCGGCGCCGAAGCCTTTGTCGAAAAATTTAAGGACAAAGAAGACAAAGACCAAATTATCGGTCACTTTGGCTTGGGTTTTTACTCGGCCTTTATGGTTGCTAGTCAGGTGACGATCGATACATTGTCTTACCAAGACGGAGCTACTGCCGCTTTTTGGACTTGCGACGGCGGCACCGAGTTTACCATTAAAGACAGTGCGCGCACGACGCGCGGTACGACGGTGACACTTTATTTAAGTGATGAAGGCGAAGAATTTAAGAGCCAGTATAAAATCAAAAATACACTTGGCAAATACTGTGGCTTTATGCCCTATCCGATTTTCTTTGACGTAACTGGTCTGCCCGAGCCGGAAGAGCCCGCCAAAAGCGAGCAAGACGACGATACTGCTGATGTGCCGGAAGTGGTTGAACCGATTAACAACACCACACCGCTCTACTTAAAGTCGCCCGGCCAAATCGAAGACAAAGAATACCGCGACTTTTACCGCGATACTTTTATGGACTTCAAAGAGCCGCTGTTTTGGATACATCTCAATATGGACTACCCATTCCGCTTAAAGGGTATTTTGTACTTCCCCAAAATCAATAGCGAATTTGAGGGCATCGAGGGTCAAATTAAACTGTATAATACGCAGGTCTATGTCGCCGACAATATCAAAGAGGTCATTCCGGAGTTTTTATTGCTCTTAAAAGGTGTGATTGACTGCCCCGATTTGCCGCTTAACGTATCGCGCAGCTTTTTGCAAAATGATGGTTTTGTCAAAAAAGTACAAGATTATATCACCAAAAAGGTGGCCGATAAACTTAACGGCCTCAATAAAACCGACCGCGCCAACTACGAAAAGTTTTGGGACGACATCAACCCCTTCGTCAAGTACGGCGCTATGAAAGACGACAAATTTTACGACAAGGTAAAAGACAGCATACTGTATAAGACGACTGCCAATGTTTTTAGCACCTTGGCCGACTACCGCGCAACACTTGGCGACAAGACGAAGGGTGACGTCTACTATACATCTGATGCCGTACAACAAGCGCAATATATCGCCATGTTAAAAGAGCACGACATCGACGTGCTGGTACTGGATGAACGCATCGACCAAGCCTTTATTTCCTTTATTGAATCAAAGATGGAAGGCGTTGCCTTTAAGCGAGTTGATGCCGATGTGGCCGAGCTGTTAACTGAAGAAACTGCTGAAAGCGACGATCAAGAGGGTAAGCAAAAAATTATCGACGCTCTGGTCGCCCTCTATAAGCGCGTACTGGCAAAAGAAGATGTCAAGGTTGAGCTAAAAGCCCTAAAATCACAAGATATCGCTGCGATGATTACGCTATCAGAAAGCAATCGCCGCATGCAGGACATGATGAAGATGTACGCGATGGGTGGCCTCGGCGGCGACTTGCCAAGCGACGAAACACTGGTGCTTAACAAGAACCACAAGTTGGTCAAGTATACCTTAGAGCATATGTACGAAGAAAACGAATTATCTGACTTAGTCGCCAAGCAGCTGTACGATTTGGCGGTATTGAGCCATAAACCACTCAGCGGCGAGCAGATGAACGCCTTTATTAAGCGCAGTAATTTGATAATGGAAAAACTGCTCTAAGCAACAATCGCTTTGGCTTGGCAACAAAGTTGAGATGACATACTGTTATATCGATGATCAAACAGCTACAATCTAAATCTACTGCCAAAATTAAAAATTCCCCGCATGGGGAATTTTTTTGGTATAATAGTATAAGCTCGAATTATTGACGCCAATAGGCGATAATCTGGATATAGATGAGGTGAAAAATGAAAAAACCGTTAATTATTATATCATTTGACGGCTTAGCAACTGAAGATATCGAATTTTTAAGAGATAAGCCGGGCTTTGCCCGCTTTTTAGACGAAGCAAGTGGCTCATCGCATGTCAAGAGCATTTATCCGTCGGTCACCTATGCGGCGCATGCCAGCATTATTACCGGCTGTTATCCGCTGCGTCATGATATCGTCGACAACACCAAGGTACAACCGGAACGCTACCAAAGCCCCGACTGGTTCTGGTATCGCAAAGACATTGCCGTCGACACGCTTTATGACATTGCCAAACGCGATGGCTACAGCGTAGCGGCACTATTGTGGCCAACCACCGGCCAAGCTGATATCGATTATAACATGCCGGAAATCTTTAGCAATCGCAAATGGACATCACAACTAATGGTCTCCCTGTATGCCGGTTCACCTATTTTTCAAAGCAATATGGTCTTAAAACACGGCAAATTGCGCGACGGTAAAAAGCAGCCGGCACTGGATAATTTTACGCACGCCGTTACACTGTCAACCATTCGCGAATATCAACCCGATTTGTTATTGGTTCACTTAACCGACTTGGATTCAATTCGCCATTTACACGGTCACAGCGGTCAGCCGGCCGAAGCCGCCCTAATGCGTCACGATATGCGCCTCAACAGCATATTGGATACACTGGGCGAAATCGAAAAATACAATGACGCCTACATTGTTATTTTGGGCGATCATAGCTCAATTGATGTCACACACGGCATCAGCATCAACAGCAAATTAATTGAGTGGGGCTGGCTAAAACAAGCCGGTGACACTTTTAGCGAGGTCAAGGCGATGGCCAAAAGCTGTGATGGCTCCAGCTATATTTACCTCTACGATGAAACGATTAAAGAACAGCTGCTCGATAAATTAAAGGCCTTACAAAGTGAACATCAAGACGCCTTTGATATTGTCGAACGCGCCAAAGTAATCGAAATGGGGGCTGATCCAAGTGCGCTGGTGATGTTGGAAGCTAAACCGCCCTATCACTTTGTCGAAGATGTTTTGCCACAATTTATTGATAAAATTGAAAACATTCCTTATTACAAGGGCAATAAACATACCGCCGTACACGGCTTTAGCCCACTGCGCGACAATTACGATACCGTCTTCTACGTGCGCGGCCCTAAAATTAAGCACGGCGTTGATTTAGGTGCGATGTCATTGGTCGATATCGCGCCGACATTAGCCTATATTATGAACTGGCAATTAAATGATATCGATGGTGAATCAAAACATCTGGAAATGATGTTGGATTAACAACGAGGGAGTAAATGCATGAAATTAACCAAACTGGAAAAGAGTTGGGCGCTGTACGATTGGGCCAATTCAGCTTACACCATGACGGTGACGACAGCGGTTTTTCCACTCTATTTTAAAGCAATCGCCGCCAGCTCCGGCATTTCAAATGCGCAGTCAACTGCGATTTGGGCCAGTGTCAATGGCTATATTTCACTTATCATCGCGATACTGGCGCCAATTTTGGGCACCATTGCCGACTACTATGGCTTTAAAAAACGCTTTTTTATGTTTTTTGTCGCCCTCGGTATCAGCGGTTGTTTGTTATTGGGAATCATACCGGAATCACAATGGGTCTTGCTGCTATTTGTTTATATGATCGGCTCATTGGGCTTTTCGGGCAGCAATATCTTTTATGATGCATTTTTAGTTGACGTCACCGAAAATGAGCGCATGGACAAGGTGTCGACGCGCGGCTATGCCTTGGGCTATATCGGTAGCACTATTCCCTTTATTGCCGCCATGGCAATTATTATGCTATCGTCAAATGGCACAATTCCACTAGCCGGCTACACAGCGGTTAAAATTGCCTTTGTCATCACGGCAATTTGGTGGCTGAGCTTTAGCATACCGATGATAAGAAATGTCAAACAAGTGCACGGCATTGCGCGCGAAGACCACTATATTCGCAAGAGTTTTGTCAGATTAAGAGAAACCTTTCGCGAGATAAAAAAATATCGTGCCGCCTTTACTTTTTTAATCGCCTATTTCTTTTATATCGACGGCGTCGACACGATTATCAAAATGGCCTCTTCTTATGGCGCCGACCTGGGAATAGATAGTAATTCGCTATTGATTATTTTGTTGGCAACGCAATTTGTCGCCTTTCCATCAGCCATTATATTTGGCAATTTGGCAACCAAATTCAAGGGCAAGGTTATGCTATACGTCGCCATTGTCGGTTATACTTTTATATCGATTTACGCTTTCTTTATGCACAGCGTCTTTGATTTTTGGGTGCTTGCCTTATCGGTCGGATTATTTCAAGGCGGCATCCAGGCGCTGAGCCGTTCATACTTTGCCAAGTTAATTCCCAAAGAAAATGCCAATAAATTCTTCGGCCTTTATAATATCTTCGGCAAATTCGCCGCCATTATGGGCCCATTCTTAATGGCTTTTGCAATTGGTCTAACCGGTCAAAGTCGCTATGGTGTACTGAGTCTAATTATACTTTTTGTCTGCGGCGGCCTGCTTTTGACGCGCGTTAAGACCAATGCTAAAACACAATAAAAGGCATAAAAAAGGAATTAAAAAATAATTGAAAATAATTCTCAAAAACTTTCTAATTCCTATTGACTTTGTCGGATTAATGTTTTATAATATTGCCAAGGATTGAGATAGTCCTATCGCCTGGGGCACTCATCCAATCATGCGTTATACTCTCCCAGTAAAGAAGGCTTGTTTACAAGCCTTTTTTAATTGTTTTTTTGGGCGGAAGCGGGATAAACATACTGGTTTTTGCCTTATAGATTTCCCAGTCGGGCCGACCTTGATATTTTTTTTCAAGCAATGGCACGCCCGAGACAAATAATAACAACAGCGTAATCAGCAACGGACTAAATACTAACCAATAGTTTTGAAAATCAGAGATTGCCAACAAGTAAATCCCCCACCACTGTGTCGCTTCGCCAAAGTAGTTGGGATGACGTGTATACCGCCATAGCCCTGTCGTCATCAACTTACCGGCATTTTGCGGTTTTTTGATAAAAGCGCGTAGCTGCGCATCGCCAACTGCTTCAAACAGAAAACCGATCAGCCAAACAATTAGGCCAATCACACTTAGCCATGTCCAATTGGCGCCATATAGGTTGATGTAAATCACCGGGAAGCCGATCATGATGCTGAGCACATACTGGACGAGGTACATTCTAAAAAAGAAATAGAGCTCAAAATTATTGCCCCGATATTGTTTGCGATAAGCCTGATAGCGATAGTCTTCAGCAGAGCTGACAATGCGTCCTGCCAAATGGTAGGTTAAGCGCAACCCCCATAGCAAGACCAAACAACTGATCACTGTGGCGACAACGGTTTTCGCGCCTAATAAATAGGAAACAGCCGCCGCGACGACAAATGAGCTGCCCCAAATAATATCTAAAAAATCGTGTTTACCCTTGCGCTTGGCCACTAAAAACGTAACCAAAAACAGTGCAAAAACAGCTAGTAGAACAATTAAAATTTTCACACTACACCTCCTTTAGCCTTTTAGCGTATAGCCGATCGCCACACTGCCCACACCAGAGAATAGCTTAATGACCGATGAAATCTGATCGATATAGAGCGGCGGTTGACCGACGATGTCGGTCAACTCAACGGCAATCTTGTCGGCAAGCGCCTTATTATCGCAGTGAACTATCGCATAATCGGCAATTTTGTCTTTTTCGGCACGCAGTTTATTAATCAATAATTGGCGATTTTTTTTGTTGGAAAAAGCCAATCCGGTCACCATGCCTTCGCCGGCTTTGTTAATCGAAATTAACGGCAAGTAATGGATGTATTGCAAAAACTTGCCAATGCGCTGATTAAGACGACCGGACGCTACCATGGCCTTTAAATTTGGCACACTGACGTAAATTTTGGTTCGAGCGATCGCGTCATCTAACAATCGTTTGATTTGCGCAACAGTGTGGTTATTTTCGATTAACTCGATGGCATAGTTGACAATCAAGCCTTCGGCAACTGAATTGAGTTTGGAATCGATTAAATGAATACTGGCCTCGCCTTTAAAATAATCAATTAATTCTTGATAGCGTTGGTATAGGCCTGACATCTTGGCTGATACCGTGATAATTATGATATCATCATAGGCCTGACAAAGCGGTGCTAAAAATTTTTTGAGTTGCTCGCTGTTGGGTTGCGCCGATGACGCTTTGCCCGCCACGATAATGTCGGAAAAAGCCGTCACTTTGTCCTGATACGACACCGCGCCAACCAGTATATTAATTGGCAACAAATAGGTGTCTGCATTAAGATGATGGCGTGGCAAATCGGCAATGCTGTCAATCACTAACGCAATCTTACCGCGCTGTAGCTGTGTTAAATGGTTTTGCGCTATCATATCTTCGGCTTTAGTTTCTAGTATCTCGCCCATCTGATAGGCGCTTGCCATCACCTCGGCCGGATAATTGCTATGAATGTGCAAACGGGCCAATTTAGCGCTCTCTGAAATGACTATGCTATTGCCCAATTCGGCTAGACGTTTTTCAATTGCAGCTCGGTTATAACAACTATTTTTATTTAATAATACCTCTGTACAATAGCGTTCTGTAATAACCGCATCTTGTGCGGTATTATCGTGATAAATTTTACTAGGTAAATTGTCAATTACTTCAATTTGGGGGCGATAATCACATACCTTATCAACTAGCATTTTCATAAAGCCTTCAATAAAATACAAAAATGCCAAGGCGCCGGCATCGGCCGACTTTAAATGACGTTGCGCACTGAGCATCGTCTTAGTCTGTTCAACGGTTGCACTAAATAGCGGGTAGGCGTTTTGGTAAATTGTCGCCAAGTTGAGTTGACTGGAAACGGCCTGCTGTAACGCCTCAACCCAGCCGCGAATAGCGGTGATTATCGTTCCTTCAACCGGATTTTTAACCGCTCTATAAGCATAGTCATAACCGCCTTGAAAACAAGCCAGCAAATCGTTGACCGTCATTTGATCAGTTGGCGGCGCCAATGCTGAAAAACCGCAAAAGAACTGTGAAAAAATAGCACCGGAATTGCCGCGTGCACCGATAATGGCCAAATCGCTAACATCATCGAGCAAATGCTTAATCGTATCGGCAACTTCTAAATCGCGCAAAATGCCATGCATTAAATAGGACAAATTATTGCCGGTATCGCGATCCGGCACCGGAAAGCCATTGGCCCGATTGAGTACTTCGCGGTGTTTTGAAACGCTTTCTGCACCAGCTAAAACGCCACTGTAAATATAGGCTTTATCAATTAGCTGCGATTGACTTGACATCGTTACCTCCATCACACTATATTTATCGCTTTACTAGATTAACGGTCAATTGTGCTTTAAAATCTTTATCAAATGGAAACAGCGGTCGTTTTAGATGGTGATACTCAACATTGACGATATCTTGATTGACCGGTCCGGCCGTTAAGGCCATCACCCAATCCCCGGCCGCCGCGTTTAAATCGGGCTCCAAGTAACCCATTTTAACGACGATGATGTCATAGTCGCTAAAATCGTTTAACCCTGCTCTGGTAAATGCCGCCCAACTGCCATATTGAAAACGCTTTTCCGTCACGATTATATAGATATTATCAATGCTAACCAAAGCACAGCGACCGGCCTGGCGGTCAGTAAAATAGCGTTCAATTTTAACATTTAGAGCAAGCGGCGCACCAAAGACCGGCGCAACTTTGCCGCCAAGTGCTATGTCGACGCTTTCGGCAAGCTCTTTCTGATAAAGCAAGTCGATTGTCAATGGGTCAAAGAACGAAGCAAATAGCACTTTTTTAAGCAATTTTTTGGTTTGATTATGCTCAATAAATGCCCTTAAAACTATATTTAAGTCGCCGGCACCGCCAGCGCCGGGATTATCACCGGTGTCAGAAATAAAAAAGGGCTTTTCTTTTGATTGTAACGCAGTCTCAATCGCGCTGTCAAGCTTTGCGGTTGGCCCAACAAAATCAAATACTCGGCGCAGTCGCCAAAAATTCTCGGCCAATTTTGCGGCCTGTTGCTCAACGACGGCCGGCATTGTTCCGCTCACCACAACTGCACCATGACAACGCGCTTGGTCAGCCCAAGGAAATCCCATAAATAGCGCGGCGTCAATGATACCGTCTAATTGGCAAACAGATTCAAGTGACCGGTAAAGCGCCTTGCCCGGTTGTACCTCAGTTGAAGTCTTTTCACCCGATAATAAAATTGGCACATCTACTTTAGCACGCCATAACGTGGCCTTATCAGACAGGGCATTTAGTAAATTTGTCAAAGCGCGCTGCTTGGTTGCTTGCACATCGACATGCGGCGCCGTACGATAGCAAGTGATCAAGTCGCAGGCGTTAAACAGTTTATCCGACACATTGCCGTGTAAGTCCATTGTCGCCGAAATTAACGGCTGTTTGCCAAGTGCTTTACGCAACGCCGTGGCAAAATCGCCCTCGGCATCAACGCTACCTATAACGCTCATCGCACCATGTATATCGAGCAATATACCGTCAATTGTCGCCTCAGCTTGGGCAGCTTTTAGTAGATCAAAAAAATCATTTTGCCAACGATTATAAAAATCGCGACTAACAATGCCACCCGGTAAAGCACGCGCGATTGTCAACGGCACAAAGTCAACCTGAGCGCTGAACTGCTCTAAAAAGGGATAATAATCGAGCAGCTCACGACCGCGTTTAACTGTAAAATCGACCTCAGCTGAACGATAAGGCGTAAAAGTTGACGATTCGATATGAATGCCGCCAATCGCAATTCTATAGCGCATTTTGCCTCCTTATAGCCCGATTATTTATCATTTAGCTTTAACCCTTTGAGGGCAGCTGCAAAGGGATTGTTCTGCGCGGCAGATTGCTTTTCAGCCGCTGCCATTTTCTTTTGATAAGCATAATAATCGCGTTTGCCCCCACGCGCCTTTGCCTGTTTAATGCGCTTGTCAAAAGCAGCTTCACCCTCTTTAAAACCGCATTGACAAGTATAGAGTTTTCCTGCGCCGGTTAGGCGCATAGTCAATTTTTTCTTACACTCGGGACAACGCGCATTTATCACGCGCTCTACCGTTTTACGATAGCCGCAGTTGCGATCTACACAAACCTGTGCTTTGCTGTTTTTGCCACTTTGTAAAAGCAAAACACCACCGCAATCAGGGCACGGAGTGTTCAATTTATTATCGTACTTAAAGACGACCTCACTGCCCTTGATGTCGCCAATTAGCTGCTTAGTAAAGCGCTTAATATCGCCAATAAACTGTCGGCTATCGACCTTGCCCCTTTCAATATCGCGCAGTTTTAGTTCCCATTTGGCCGTCAGCTCCGGCGATTTTAATGCCTCTGGCGCCACTTCAAGCAATTGCTTGCCCTTGCCGGTAACGCGAATCGCCGCGCCGCTTTTTTCAATTAAACCACCATAAAAGAGTTTTTCGATAATGTCAGCCCGCGTCGCCACAGTGCCAATACCGCCACTGTCTCGCAACACTTTGCTTAATTTGGCATCATCGCTATAGGCCGCCGGGTTCTCCATCGCTGCCAATAGTGTTCCTTCGTTAAAATAAGGTGGCGGCGCCGTTTGCCCACTGGTTTGTTTTATAACAAAATCAGTAATCTGCTGACCTTTTTGATAAACTTTGACCGGCCCATTATGCTGCTTATGCTGCGTTATCGTCAAATAACCCAGCTCAATTGGTTTAGTGCGCTTGCAACTAAATGTCAAACCGCCAACTTGAGCGCTGATCAACTGCTCAGTATAGCGATATGCAGGCAGCAAATTCTCTAAAAAGCGAATCAACACCATTTCATATATCGTCCACTCAGCACGTGACAGTGCCGCTGTATTGGCAACTTCTTCGGTTGGAATGATGGCATGGTGATCGCTGACCTTGGCATCGTTAAAAAGATGCGAACCCAGTCGTTTTTTGCCGCGCAATAAAGCAGTTGCATAGACGCGATAATCGGCATCATCAATTGCCATTAGCCGCTCGTCGATGGTGGCTTTCATATCACTTGTCAAATAGCGTGAATCAGTACGCGGATAAGTCAGTACCTTGTGTTCTTCGTAGAGCGACTGCATATAATTAAGTGTCTGCTTAGGCGAATACTGATATTTGGAATATGCTTCGCGCTGCAAGGTCGTCAAATCGTACAGCGGCTCGGCATAGCGCTGTTTTTCTTTTTGGACAACTGAAGTAATCACTAGCGGCTGCCCTTTTATTTTTTGTAAAGCGTCTTCAATTTGTTCTTTATTAAAAGTGGTTGTCTGTTTGCCAATCTGCCATTTAAATAGGTCGCCGTCGACTTGAAGTTCGAGGCCGTAATAGATCTTGGGCCTAAACTTGGCAATGCGCTCGGTACGCGCCTGCACCATCGCCACGGTGGGCGTCTGAACGCGGCCACAGCTAAGCGGCACAGCAAACTTTGTGGTCAAGGCACGCGTCGCATTGATGCCGACTATCCAATCGGCTTGGGCGCGTGACTGAGCGGCAGAAAATAGATTTAGATAGTTTTTGCCCGGTTTTAGTGATTTAAATCCCTCTACAATGGCCTTTTTAGTGACCGATGAAATCCACAGTCGATCGATTGGTTTTTTATTGCCGGCAAAGGCCAAAATCCAACGGCCGACCAATTCACCTTCGCGGCCGGCGTCGGTTGCAATTACAATGCGCTTGACATCGCTGCGAAAAATCAATTTTTTGATGTTATTAAATTGTCCACCGGCACCCTTTAAGACCGTTAACTTAAAGCGTTCGGGAATAATTGGTAAATCTTCTAACGCCCAGTTGTGATATTTGCGGTCATAACGCTCCGGTTCAGCCAGACTGACCAAGTGGCCAAATGCCCAGGTGATAATGTAGTCTTTGCTTTCAATAAACGATTTTTTGTGATTATTCACGGCAAGTGCCGCGGCAATTTCTTTGGCAACTGATGGCTTTTCGGCAATAACTAACGATTTGCTCATATTTTGTCCTTTACAATAACATTGTCATATAGATTGGTAACAATGTAATATCTTTATCCTTTTTATAATCCTTGGAATAAATCAAATATTTGTCGGCCACCCTAGCGGAATACTTTTTGACAAATGCATCTAATGACTTATGGGTGCGATAAGTCGACGACTTTACCTCTATTGGACACAGCTTATTTTGGCGTGATAATAAAAAGTCGATTTCATACTTTTTTCTGTTCAGTTTGCCATTTGCCTTAATTTCGTCGTTAAAGCTGTGGTAAAACAGTTGATTGCCACTGGCTCTTAACATTTGAGCTACCATGTTTTCAAATACGTAACCTAAATTGGCCGGCAATTTATCGCTAAGCAATTTTTCATAGATACTATTTTCTGTAAAATCTTTGTCCATAAAGGCCAATGTGACGAACAACCCCGTATCAGCCAAAAACAACTTGTATTTAGCAATATCCTTACTCAAAGCCATACCAATACTGGGGTCATTACTATGATAAGCTATATTGATTGTCATTGAATCTAACATATCTTGTAGTAATTCTGCAACGCGACCAGCCCGACTATTTTTATCGACACTAGAAATCTTGTAGCGAGAAGCGTTCGAACTCAGTTGCGCTGGTATATTCTTGAAAAATAACGCCGCCTTACCCGTGCCATCTATTTTTCGAAAATCATCTTCATACAATTTTAGAATATTGCGTTTAATGCGGTCGACTTCACTAAACTTTTTACTGTCAATATAGGTTTTAACCGCTTGGGGCATACCGCCCACTAACATATAAAGACGAAAATTACGCATTAATTGTCGATTAATATTATCACCCAAAGGTTTTTTAGCGTCAAATGCTTGGCGGATATAAGTCATACTTTTAGCATTACCTATTGCCCACAAAAATTCTTCATAATCCATTGGGTGCATCTCTAAGGCAACTTCTTCACTTGGTATTAATATGTCTTTAATGTTCTTCTTAATACTTAAAAGCGAGCCAGTTTCAATATAGTCATATCTACCATCTTTGACCAAATGCTTAATCGCTTGTCTCGCCAAAGGCTGCAATTGTACTTCATCAAAGATTATTACCGACTGCCTGCGATAGAGTTCTTTTTTGCTAATCAGTTCAAGTCTCTGAAAAAATAGGTCTAAATCATATATATCGGAGAATAAATTGTTGAGTGCCAGTGATGTATTGGAAAAATCAATTAATATATAACTCTTATACTCATTTTGGGCAAATTGCTCAACAATTGTCGATTTGCCAATGCGCCGAGCACCCTTTATCAATAATGCTGTGTCACCTTTTGACGTCGCTTTCCAATCGAGCATTTTTTGATATATTTTTCTCTTAAAAATAGTTTTTTTCATAAAACCACCTAAACCGCATAAAAACTGATTTTTTCAACACTATTATAACATTTATGCCCAAATTTAGCAAATTTAAAATGGCAAAAATGCCCAGATTTTGAGAATTTAAAATGGCAAAAATGCCCAGATTTTGAGAATTTAAAATAGCAATTGCCCAGATTTTGATAATTTAAAATAGCAATTGCCCAGATTTTGATAATTTAAAATGACAATTGCCTAGATTTGATAAATTTAAAGCGTAGAAAGAAAGACTAACTATCAAAAGTCAATAGGAAAAAAGGAAATATAAGAATTAATTATAAATCCGTTTTTTGAGTACGAAAAAGTGCCAATGATGCTGTTA
>PDWI01007796.1_pt1 | contig 12815 bp, 5 predicted proteins | sample 1430891 | NCBI WGS metagenome assembly PDWI01 (sample SAMN01162508, study PRJNA174530) | Oral metagenome, whole genome shotgun sequencing project. | biome: Marine environment; feature: Marine mammal; material: Swab sample of the gingival sulcus; isolation source: swab sample of gingival sulcus... | reverse complement strand
TAAAGTTAATGGCGAAATTGTAAAAAAATAAAAAATTAGAGATATGACTGAAGAAATGATTATAGCAGGATTTGGTGGACAAGGTGTTTTGTCTATGGGAAAAATTCTAGCATATTCAGGATTAATGCAAGGACAAGAAGTTTCTTGGATGCCATCATATGGACCCGAAATGCGTGGAGGTACTTCAAACGTAACCGTTGTTATCAGTGACGAACGTATCAGCTCACCAATTCTTAACCAATACGACACCGCTATTATTTTAAATCAACAATCCATGGATAAATTTGAAGCTATGGTAAAACCCGGTGGTGTTCTTCTTTACGACCCCAATGGTATCACTCACCCACCAACACGTAAAGATATTAATATCTTTAAAGTTGCAGGTACTCAAGCTGCGGCGGAGTTAGGAAATCCCAAAACATTTAACATGATTATATTGGGAGGATACCTTAAAATTAAACCCATTGTTAAACTTGAAAACGTAATGGCAGGATTGAAAAAATCACTACCTGAACGTCACCACAAATTGCTACCTCTTAACGAATCGGCAATTAAACATGGGTTAACCATCTTAGAACAAGTTCAAGCGGTATAAAGCTTTAAACGAAACACTTAAACATAAAAATAGGATGTCCTTTGGGCATCCTATTTTATTTATATAAAATTTACATTGTTTACCAATCTAGCAATCTACGTTCTCCTTCCAACCCTCTAACCGTTTTGGCATCGTAAGTAATTTCTAAAACGCCTTTGTAGTTTCCATTATCGTCACGAACGGCAAAATACTGAATGTACACAAATTTATCTTGAAAGTTTATCCAAAAGTTTGCTTCTGATTTTTCTCCACGTTTAAATGCATCAACAATTTTTTCTACAATATGCACGCTTTTCGGAGGATGACAATATTTTACTTGACGACCGATAATACCGGGACTTCGAGGGAAAACACGATCTTCTCCTTTATTATAGTATCTTACTTCGTCGTTTTCGTCAACATAAGTAACATCAAAAGGTAAATATTTAAATATTAAATTAATTTGTTCCGGTGTAATAGAGCCTACTTCCAAGTTTATTCCGCCAATTTGCGAATGTTCTTTTTTACTATTGCCTATAAATGGAATCGGATTTACCGTTTTCTTTTGACTGTCAGTAGTTGTTTCATGATGATTGATTTCCGTGTCTGATTGAGAATCCCATGTTTTTGGAGGTTCAGGAATAATCCAACCAATTTCATCTTCACCGTTCCTTATATCTATCCAATCATGGTTGGTTAACAAGCGAGCAGAGGTGGGCAATAAAACACGCTCTTCTTTTATTGTCATTTCATAAGCTTCTTGTAATAGATTACTTAAACATTTTTTTGCTGTTTCTTCGTCTTTTTCGTTCACAGATTGTGTAAACTCTTTTGAGAGTTTTCTAATTTCATCATGCAAACTCCACATGATTGAGCTTGGATGATTAAACCCTTTTTGCTCCAGATATGGAAACAATTGGTTCTCTTTTCTTAGATAATGAATGTTTAAGTTGGAAAATTCTTTGGCAATAAGTGTCCAGTCTGAATATAAATCAATAAAACTATTTTGTGTTTCGTTTAACTTTTGAGCACGAATATGCAAATCTTTAATGAATTTATTTTCTTCAAGAAAAGTGTGTATCGGGTGTCCTTTTGTAAAAGAACTTAAATCTTTTTGTGGAATCTTTTCACGAATAATTTCAAATACTTTTTGTTCAATAAAAACGTGTTGTTCTGCATTTGAAAATACTTTCTCATCCTCAAGTTTTTGTGCTACTTCGGTTACCTCTTCAGCAGTTATTTCAGGAACGTAATCCATGAAAACTCTCAATAGTTTTTCCGCTTGTTCTGTTTCATTGTTTGCCAACGAAATCATTATCTGTTTCAGTAGCTCTTTTTTATCTTTCATTGTATTCATATTGTGTTAGTTTGGTTATTCTGAAAGCTCTATTTTTACGGCATTCATGCCTTTCTGACCTCGTTCTAACTCAAATGTAACGATGTTTCCTTCGGTAATATCTTCAGGTGCGTTACTGATATGAAAAAAGAACTTATCCATAGTAGCAATTTGTTTTATAAAACCATAGCCTTTATTTTCATTAAAGTATTCTACCTTACCTCTTAATGGTTCGTCCTCTGTTTTTTCTTTTTTGGGAGTTGAAATTTCAATATCCTCAACGGCAATCTCTTGTTTATTTTCAGGGTCAGGAGGAGTATCACTAAGTCTTCCGTTTTCATCTACGTAGGCGAGCATGTCGTCAAAAGAACTTACACCTCCGGCTTTTCGTTCTTCTTTACGTTGTTGTTTCTTTTTTCTTTTTAGTTCTCTTTTCTTTTCTAGTTCTCTCTTGTTGAGTGAGTTTGCCATATTGTTTGTTTTAATGTTTTATTATATGTAAACGCTGTTACATTTTTTGTTTCCAACTTTAATTGGTTTCATCATGATTTTAAAGACGTGTCACGATATTGTGTAACACATCTTCGAAACTTGTTTCTTCAAACAAAAAGCTATTTTGATGTAAATTTTATGGAAAGACCCGCTAAAACAGCGGAACAAAACATGGTGTGAGAGATACTACAAAAAACACTCTATTGTCCGAGAATACAAAGGTAGGTAAATAATCAACGACTTCCTATTTTTATGGGGTATTTAATGCTTTGATTTTCAATATTTCTTTCTTTGAATGTTATAATTGCGATGGTTTTCTACAGTTTTGTATTAAAGAAAAAGGTTATCCGAAAATCCGGATAACCTTTTTTCATTTAGAAAGTTAATGTTTTATTGAACAACAAGTTTCACAACTTTAATGGTATTATTATCATTTACTTTAAGTGTATAAACTCCTTTGGCAACATTATTCAAATCAATAGCTTCGGTGTATTCGCCAATTGATTTTACTCTGTTTTGTTTAATGATTTCTCCTTTAGTATCGTATACATAGTAAGTAAAACCATTTTCAGAATAAACATTAAGTGTAAATAATCCGTTGCTTGGATTTGGATATACCGATAAACTAAATGCTTCGTTAATACCGGTTGATACGTTATTGCTAACAGAAACATTCCAGTTTTTGGTTACGCCGCTTTGTGCTGTTACGGTATAAACAACCGGAGCAGTAGAACTTCCTGTAAAGTCAACGGCAGTAACTCCTGAAGTTTGCGGAGCAGCACCAATACTTGCACTCGCATTTGGCGATAAAGTAAAGGTAGGAATTAATGCTGTTAAATCAGTATTTGCAGGCATAACAATATCAATGGAAGCATTTGTAGCATCTATTGAAGAGCTTATTTGGTTCGGAATATCAAATGCTATGATTTCAGCAGCATCTGAAGGAGTGGATTGGTCTTCATAGATGTGTACATCATCAATGTTCCATTCAAAAGCTTGACCGCCTCCATCGTTAAAGTTCCAACGAACCATAAGGCTGTTTTGAGACGGAGCTATACCGACAAGAGATACATCATAAGAAGAAAATTTCGGATTTTCTAATGAGCCTTGGTCACTTGTTAGGGCTTGAACAACTTGCCAGGTTGTACCTGCATCTGTAGAAACAAAAATGGTTGCTACATCTCCTGTAAAGTTATTGTAATAATGTTCAAACTCAATTTTTATAGTTCCGGTTACTGTTGAAATGTCAATAGGTCCAACAATAAGGTCAGAGTTTGTCATCGCATCGCTTCCGGCAGCAAGGTCATCAATTTTCATGTATCCGTTCTCTCCGGTAGTACTGTTTAATGCACTATCTTCCATATAAGTCCACTCAGCACCATTGCTTCCGTTAAGAGATGTAGACCAAGTAACCGGTAATCCGTTCTCAAAGTCTTCTTCAAGAGGTAAAGTTAATGCTGTTGGTGTAACTTTAATCATAGCGGTATCCTCTGCAAGAAGTGTACATTCTGCCAAATTAATAAAGGCATCTTCCAATGCAGTATAGGCTTTTAATACAATGTCATAGTTATTAGGATTATTTAATCCGTTAACTTTAAGAGTAATTGTCTCATCGGTTTTTGTATTAAGAACATCTCTTGTTGCAGAGGTTGTTTCGCTTATCCATACGGGTGCTTGAGTTGCGTCAGATGCTATTTGTCCGATGTTTGCTCCTCCAATTTCAACATCAACGGTTGCTCCGTTTGGTAATGCCGGATTTATTACCAACATATAATCAAGCAATAAATTGGCATCTAAATTTTCATTGAAAGGTGCAGGATAATCTACGGCGTAGTCTATCACATTTTCTTGCTCTATACCTTCTTCATAAATGATTAATTCGGGAGTAGCAGTAATGCTTGTTGCCAAAACAGTTTCGTTTAATGCAATTTCATCGGGTGTCATAAGGTTGAAAAGAACATTATCAACAAACAAATCATTGTCTCCGTTACTTTCTGTTGATTCTCCGTAAAATGCAATTTTAGCAAGACCGGTATATTCAGCAAGTGAAATTTCAACGTGTTCACCGGCTCCGTTAGGAATGTTATCAAAAACGTATTCGGAACCTGCATTATCGTACAATCGTAATGTATTAGCTTTCAGCCACTTGCTCTCACCTTCAGGTTTAATAAGAACAGCAAATTTATCATCAGGAGCAACAGCACCCGGGGTTGTATTATTATATCTGGTTTTTGACAAATCAAATTCAAGGATAACCGGAGAAGAGCCGTCTCCCAAATCTACTACTGATGTTATTAACCAATGTTTTCTATCTGTTCCATAAACATTAAGTTTTGCACATTTTGTAGAGTCTGAAATGTTAGAAAAATCATCATATGTCCAACCATAAGACGAGCCTTCAAAGATTACGGTATCGGCAAGTAGTCCTTTGTTTTTTGTCCAATGTACCGGAGGTACAACTCCATCGTCAAAGGTTATAAGTGTATCGGGTATCATTGTATAATCAGCTCCTATGCCGGAAAGGGGTATGGTATAAGTATTCATATCCACATCGACAAATTCAAGGTCGGCTGTTTTTTCTCCCACTGATGTTGGAGCAAAACTTACTTCAACCGTTAAATTATCTCCGGATTGATTTGAAATGGTGTCGTTTAACTCATCAATAACATTAAGGTTAAAATCCGTAACATCAGCACCAACAAGGTTAACATTGGTTATGATAAGGTCGCTGACACCAAGGTTGGTTACGACAACTTCTTCCTGCTCAGAAACCTCACCTAACTCAACTTCGTTAAAATTAAGAACGATAGGTTCAGCTTCAAACAAAGCATCGGTTGGTATTGTTTCCCAAGTTACATTATCTATATAGATATTTTGATAGGTTGATGAAAATTTTGCACGGAAACCAAAATGCCATGTAGTATTTTCCGGTACACTTACAGGACTTAAATCAACGATAGATTGGCTGAAATCTGTGGTTAAATCAACAGTATCCACAGCAATAAAATTATCAGCATTAATTTCATCGGTAAAGTAGCCTGTAATTATTTTAGCACCTGACGAAGAACCTCTGGCATAAAAACGTACCCTTGTATTTTCAGGACTTAATGTAGTCGGTGGAGCAACAAGTATATAAGTACTGTCTGTGTCTTCCGAGCAATAAAATTCAACAGAGTTTGGTGCACTTTTATAGTTAAATAAAACTGTTTTTATTTTTGCATACTCTAATGTTGACGTATTTACAGTTTCCCAACCAAGGGTTATTTCAGGTACTGTTGTTGTTTCCGGGTCGTCAAAGTATTCTTTAAATGGCAACTCGGTAATGAATGGATTATATCCTTTCCCGCTTAGCATAACAGAATCAATGCCCTCGGAATGTGCAACATAAACTCTTGCACTTAAATAGCCTTCAATCGTTGGAATGAATTTAACATCAAAATTGATAGTTTCAGTAGTGCTGTTGATTAAACCTGTCGGTAAAGTCGGGAGATTACTGATGCTAAACTGATCATCATTTTCTCCACCAAGGTAAATACTATCAACCGTTAAGGTATCAACGCCTACATTTTTAACAGAGAACATTTGAAGGTTTTCACTGTTTAAATAGGTAATTCCAAAATTATGTTCCCCCGGTGAAACTTTACATATCGGAGTTGTTGTAGCATCTTCAAACTGCAAACGAATGTTAGGTCTATTGTTTAACAATCCCATATAGTCAACACCTCCCTCTGCCGGAGGATTCATGGGGTCAGGATTTACATTATCGTCATAAGCATAATAGCTCATATTACTTTCTGTGCTATGACAATAAAATTCATCAGAGGAAGAACCATAACCGGATACATTTTCATCAAAGGCGATAACTAAGTTTTTAGTATTATTGTAAATAAAAGGAACATCTAACACAAACTCTGTCCACCCATCAGGACCTCCTGCCGGTAAAGTTTCCACATAACTAACTTCTACAAGTTCAGAGAATGGAACCCAGTCGGTTAATTCATTTGAAGAAGTATATCCCATATAAATTTTTATATCTCCGGCATTGTTCCATACTCCCGGAGTTTTTTGATAATAAAGCTTGGTTATTTGCATATTATCTTTCATTATCTCACTTTGCAAATAAATACTTTGAGAGTAAGAATACTTATAGAAAGACTCCATCGGAAGATGAGTTTCTGTTATATTTCCATTGCCTATTTCAATCATATTTTCGGGCAATATATAATCGGAACTTCCCGATAAAACAATTTGTACACTACCGCCGACATAAGAAATGGTTAAGGTATCGGTATGTTCACCAAGTGCTGTTGGCGAATAAGTAATGCTAAACGGATAAACTTCGTTAAAAGCAAGATTTACATCACCCGGCACAAGCGAAGTAGTAAACATTTCATTGTTTGTAAATACTGCATCGGTAATGGTAAGTGCACCACCTCCAATATTTTTTATTTTAAAGATATTTCCGGAGCCTTTGCTTTGATTTCCGGGTACCATACCTGCATTCCAAGATAACAAGTTGATGTCGAAAATAGGATCGGTTGGTATTTCTTCCCAAACAACATTATCCATATAAATATATTGATAGTTTATCGAAAATTTTGCTTGGAAAGCAAAATTCCATGTAGTATTTTCCGGCACATTTATTTGACTTAAATCAACAATAAATTGCTCAAAATCTGTCGTTAAATTAACAGTATCCACAGCAATAAAACTATCTACGTTAACTTCATCGGTAAAGTAACCTACAATTACTTTAGCACCTGACGAAGAACCTTTGGCATAAAAACGCACCCTTGTATTTTCGGGACTTAATGCAGTTGGAGGTGCAACAAGCATATAAGTACTGTCAGGGTGCTCATTACAATAAAACTCCATACTATTAGGAAGACTTTGTATGTCCTCCGAGTTGGCAGAGAAAGATTTTATTTTTGCAGACCCTGTGGTTGCCGTGTTTATACTATTCCAACCAAGAGTAAGTTCAGGTACTGTCGTTGTTATTGAATCATCAAAATATTCACTGAACGGCAAGGCAGTAATAAGTTGGTTGTAGCCTTTTCCATTTAACATAACAGAGTCAATACCATCAAAATGTTCAACATAAATTTTCGCACTTAAATCACCTTCAATCGTTGGTGTGAAAGCAACATCAAAATTGATAGCTTCAGTACTACTATTAATTAAACCCATCGGGAAAGTCGGGAGATTACTGAGAGTAAACTGATCGGCATTTTCTCCGCCAAGGTAAATATTAGTAACCTTTAAAGTATCAACACCTATGTTTCTCACAATAAATGATTGACTGCTTGTACTGTCTAAAAAGACGATACCAAAGTCATGCTCTTGAGGTAAAATTTTACATACCGGAGTTGTTGGGGCATCTTCAAACTGTAAACGAATATCCGGTCGGAACTTACGAAGGGAAACGTAGCTATTGTTTGGTGGAGATGCAGGATCTGCAGGATCATCGTCATTGTGGTATTCTTTACTCATATTTTGAGATACAGCGTGATTATAAAAATAAATATCAGAATCATAATTTGGTTTGTTTTCATCAAAAGCAATAACCAAATTGTCGCTATTGTTATAAACAAACGGTTGGTCTAATACAAATTCTGCCCAACCTTCGCTATCTTCTGTCGGGAAAGTTTCGGAATAAGTAACTTCAGAAAGGTCTGACAATGGAATCCAGTCACTTAATTCACTTAGGGTAGTATATCCCATATAAATTTTAATATCTCCGGCATTGCTTAATGTTCCTGAGGTTTTACGATAATAAAGTTTGGTTATTTGCATATTATCTTTCATTATCTCATTCTGCAAATAAATACTTTGCGAGTAAGAATACCCCCAATTATATTTCATAGGAAGGAAATGAGTCGATTGAGCTGTACCTTGTCCGATTTCCACCATATTTTCGGGGAGTATATAATCAGAGTGTCCCGATAAAGCAATTTGTACACTACCGTTGGCATGGGTAATGGTTAAAACATCGGTATGTGTTCCGGTTGCAGTTGGCGAATAAGTAACACTAAACAAATACTCTTCGCCGGCAGCAAGGTTAACATCGGCCGGCACAAGCGAAGTAGTAAATTCAACATTATTTGTCAATACCGCATCGGTAATATTAAGCATACCGCCTCCAATGTTTCTTATTTTAAAGATATTTCCGGATCCTTTGATTTGATTTCCCGGCACCATACCTGCATCCCAAGATAATAAGTTGATGTCAAAGATAGGTTCGGTTGGCAAATCGCCAAATTCAAAACGGATGTTTGGTCTTTGATTTAAAACGTATGCAGTTGTTACCGAATCAGGATCAATGGGAGAAGTATTATTGATTGCAAGTCGGCTAAAGCTTTCTTCGGTTTCCGTTTGATAAAAAGCATCGTTGGCAATATAATTGCTTGAATCTTTGTCTAAAAATGCAATCACTAAGTTATCGGTATTGTTATACACAAAAGGATTGTCTAAGCTTATTTCCACCCAACCGTCGGCATTGGGAGCAGCAAAATTACCGTCAAAAACTTGAATAATTTCAGTTCCATCAATCCATGCATTTTCAAGGTCACTTTTCGTGGTATGCCCCATGTAAATTTTAACGGAATCATTTTGGGCTGTTGTCGATTTTTGATGATAGAATATTTTATGTATGGCTTGATTCGCTACATTTATTTCATCTTGTTTGTAAATACTTTGTGAGTAGGAATATTTGTCGGAGGGAGACATGGGTAAATGTTTTTCTAAATTTTCAGTATCCCAACCGATTTCAACTACGTTTGCAGGAATTTCGTAATCGCAATTTCCATACAGCATAACGGTAACATTTCCACCATTGGTTTCAATCTCAAAGGCTTGTTCAAATGTCCCGACTTCGGTTGGATTAAATGTGAAAGTAAACTCATAAGATTCCCCTGCTACAAGATTTACATCAGCAGGAACAAAAGTTGTACTAAACGATGTTGCCGAAAGATCGGTGATACCGGAAACGGTTAATGGCTCTAAACCTTGGTTGATAAGTTTAAATGTTTGTGATGTTTTTGAAATCCCAACGGGACGCATACCTGCTTGCCATTCTGAAAAATTTGTTACAGGCATTGCTTGATTGGAAAGTTCAGCAAATATTAAACGAATGTTGGGTCGGTACTGACGAAAATAATAACCGCTAGTTGGTGGAGATGCAGGATCCGGATTATTAGAGTCACTATAATATAGTTTACTCATATTTTGTGATACGGAATGTATGTAAAATTCATCACTATATGAACCCCAACCAGATGCATTTTCATCAAAAGCAATCACTAAATTATCAGTATTGTTATAAATAAAAGGCTCTTCTAAAACAAACTCTATCCAACCATTGGCATCTCCTGCCGGTAAAGCTTCGGTATAATTGACTTCGGTAAGGTCGGAGAATGGTATCCAGTCACTCAATTCGCTTAAGGAAGTATGTCCCATATAAATTTTTATTTCCCCCGCATTGCTCCAATTTCCGTCAGCTTTCCGATAATACAAATGAGTTATCATAGAATTTGTCTTATCAATTTCCGATTGCAAATAAATGCTTTGAGAATAAGAATATCCACTATAAGACCTCATTGGAAGATCTTCTTCCTTTAAATCATCTCCGGTTCCGATTTCAACCAAGCCTTCGGGGGTTTCAGCCATAATCGGAATTTGAGTAAGTCCTTGATCGGTAGTAACATCTAAACTTGCGGTTTTTACTCCTCCACCTTGAGGCGTATATTGTAACGAAACGGTAAGTTCATTACCGGAGTTTTCCGTTAAAGTAAAAGGCAAGTTTTCCGATGTGTCGGTAATTGAAAATTCGGCAGCATTTGCTCCCGTTATTTCAAAGTTGGTTACATTTATGGTTCCAATTCCTGTATTTCTTAGGCTAACTGTTTTTTCTTCGGATACTTCATTTTCAAACACCATGCCTAAATTTATGATTGCGGGGCTTGCTGTCAACACCGGAGCCGTAGGTATTTCCTCCCAAGTAAAGTCATCAATGTAAATGTGTTTATTGGTACCGTTAAAATCGGCTTTTATAGCAATATAAAAAGTACCGCTTTGTGGTGGTGCTACACTCATATCAGCAATATACTCCTCCCATTGGTTTGTTATGCTCTTGTTGGCAAGGTTAGTATATGTTGCCGGGTCGTTAGGATCTGTCATAATACCAATTTTTACAGCTTGAGCAATAGGAAACATGGTATTTGCTTTGGCATAAAACCTCACTCGTGTTCCGGTTGTACTAATGGTTGTACCCGGAGAAACAAGAATAAAATCACTGGCTTCGTCGTTCCCGTTTGATAGTTTTACTGCATTGTCGGCAGAATGGGAATTCGAAGATTGAACGGTAACGCTTCCCACATCGCTGTTTGTAAAATATGTCCACCCTGTGGGATTTGGATTGACATCCCAATTTTCGAATGCAGGTAGCGTGGTAATGTCTAAAATTGACTTTAATTTTAGATTTGCAAGTGCAAATTTTACACTCTTCCCTTTTTCTTCTTTGTGATTATCAGACAGTGCATACGCTTGCGTATTGCTTGATAATACAAAAAGAAACAAACCTAGTAAAGCTAGGTTAATAACGTTAAATTTTCTCATAGCACTAATTTTTAAAATGTTCGCAAAAGTTACATAAAAAATTTGGAAATTTCAAATAATGTCTGAGGAAATTTTATAAAAGAAATAAAAAAACATTTGTTATCAGCCGTTAAATCGCTGAATTATGAAACGACATAAAACAAGACAACCATCTAATAAAAAACAACTTAGCTATAATTTCAACAAAAAAGAACGAGCTTAATGGCTAAAAACCCAAAAGGGACGCAAAATTGCGTCCCTTTTGGGTTTTATTTCTTTTTTCGCATTGTTATTTTACCCAATCAGCGTATTTGAATGAGCAATTTTGATACGATTCATCAATTTTAACGTAAGTTGTTTTCAACGTTTTGTTAATCCATTCTTTCATTTTCTTTTGTTGCTTTTCAGACAACGTTATTTCATAAAAACGTTGGTAATCATCTTTTAAATTGGCTTCGTGTGCATCAATTTTTTGTTCGAGTTTAAAGAATTTAAACACCGATTTACCTCTAATGTCTCGTGTTTTTATAATTTTAGAAATATCTCCTTTATTCAATTGTTTTAGCACGTCTTTTGCCAAAGGGTCAAGTTGAGCTTCTTCAAACCACGATTTTCCGGTCATCATGTTTAACATAGTACCACCACTATTGGCAGAGTTTTCATCTTCAGAATATAATTCAGCCGCTTTTTCAAAAGTCAACGAATCGTTTAACACTTTGGTACGAACCTCTTCAAGTTCTGACTTTGCTTTATTGTTGCTTGCCATGTCGGTACGCGGGCTCACTAAAATATGACGAACATTTACCAAATTTCCCTTACGCTCTATCAATTGTAAAATATGGTATCCAAATTCGGTTTCCACAACTCTGGAAACATCTCCGGGAGCTTTTAAGTTAAAAGCAACCGCAGCAAATTCAGGCACTAAATCGGTTCGTGCAAGGAAACCAAGCTCGCCTCCGTTAGGTGCAGAGCCGGGGTCGTCGGAATAAAGCACCGCCAATGTTTGAAAACTGCTACCTGCAAGTACACGGTCACGATAACCATTGATAACATCTTTACAACGTTTTCGCTCGGCATCACTCACTTTAGGGTAAATTACAATTTGTTTTAGCTGATAGCTGGTTGCCAAATACGGAATACTATCTTGTGGAATGCTTTTAAAATACTTTTTCACTTCTGACGGCGTAACATCAACATCCATGGTTAATCGTCCCTGCATACGTTGTGTTAACAGCTGTTCTTTTATCATATCGCGAAAATCGTGTTTTATTTCATCAATGGTTTTTCCGTAATATTCTTCCAACTTTTGTTCAGAACCAAGCTGATTAATGTAAATACTCAAACGACGATTTAACTCACTATCAACCTCGGCAGGCGTAACTTCAATACTGTCTTCTTGGGCTTGTTTCAATAGCAATTTTTGGAACAAAAGTTCCTCTAAAACTTCGCAATTTAAATCGGCTCCGTTGTAATAGCCTTGACTTTTCATTTGTATCGCTTGTGCTTCTATCTCCGACTCTAATATTATTTCATCACCAACCACAGCAATCACCTGATCAATAATTTCCTGTGCATTAAGCTGTCCGAAAGCAACAACCAACAATACAAATACTACTTTTTTTACTGTTTGCATAAATTTAATTTTCTTTATAAATGATATTTTGCTTATTTGTAGCATCTCGATTAAGCTTATTAAGCAAATTTGTTACCAAATCTTCTTTTCGCTGATTAATAATTATTTCATTAATTTCAGCTTGTACAAGATTTAAAGGTACGGTATCTCCTATTTCTTTTATTTCATCAATTTTCACTAAAAAACGA
>PDWI01007795.1_pt1 | contig 12815 bp, 9 predicted proteins | sample 1430891 | NCBI WGS metagenome assembly PDWI01 (sample SAMN01162508, study PRJNA174530) | Oral metagenome, whole genome shotgun sequencing project. | biome: Marine environment; feature: Marine mammal; material: Swab sample of the gingival sulcus; isolation source: swab sample of gingival sulcus... | reverse complement strand
AGTGTGGTGCTGTAAACCTGATTAGGAAAGTGGCTAATTGGTGTGAACCAATGCCGTTTTTAACAATTAAAACTGTAAACCTTTTTCAGTACACTTCATAAAGATCTTTCAGATAATTATTTCCTAGGGTAATTCTTTTAATTGTCTAAGGGCGAGCTAAAGATCCCCCTCCGTGGGAGGGGGGGGCGTGAGCCGCAACAAGCAGTAGTTAAAAGTTAAAACCTAATATTCTATAACTCCCCGTATGGGTCGTCCCAGTCCGTCTTGCTATTGGCAATACAGCCCTCCTACGGAGTGGGATTAAAGGACTATATTCTAGATTTTAAGAAATAATAAAAAGATAATAATACAACGTTTTGTCTAAAAAATGAGCTTAGCTAATTCTTTTTATAGTTACCTAAGGCAGAATTCATACCTCTAACGAAATTAATATAGTCAGAAGACATATGTTCTTTGTCACTTTTACTAAGGTAGTTGTCCAAATCTCCTTTTAACTTGATGTAGTTTGTTTGAGATTGTAGAGGCACTCCTACAAAAAGGAATAGAAACGCTTTTTTTTTGTAATAAAGGATTGTATTCATATCCATAATTTATTTAATTCCACACTTACAAATATACAGAGAATTAGGCTTATATGCAAAATTAATAAGCTGGATTGACTTAGTCATCTAGTCGTTCGTTTGCCTAGCTTAGTTTGACGATTTTGACAAAAGGTATATAATACTTATATTTGTGATATGAAAATATCTTAGTCTTGGTAAACTGTTGTTTGTCAAGACTTTTTTATTTCTTATTAAATCAAAATATAAGCTCTACTCTTCCTTGAAATATTGAAAAAACACCTGTTGTTAAAAAAGATTGTCCTACAAATAAAAAAGATTGAGCTGAGAATTTTCAAAAACTCAGCTCAATCTTAAAATATTACTCCTCACAACTTGCTATTGCTAGGAACATCCTACTGCGAGGTGGCACAGACCCACGAGCCGTGGTGAGCGTTCTTTAACTTTTCAGTTCAAATCGGAAACTATGCAAAATATCATAGAATATTACTTCCATTTAATGCAGTTTTGTGTACAGCATACGAGCCGAACTTTAGCTCACTTTCGCCTAAATATAGCCTAAGTATTTGTGTATTTGTGGAAGAATGTCTATATTTGCACAAAATAAGAAATATGTGCAAATGATAAGTTTGCCTATTTAACGGATATAACTATGATAGAACAAAACTTTATAGCTCTCTATGAAGAGTCGTTTAAGAAGCATTGGGACTTCCCTGCCTTCACTAATTACGAACGTAATACCTTAACTTATCGTGAGGTAGCTGAAGAGATTGCTAAACTTCATATTCAATTCAAAGAATTAGGGCTAAAGCCTCAAGATAAAATCGCTATAATGGGCAAGGACTCTGCCGAATGGTGCGTCCTATTCCTCGCAACAATTACTTATGGTGGTATTATCGTACCTATTCTGCAGGACTTTACGCCAAAGGATGCGATGACAATCATTGAGCATTCCGAGGCAAAGGCTCTTTTCATCAATTCTCCTTTATGGGACCATATGTCTGTAGAAGGGCTTCATCATATTAAATATGTAGAGGATCTTCAGTCTAAAAAGTTGCTTTTTGATCGTGATAATTTGATTGATCAAGATAAGATTGTTTCGCTTTTTGCAGAGCAATATCCAGAAGGTTTTGCAAAAGAAGATATTCGCTACCATCACACAGCTAATAATGAGATGGTACTGCTGAATTATACTTCGGGAACTACTGGCTTTAGCAAGGGCGTGATGGTAACGGGGAATAACTTGGCTGGTAATGTGCTATTCTGTCAGAAAAAAGAAGTTGTACTACCTAGAGAAAGGTTGCTATGTTTTTTGCCTCTAGCTCATACTTATAGCTGTACGGTGAATCTATTGCTTGCCGCAAGTCTTGGAGTACACGTGACAATACTAGGACGTATGCCTACGCCTCGTATCTTGGGTAAAGCGTTTAAGGATGTCAAGCCTAGTATCGTGGTGTCTGTGCCTTTGATTTTGGAAAAGATCTACCAAAATACAATCTATCCTATTATACAAAAGCCAAAGTTTAAGTTCTTACTAAAAGTTCCATTTGTCAAGTCTGCTATACATAAAAAGATTTGTGATAAGCTACTAGTAGGCTTGGGCGGTAACCCTCGTGAGGTCATCGTCGGTGGTGCTGCTCTTAATCCTGAGGTAGGACGCTTCTTGAAAAAGATTGGCTTCCCTATCACGGTTGGTTATGGTATGACAGAGTGTGCTCCTTTGATTTGTTTTAGTCCGTCAAAAGAGTGGCGTCTAGATTCTTGTGGACAAGAACTAAAACCTTATATGCAAGTACGTATCTCTACTGATGAGATGCAAGATACTGCCTTTGCTAACGCTCAAGATTGTGGTCGTACGGTAGGTGAGATACAAGTTAAGGGTGAAAATGTCTGCTTAGGTTATTACAAAAATGAGGCAGAGACAGCCAAACTTTTCACAGAAGATGGCTGGTTGAGAACGGGCGACGTCGGCTCTAGGGATAATGATGGTTTCGTATATATCAAAGGTCGTAGCAAGACAATGTTATTAGGACCTTCGGGGCAGAACATCTATCCAGAAGAGATTGAGGCGAAGGTTAGCCTACTTCCTTATGTGCAAGAGAATTTGGCTCTGATGCGTGAGGGCAAGCTAGAAGTTTTGGTAGTACTGAATAAGTTGGCTATGGAAGAAGCTGGCATTTCTGAGGAAGAAGCTTGGGCGAATATCGTTTCGTCAAGATCTGAAGTCAATAGTCAGCTAGCAATGTATGAGCAGATCTCTCGCTTCGAGAAGAGAGAAGAGCCATTCGAGAAGACTCCTAAGCAAAGCATTAAGCGTTTCTTGTATAAGTAATATTTATTTAACAACAAAAAGAAAGAGTGTGTCGTGAGTTATCACGACACACTCTTTCCTTTATTGAGCTTATATGTAAGTATTTCTAAAGAATTTTAATTACCTTTGTGGAGAGTTTTGCTGATAGAAATAGAAGTAAAGCTTAGAAACAATTATGAATAATAAATATTAAACTAATAATAAATCAAAAAAGTATGAGAAATTTTACTCTATTTTCTAAAATAGGTAAGCTCCTCTTGAGCTTATTCCTATTCATTGCACCATTGTCTATGGTGGCAGAGACATCGCAGATTACTGTAATGTTTAATTATGTTGATATGACGGAAGCTCCTAGTGAGGCTGTCATCGCAACAAAATGTACACCAAAGCCAGGTCGTGCCTTTGGTGCAGGGATTACTTATAAGGTTTTTCAAAAGTTAGTTATCGGAGACAAGTATACCTTTACATTTACACCTGCTGCTGGTTATAAGATTCAAAAGATTACATATAATAATCAAGAGGTTGTAGACCAAAATTCTATGGAAGTAACGGTTGTTAAGTTTGATAGAACTAATCCTGCGACTAAGATGCAAGTATATGTTATCAAAGATGCTGGATCTGTTGAAGAGAAAGTAAAGGTTTCAATACCTATGAAGAAGGATGGTAATCGTTTGCGTTTTATGGTTCCAGATAACTATGCTGCTTATGAAGTAGAGGTACTGAAGGGAACTGAGATTACTTTGATGTCTGATATTGAACAAACTGGAAAGTATGAACTATCAAAAGTTCGTCTGAATGGTGGTGCTAATATCTATACAGGACAACATCATATTAAGTTTATTGCTAACGAGAATACTGTTGTTACTACAGAGTACAAGGAGAAGGTAATGCCAACAATATTCTCCTTCTATTTAGATCCTAATGAGACTGCAGGTACATTTACTCTGAAGGACTTTAATGGCGAGATTACTCGTAACAATAATACTGAGTTTACTGCTCAACTAATAGATGGTAAAGAGTATGAAATGACAGTTACAGCTAATGAAGGCTATGAGATAGAGTCATTCCAACTTCAAAGTGATACTAAACCTATCAAGGTGTCAGACAACGAGAAGAAAACAATGACACGTCGTTTCACTCCAGATGCAGCAATGCGTATGAACTATCTAACTGTTAAGTTTAAGAAAGCAGTGAAGAAGTATAGCGTTAGTGCTGTTACAACAGGTAACTTCTCAATGATGGTTACAACTACACTAGAAGGACTGGATAATGCTGACAAGGTGGTAGAGAATGGTAAAGCTACAGTGAAGGTGCAACCTAATGGCTTTAATACAGAGCTAACGATCTTAGTTAATCATAAGGTTATTGAAGGACCATTTATGCAATCAATGGATGGTGCTTATACAAGAGAGGTTACAATCACAGAAAATACAGTGATTGAAGTTAAGGCAGAGCAAGGTGTTTCTATCACTTATGATGCTAAGGAAGATCAGCACGGTAAGGTAGAGTTTGTAGGAGCAATGGTTGCTGAAAGATTGATCAATTTCGCTCACGGCTCGGAGGTAGTAGTGAAAACAACTCCTGATGCTGGCTATGTTTTAGAGTCAATCAAGATTAAACCTCTTGGAAGTAAGGAGTTCATTGACATCACAGAGGCTAAGAAGTTTACTGCTACAGAGAATGAATACGAAGTTGTTGTAACATTTGCCAAAGAAAAGCAATCAATTACACTACCTGATGCCGTAGAAGGTGGTAGTCTTGACTTCCCAGAAACGAAGGAAAGAACACAAGCCTTTGAAATAGGCTCGTCTATTACGCTAAAGCTTAACCTAAATGAAGGCTATGACTTAGTAAGTATTAAGCATAATGGTAAGGATATCTCTGATAGCAAAACATTTGTTGTTGTTAAGGGAGAGAATAAGATTGAAGTTGAGTTCAAGAAATATAAGGATACAGCTGTAGAAGGTCTTGACAATACTTCAGTACGCGTTTATCCTAACCCAGCAGTGGATTTTGCTATCGTAGAAGGCCTAGCTCCAATGACTGAAGTTTATGTAATCAACGTATTAGGTCAAAAGGTGATGAAGGCACAAGCTAACGCTCAAGGTAAGGCAAGACTTACTGTGAAGCAATTAGCTAAGGGTCTATATATAATTCGCAGTGCTAAGACTACATTGAAGCTTACTGTAAAGTAGTTTTGATGTTCTTAGTTTGAAAATAAAATATCCTCACATAGCATTTTCGCTATGTGAGGATATTTTCATTTATTACTTTTGTAGGAGAATTGGTAATATTTAATTAATATGAAAAAATGAAAAAGATAGTATTAAAAAGCTTAATAGCTATGATGTCTCTGCTCTTTGTCCTCGGCAGTTGTAAGAAAGATGAACCAAAAGAAGAGACAAAAGCTCCATTTGTAGGGAAGAAATATCTCTTATATGATGAGAAAAGGAATGATAATTTTACTTTGTCTTTTTCGGATTCACGAGCGAACTTAGTGTATTTAGTAGATGAGAATCAGGGTGAGAGTTTGTTTAGGTATGTCTTTGACTATGCTTATTACTTCCGTAGCAAGGAGAGAATCGTCAAGCTCTTCAATCCGTCGGTGAGAAAGAGCTTACAGGATAAGAAAACTGGTAAGTTTGTCAAGCAACTTGAGCTAGATGAGATCTCGGAACAGATGTCAAAGTATATAATCCTTAGTCCAGACTATACTATTGCTCTGTCAAGTTTTGAGATTGGTAGCTCAGACACGGAGGTTTATATCCAAGAAGGGAAGAAATACTCTAAGGATGTCCTTAGAGAAAAGGTGAAAGAGTTATCCAAAGAGCTAAAAGATTATGTAGAGAAGCATTCGTATGATAAGTTATTCGAAGCTTTATAGAGACTTATAGCAGATAATAGATCAGCCCCTAGCAGAAATCATTCTGCTAGGGGCTGGCTATTTATTATGCTTAGGCTAGTTGTTGCTGAGAGCTAGCTCTTACCACACGACTATTTCGTCAATAAATATCCACTTGTGAGGACGAACTGTCGCCTTGACGTTGATATAGCGAGCAGACTTCTTCGTGTAGAAGTCAAAAGTCTCAAACAAAGGACGAGGGTTGTCCACGGGCGTTTTAGGTTTGAGGATGTCTAATGTCTCAAAGTGAGTGCCGTCCTGACTGATAGCGACCTCAACATCCATCGGCATATAGACCCATTGCTCGGATTCTTGCATAAACTTCGTGAAGATATGGCTCAGAGGCATCACTTCCTCCAAGTCTATCGTAACATCTAGGTTACGTGTAAAGCCTTGCCACTTACCGTCTAGATAAGTAGGCGTACCACGTACGCCGTCAAGAAGAGTTAGTTCTCCATTAGCAGGGTAGTAGCTGTTGTATGGATTGTTGTAAGTTATCTTTTTGCCCATAGCTTTGTGTAGATCCACACGATATTCTAGGGGATCGGAACTGAGAGCTTTGCCATTCTTGAAGGTGATTGCCTTGATTGTAAGAGAGTCTGTCGTCTCCAAAGGCTCAGTGTAGATAGGACTCTCCATAGAAGGGGTAGAGCCGTCAAGCGTATAGTGAATCTTGGTAGGTTGCAGTTCGGATTTGAGTGCTACTACGGCAGAGCTATTCTTCTTATCAAACGTAAGTTCTGCGTTGATACTACCCATTTTGTAGCAGTTAAATCCTCGTTTCTGTAGTGCTTCGTTGTGGATAGAAGCACGCTTGAGGAACTTGTTAAAGTCTTTCCTTTCTGGCTTCGTCCACGCCACTTCGGCAAGAGCAAGAAGACGAGGGAAGAACATATAGTCAGCGTGAGCATTGTCCCCCACGTATTCTGTCCATAGGTTAGCCTGTACGCCTAGGATAAGACCTCTCTTGTCCTCAGCTATGTCTTGTGGGATAGGATTGTAACTATAGACTTTAGATAATGGTAGGAATCCACCGATAGCACGAGGCTCAGTCTTGCCATAGCTTTGGTAATAGTCTAAATATAGGTGCGAATTAGGTGTCATAATCACGTGATGACCAGCGTTAGCGGCAGCTATACCGCCTTTTTCTCCACGCCACGACATCACTGTTGCATCCTCAGCTAAGCCTCCTTCTAGGATCTCATCCCAGCCGATGAGCTTACGACCTTTGCTTTTGAGGTACTTCTCTATGCGTTTGATCATATAACTCTGCAGTTCGTTGAGGTCAGCAAGTTTGTTTTGCTTCATTCGTTTCTGACAGTCTGAGCAGTTAGCCCAAGTGTTTTTCCTTGCTTCGTCTCCTCCGATATGGATATATTCGCTAGGGAATAGTTCCATTACTTCGTCTAGTACCTTTTCATAGAAGTTGAAGACCTCTTCTTTGCCAATACAGACGTCAGATACTTCTATAAACTCTTCAGGATTGACCGAAGAGCAGAAGAGTTCGGGATAAGCAAAGAGTAATTCGTTGCTATGCCCTGGGAGTTCTATCTCAGGAATGACTGTGATACCTAATTTCCCAGCATAAGCCACAACTTCTCGCACATCGTCTTTGGTATAATAACCGCCATAAGCTCCTTTGTAGTCAGCTGTAACGAAGCCTCTATCCTTCTCTGTCCAGAACTTCTGCCAGTCAGCTTCTGTGCGGTAGCAAGCTTTCTCAATTAACTTAGGAAAGGCATCTATCTGTAATCTCCAACCACCGCCGTCCACTAAGTGCCAGTGGAAAGTATTTAGCTTGTAGCGAGCCATCTCATCTAGCAGTCTAAGGATATAATTCTTATCAAAGAAATGGCGAGAGACGTCTAGCATTACACCACGATAGGCAAAGCGGGCAGAGTCCTCTATGTTCACTTGTGGAATGCTGTAGCTACGATCTATGAGTTGCAGAATAGTTTGCACGCCTTGACGAAGTCCCTTGATGTCTCTAGCTTCGAGCAAGAGCATATCAGTAGTGGAGCGAAGTTTGTAGCCGTCAAAGCCTTTGATCGTGTCGTTAAGACGAATGGAGAATAGGCTTTGCTTAGAGGCGATGACCTTGAGGTTAGGCTCTTGTTTTTTGAGGTCTTTCTCTAGTAAGAAGCAGAGGTTGTCAATATCTGCTTGTGCTAGCGATTGGTCAAAGTTAATGGGGCATATTTTGTCATCATTGACGATATCAATTCCCCACGAAAGACCTTCTTGCATCTTTTGAGGTTGTGGTATGAGGTTGAGCTCCTTCTTTTCCTTGCCTAAGCAAGAGAGAAGCATCAATGTACATACTAAGATTTGACAGGTATTTAGCAATACTTTCTTCATAGTCAAACTGTGTTTAATCGTAAATATCGGTACAAATTTAATAAAATAATGCTATTAAATATTGTGTTTCAGCTCAATTTGTGAGAATATCATCCTCGCAAAAGGCATAATAATGAAGAAGGCTGTACAAAAATTAAACTTTGTACAGCCTTCTTTGATGAATAACTTTTAATAATTGAAGTGAGAACTTACTTTCTGCGACGAGACTCAGAGATAATCTGACGAACTTCTTGCAGTGTCTCTACTCGTTTTAGGCGTTCTGCCTCCACTTGTTTGAATAGTTCTTCGTTCGCTTTTGGACGGATGTAAGCTAGAGCTTCGCCTTTGCGAACACAAGTGCCCTGAGCGACAACCTCTGTGAGGCGACCAGTGAAGTTGCAGATGACTTCTTCTATGTAGCCTGCTCCACTTTGTATGTGGCAGAGTGGCTGATTAGTCTTATAGAATGCCCCCACTTGTGGTGCAGTAGAGTAGTCTGTCGGATTAATCTCCCAGATGATAGTACCAGTAGAAGTGGCGACAATTGGTTCTGTGCCTTGACGCTTGAGCTTCAGAGCGTCTGCTTCGTTGTAACCTTGTTTGACTAGCTCAGCCGAACGAGCTTTCTCAAGGTCTGCCAAGAAACGCTCCTTAGCTACGCCACTTTTGTAATCTCTATATTGACGATCGTGCATTGCAAACTCTAGCAACTCTTCGTCATCTTCGCCATACTCCCAGCCTAGCTCATCCATTTCTTTACGGTAGTCATCAAGGGCGTCAGGATAGTTAAGTTGAGGATCTGCGTCAGTGAATTCAAAGCCTTTCTCTTTGGCTAGATCTATAATCTCTTGATCTAATTCGCCAGGTACACGACCGCTCTTACCGAGTATCATTCCCCAAGTATTGTTGTCAATAGCTTGCCAACGTCCTTTGCCAGTGATAAGGTTATAGACATTCATCAGTGCAACGTTCTTGACATACTGGCTAAATGGAGTTACTAGTGGTGGATAACCAAGTTTAGGCCATACATATTCCACCTCAGCGAAAAGTTTGCATAGGAGGTCATCAACGGATAGTTCTGGCTCGCCATTCTTTTTAAGGTACATATTGATACCCGAATGCACGCCTTTGAGGTCAGCCATCATAGAACCCATCATACCACCAGGAAGACCACATCCCACGAGAAGTGCCGTTGTGAGCATATTACTTGGTTCAATGAAGTAACCTAGGAAGTCATCAATGAATTCTTGCGTCAAAGCACGAACTTTCATATAAGCTTCCATATTAATTGGTGCTACTTCGTAGCCAGCATCCACGAGCATTTCTCTGATTGTAATCACGTCTGGATGTATTTTACCCCATACAAGAGGTTCCATAGCAGTGTCAATGATGTCGGCTCCGTTGTCGCAGACTTCGAGCATTGAGGCTACTGAGAAGCCCGGTCCTGAGTGTCCGTGGTATTCAATGATGACATCTGGGTGCTTTGTCTTGATAGCCTTGACTAGACGACCAAGGAAACGAGGACGACCGATACCTGCCATATCCTTCAAACATATTTCAGGAGCACCAGCAGAGATGAACTGGTCAGCTAGATCTGCGTAATATTCTATTGTATGTATAGGCGAATGCGTGATACATAGAGTAGCCTGAGGTATCATACCAGCTTCTAGGGCATAGCCAATAGAAGGGATTACGTTGCGAGGGTCGTTAAGTCCGTCAAAGATACGTGTTATATCTACACCTTGAGCTTTTTTTACTTTGTACATCAAGCGACGCACGTCGGCAGGTACAGGATTCATTCGGATACCATTCAGTCCACGGTCTAGCATATGAGTTTGTATGCCGACATCATTAAAAGGCTTTGTGAAGGCTCTTACTGAATGGTTTGGATTTTCTCCATATAATAGATTTACTTGCTCAAAAGCTCCACCATTTGTCTCCACACGAGCGAAGCATCCCATCTCGATAATGGCTGGTGCTACTCGTTCTAATTGGTCTTTACGTGGCTGGTATTTACCTGATGATTGCCACATATCACGATAGACTAGACTTAATTTTATTTCTCGTTTTCCCATATTATATTGTGTTGAATTGTTATTGTTCGTTTGTGTTATTGATGTTGTTGTTTATTCTGCCAACATTTCCATAAAGTGTAGCTGATTAAGTGCTACAAATCCTGCTGTCTCTGTTCTTAGACGGCTTTCGCCGAGGCTTATCATCTTTGCCCCCACTTCTTGAGCTTGGATAATCTCTTCTACGGTGAAGTCGCCTTCTGGTCCAATGAAGACAGCTTGTGCCTCCGCTTGAGTATCATAATGTTTCGGTAGGAGCTGACGCTCTTGCAAGCTCTCACTAGCTTCACGGCAATGAGCCAGATAGATAGAGCCATTCTTACAGAGTGTAAGGGCTTCGCCGAAGCTCAAGCCTACCAACAGCTCAGGATACAAAGCTTTCTGCGACTGCTTCATCGCACTTAGGATAATCTTCTCTAGGCGTTCTGCCTTGAGGTGTTTGCGTTCAGCGTGCTTCGTTTTGATACAGATTATCCTATCTACGCCCATCTCTACAGCTTTTTCTATCAGCCATTCAAGGCGATCTATAGATTTTGTTGGTACGACGCAGAGAGTTAAATGCTTGTGCCAGTTCTTTTGCCAATGAATCTCTTGGAGTATCTTGAGCGTGCAATGCTTTTTACTTGCTTCAGATATTTTGCAGTGGTAGAAATAGCCTTTGCCGTCAGTTGTAAGGATTTCGTCTCCTTGACCTAGACGTAAAACTCTCAAGCAGTGCTGAGCTTCTTGTTCGGGCAAAGAATTGTCTTCTTTGATGTTTGGGCTATAAAATATTGGCAAATCTAACATTAAATCATTCTTATTAAAGAAAATTCAATTTCAAAGTTAGGTATTTATTACGATATAGACATTAACTTTGTAGGAGAATTTTAATAAATTAGTCAAAAATCATAGAAAGAAGTGAGAATAGATATTATAACTGTCCTACCTGAAATGTTGATAGAGCCGATGAAATGTTCTATCCTAGGACGTGTACAGAAAAAAGGTTTGCTAGAGCTACACATCCATAACCTCAGAGATTACTCCACTGACAAGTGGCAACGTGTAGATGACTACCCATTTGGAGGCGAAGCGGGGATGGTGCTAACTATTGAGCCGATAGAGCGTGCGATCAATAGCCTCAAAGCTGAACGCCATTACGATGAAATTATTTTCACTTCGCCTGATGGTGAGACTTTCAAGCAAGAGACAGCCAATAGCTTGAGCTTAATGGAGAATATCATCATCTTATGTGGACATTACAAAGGTATAGATTACCGCATCCGTGAGCATCTAATTACAAGAGAGATCTCTATTGGCGATTACGTACTGACTGGTGGCGAACTTGCAGCGGCTATTATCACGGACTCTGTGGCTCGTCTCTTGCCAGGTGCGATAGGCGATATGGAGAGTGCTTTGAGTGATAGCTTCCAAGATAATCTACTTGCTCCACCAATCTATACTCGTCCTGCCGAATATAAAGGTTGGAAAGTCCCAGATGTCTTGCTCAGTGGCAACCAAGCCAAGATTGATGAGTGGAAGTTCCAAGAGGCTCTGCGTCGTACTGAGGAGTTGCGTCCCGACTTGCTAGAGGACTAGAACCGCATTAGCCCAAGTTTCATAATAATAAAAAGAAAGTATTAACCCAATTAATTGCTAAGTTATGAAAAAGATTTTGAGTATTTTGATCCTTAGCTTCTTGCTAAGTTGCGTATTACCTTCTTGTTCTGTCTTGTTAGCTCCTAGAGATGTAATGATGTCAGTTCATCGAGGACAGTCTAAAGTAGAGATTTTGCAGATGTTAGGCAGACCTGATTTCCGTCGCTTCAATGAAGTTGGCGAAGAGTGGGAGTATCATCGCTCTTCTTTAGATAATAATGTCGTTGTTTTTATTGTTGCTTTTGAGCATGGTAAGGTTGTAAGGTTAGATAATTTTGAACTAGAGACACCACCGCAACCTCAGATTGTGCAAGTTGGAAGGAGTCATAGGGGCTATGGCGAAGATGATTGTCATCTTAGAAGACGATTTCTGCCTGAGATTACAGGAGCTGACTTTAGAGCATTGAAGAGCGAACTAAATTCTTTTCATTGTGATGATAAGTATGCCGAGCTAAGAAGTTATGCGGAGAACTACAGTTTTACTTCGGCTCAAGTAGTTGTTCTGCTTAAATACTTCTCTTTTGATGATGACAAGCTCAAAGCGTTGGAGATACTAGCTCCTTCTATTAGTAACCGCAGAAGCGTAAAAAAGATTATTAATACGTTTTCATTTTCTAGTTCCAAAAAACAAGCAGCACGCTTATTGAACTATCCACTAAGTTACTAGCCAAGTTTTTCTATATGTGATTATATAATAAAAATAAGAGGCTGTATCATTTTTTTTGATACAGCCTCTTATTATATATTAAAGGATTAGAAAGTTATAGCACAACCTAAGTCAAACATAAACTCATTGCGTGCTGTTACAGTCTCTTCACTATAACGCTTTGCTTCCTCTTTTGGGACTCCTCCCGCTAAATTCATTAGAGCTGAACCTTTTACTCTAAACCAATTATTTATTGGAACTTCAAAACCAGTTGAAACAAATAGTCCTGTTGTCCATTTTGTCCCATATCTATAGTATTTCTCTTTTTGAAGAAGTCCAAGACTTCCAA
>PDWI01007794.1_pt1 | contig 12816 bp, 10 predicted proteins | sample 1430891 | NCBI WGS metagenome assembly PDWI01 (sample SAMN01162508, study PRJNA174530) | Oral metagenome, whole genome shotgun sequencing project. | biome: Marine environment; feature: Marine mammal; material: Swab sample of the gingival sulcus; isolation source: swab sample of gingival sulcus... | reverse complement strand
GTTGTAACCGATGCGCAACAGGATAATGAACTGCGTGATATTGAGAAAGGAGTTCCGGAAAAAATCATTATCGAGGGTGAGCGGGCCGTGATCAGATATTCTGTTAAAGAGCGAACACGCGCGCCGTTTTTTCTGCAAAAGGGTGCTGCCGGCTGGATGTTTGATTTCAAGACAATGGCCGAGGTCATTCGTATGAATCACAGGAACAAATGGCATTTTTGTCAGCGTGATCATCACTATATGTTTGGTTTCAATGACTGGTATTTTGATAAGAACGGCTTCCCTCATTCCCGGGTCAACCGTTGATCCTCATGTATCCATGGTCAGGAAAACGGTTGTGGCATTGATAACGAAATCTCCGTCGGGCCAGCTTCCTTCTGGATGGTTCTTTCCACTTGATCAAAGCAGGATTGGCCAATCGCCGTTCTGGCTGTGGACTTCCTGTTACCGGTGATAATTCACCATTTTTTCATTTTCTTTTCATACCTGTTTCATCTGTGAAGAGTAAGGATAAGACAACGGGTGACCATGCGGCTTTTTTTATCGGAGACGCTGGTTGAAGATCTTTTTACAGATGAGGATGGGAATATGAAACGAATTGCACTGATAGTCTGCTGGATGACGGTGCTGACCTTGTGCGGCACCGCGCAGAGCAATGGTGGGGAAGAGCGGCAGGAAACCCTGTCTCCCTATTTTTTTATCGATGCGGGTGATGAGGGGATCGATTGTTTCCCGTTGAAGAAAACGACGGTCGATGTCTCCATTGTCGGGGTAATAGCTGAGGTCACGGTACGTCAGACCTATGCCAATATGGGTTCGATACCGATTCACGGGACCTATATTTTCCCGGGTTCCACCGGTGCGGCGGTTCACGGTATGAAGATGGTGATTGGAGAACGGGTCATCCAGGCATTGATCAAGGAAAAGTCAGAAGCAAAAAAGACTTTTGAAAAGGCAAAAAAGGAAGGAAAAAACGCGGCTCTGCTTGAGCAGAAACGGCCAAACGTCTTTCGCATGGAAATTGCCAATGTCATGCCCGGAGACACGGTTGAGGTGGAGTTACGCTATACAGAGTTGCTGGTACCGGATGACGGGACCTATGAGTTCATCTATCCAACGGTTACAGGCCCTCGATATCGTTCATCTTCTGATAATACTTCAGAAGCGGCCGATACCTGGATCAGGAATCCGTATCTGAAGCAGGGCCGCGATAGCGCTACCGATTTTGATATTTCGGTGTATCTCGCCGCCGGTATGAAACTTCAGGAACTCAGCTGTCCGAGCCACGATACGGTGATCGATTATGTTGATGATTCACGTGCCCATATAAGGCTCAGTGATCCGGCCACATTCAGTGGGAACCGGGACTATCTGCTCCGGTATCGCCTCGCCGACAGGGAGATTTCCACCGGGCTGCTGCTTGAGGAGGGTGGAGAGGAACATCATTTTCTGCTGATGGCACAGCCGCCTGAACGGGTAAAGCCGGAGCTGATTCCCCCGCGTGAATATACCTTTGTTGTCGATGTTTCTGGATCGATGCACGGATTTCCGCTTAATACGGCAAAATGTCTGCTTGAAGATCTGGTCAGCAGTCTGCGGCCGACAGACCTGTTCAACCTGCTCTTTTTCGCCGGTGACTCGCAGGTGATGTCTGCTGTCCCGGTCCCGGCGACCCCGGACAATATTGACCGTGCCGTCAAGATGATTGAAAGCAGCAGCGGCGGCGGTGGAACCGAGTTGCTGAAGGCGGTAAAAAGGGCGTTTGCCTTCCCGCGCAGGGACGGGGTTGCCCGTACCCTGGTGGTGGTGACAGACGGCTATATCGCTGCTGAAAAGGAGGTTTTTGATGAAATCAGCAATAATCTTGACCATACCAATGTCTTTGCCTTCGGGATCGGCAGTAGTGTCAACCGTTATCTGATCGAGGGGATTGCCCGGGCCGGGATGGGAGAGCCGTTTATTGTTACGACTCCCGGTGAGGTGCGTTCAGTTGCCCGGAAATTTCGGGACTATATTGCCAGCCCGGTGCTGACCGATATTCAGGTTCGTTTTGAAGGTGCTGATGTCTATGACGTTGAACCTCCGGCCGTTGCGGATCTTTTTGCGCGGCGGCCAGTGGTTGTTTTTGGAAAATGGCGGGGAGCAAAGCAGGGCACGGTGATCCTGTCCGGGAAAAATGGTGCCGGTCTGTATCAGCAGCGGTTTTCCTTTGCTGATACGGCCGTTGAAAAGAATTCTGAAGCACTCGGTTATCTTTGGGCACGTTCACGTATTGCCAGGATTTCAGATCATGGCTCGGGAAGAATCACCGAAAAAAACAGGGAAAAAGTGGTTGAACTGGGGTGTGCCTATAATCTGCTGACCGCCTATACCTCTTTTGTTGCCGTTGATGAAATCATTCGCAATCCGGAAGGTGAGGGGAAAATGGTCAAACAGCCGCTGCCGCTGCCGAAAAATGTTTCCAACCTCGCCGTAGGTGGTGGCATGAATCATGTCCCGGAGCCGGAGCTTATCCTGCTGGCAGTACTACTCGCCGGACTGCTGTTGTTCGGGTGGTTTCGTCGTCAGCGACGGGCCTGTTCGGGAACCGGAACCCTGTTTCGGTGAGCGTGATGGATTATCGGAAGATCGGTGGGGAGAGGATCGTTGGTTCGGCACTGATTCTGATCGCCGTCTATCAGGTCAAACGTTATTACAGCGGTGCCGACAGCGAGGCGCTGGCCTGGATTATCGGCCCGACGGCCCGGCTGGTCGAGCTGATTTCAGGAATCACCTTTACTCCTCTTGCCGGGGTCGGCTGGGTCAGTTACAGCCACGAGGCGCTTATTGCCCCTTCCTGTGCCGGGGTTAATTTTCTGATCATTCTTTTCTGTATGAGTTCTTTTCAGATCGTCTTTTCAGATCTGCCGTGTAAGGCCTGGCTGCCCGCGATCATCATCGGCACCCTTGCCGCCTGCGGGGTGACAATTGTTGTGAACGGGTTACGAATCTGGTTGTCTGTCCTGCTCTATCAGGCAGATATCTGTTCCGGCTGGTTTTCTGCCGAAATGGTTCATCGTCTGGCCGGTGTGTTCATTTACTATCTGTTCGTTTGCTGTTATTATCTGATGATTGCCTTTGTGTTGCGGTATGTTTCAGAATCGCATGTATCTGAAAGAATGGGGAACCGTCGTTTCCGCGACCTGATTTTCTGTCTTATTCCCCTTTTCTGGTATCTGCTTTTTGTTCTCGGCATCCCCTTTTTGAACCGTGGCTACCAGCATGATCCCGATTCTTTCATGATACATGGCATGGTTGTACTGGTGGTCAGTATCTTGACAACGATGATGCTGGTACCTCTGTTTTTCCGGGATAAATGGCAGAAAACGTGAGGGAGGTAAACAAGATATGATACAATCGAGGGTTGTCGTTGTTGAGGATGAACCGGCAATAGCCGAGACAATCCAGTACGCTTTGGAAACCGACGGATTTACGACCGTCTGGCTGCAGGAAGGTATGCCGCTACTGTCGCTGCTGGCACGGGAACAGGTCGATCTGGTTATTCTCGATATTGGACTTCCGGATATTAATGGTATCGACCTCTGCAAAAAGGTCAGGCGTGATTCTTCGGTGCCGGTGATCTTTTTGACGGCACGGTCCGACGAGATTGACCGGGTTGTCGGACTTGAAATCGGTGGTGATGATTATGTTGTTAAACCCTTCAGTCCGCGGGAGTTGGCGGCGCGGGTCAAGGCGGTTCTCAGGCGGATTGACAGCAATGACCGAAAACAGGGGGTACGGGCGGGCAAAAAATGGTTTGAAGTCGACCGGGAGCGGCGTGTGATCTGCTATTGTGGAACCGGACTTGACCTGTCCCGGTATGAATACAATCTTCTGCTTGTGTTTATCGAGAACCCGGGCCGTGTTTTCAGCAGGGACCAGTTGATGGAGCAGGCCTGGGACGAGCCGGATGCCAGTATGGACCGGACCATAGACGCCCATATCAAGAATATCCGCAGTAAACTGAAGAAGATAAAGCCGGACAGAGATCCGATCCTGACCCATCGCGGTGTTGGCTATTCGCTACGGGAAGGCTGAACGATGAAGGTAAGTACCAGGATATTCATCTGTTACCTTGTCATCAGTGCGGTCTGTCTCTATTACCCGTTTGACTGGGTTCTTGATACGATGCGTACCCGTTATCTCGAAGGGGTTGAGGACCCACTGGTTGATCAGGCCAATACCCTTGCCGCTCTTGTCGAGCATGAAATGGCGCAGGAACGGTTCGATCCTGATGACCTGGGCACTGTTTTTGAGCAGGTGTACCTCCGCCGTGTTAATGCCGATATCTACAGGTTGTTAAAAAAACGGGTTGATACCGAGGTCTATATTACCGATGCTGAAGGGATTGTCATCTTTCATTCCACCGATCCTGAACAGGTGGGAGCGGATTTTTCCACCTGGCGGGATGTCTATCTGACCCTCAACGGAAGGTATGGGGCCCGATCCTCACGCACCGTTGAAACAGATGCACAATCTGCCGTTTTGTATGTGGCTGCTCCGCTGGTGATGGACGGAACTATTGTCGGTGTTCTCACCGTTGGCAAACCGACAACCAATATCTCCTGGTTTGTCAAAAACGCGAAACTCCAGGTGGTTGGCATTGCTCTGCTGGCTCTGGTGGTTGCAGGGCTGCTTGGATTTCTGGTCGCCCGCTGGATCACCGTTCCGATTAAACGTCTGACCGGCTATGCCGAATCGGTCAGTGCCGGTAAACGGGCAGACTTTCCGCCGCTTGGAAAAAGTGAAATCGGTGAGATGGGCCGGGCGTTTGAAAAAATGCAGGAAGCGCTTGAGGGGAAACGGTATGTAGAGCAATACATCCAGAACCTGACCCATGAGATTAAAAGCCCGTTATCCGCTATTCGCGGGGCAGCAGAGCTTCTGGGCGAATCAATGGACGATGGACAGCGGCAGCGGTTTCTCGCCAATATTGATAATGAATCCCGTCGTATTCAGGTGATAATCGACCGGATGCTTGATCTGTCGGCCCTTGAGAACAGAAACCGGCTTGGCAGTATTGAAACGATCAGTATTCGTTCCCTGGTCAATACGGTGCTGGAGAGTCTGGAGCCGACCTTTGCCCGGAAGGGAATTACCGGCCGGGTCGAAATAGATGATGATTTGCGGGTAAAAGGCGATGTCTTTCTGCTGCATCAGGCGCTTGTCAATCTGGTACAGAATAGTTGTGATTTCAGTGGTGCCGGGACCACGATCACTGTTCGGGCAATTGTCACTGGTACGTTTGTTGATCTGCTGGTCTGTGATCAGGGGACCGGGATAGCCGATTACGCGAAGGAGCGGATTTTCGAAAAGTTTTTTTCATTGCAGCGTCCGGACACGGATAAAAAAAGTACCGGGCTCGGGCTTAATTTTGTCAGACAGGTGGCCCTGCTCCACGGTGGCGATATCAGAATTGTCAACCGTCCTGAAGGGGGAGCTGAAGCCCGGCTGAGTATCAGGAAGTCTCCTGATACATAAATTCATTTAGAAAAAGTTTTCTTTCGACCCGTTCTTCAATAACAATATCGGGTTTGAAGAAGGGAAGAATCTCTTCAATATTCTGTTGATCGTATGATTTCCAGAGGTATATGACTTCGCCGAAGTTTTCGGAAACATAAGGTTCCAGAGCCACGAAAAAAGAGTCTCTGAAGATGACGGCTTTCAGTTTCTTCCCCTGACATTTCTTGACCAGTGTCGGTTTGTCTTCGGCTGCTGGAAGGTTGCTCAGTGTCGCGGTGAATGATACCGGCTTGGCGCAGGAACGATAGGGGAAAAGAAATTTGACCTGATCTTCAATCGGTTCAAAGTCGAGCAGCATCTTTGCCAGATCCCCGCAGTGTTTTTGTTGCTTCGGTGAACACATAACCGGTTTTGGCCCGGAAAAAGCGAAATTGGTGCGAAACGATTCACCGGGGAAGTATTCTGAGAGTTTCTTGATTATTTGCAGGTAGGCGAGGTACGCCCCATAGCGTGTCCAGTGGGTGTCGCTTTTTAAGTAGACCTGTTTTTTCGTGCTTTTGGCTTTTTTCAGAGGACCGGCAAGGGTGATAAGTTCCCGTTGTGCAATTTCCGGGCGGGCTTCGATCAATTGCTGTAACCTGCCGGGAGCATATAGTTCCTGCCAGTTTTCCATCAGATGTTCCGGGTAGATCCGTTGTTTGTCCGGTGCCGCAATCAGCAGGTATTGTATGCCTTTTTCGGCGAGCCAGGTTCTCTTTTTCTGGTAATGCTCTACCCAGTTTTTGAGTTCATCCTGCGAGAGCAGGTTCTTTCCCGCATAATCAAGGAGGGAATCGGTCTGACCAAGATAGAGCCAACCATTGATTCCCTGGTGGACCAGGGTCTGGCTGCCCGTTATGCCGAACCGCTTTCTTACCTCCCGCTGATAACGATAGATAAAAAAACCTCTGAAGCCGAAATGGTCGTCAAAATAGGTGTCGACTCCTTTGAAAAAAGGCCGTATCTGTTCCGGTGATTGGGGGGAATGAGGAAAATGAGCCAGAGCCCTTTTCTCGGTGAAGGAAAAATAGCTCTTTTGTGTCAGGAACATCTTGATCGGCGGGGTGCAGAGAAAGACGATGAAGGTCAAAATCAGCAGCCACTGGTATATGATGTTAAAGAGACCTTTTTGCATGATGTTCTAAAAGCGGAAATAGATAAACGGGTTGTACACTCCGGCTGCAAGGCTGATAACTGAAAAATAGAGCAGTAAGACCATTACTGCCAGTTTGCACAGGTTACCGGCAGCATCAACAGCGTGAAAATACCGTGTGCTGATCCGCTCTTTTATTCTTTTTTCCCTGAGCCATGACAGAACCGGCAGGCTGAAGAAGAGACCGCAACACAGCTCGAATTGTTCCTTCTTGTTTAACAGTTCCGGGATGGCGGCCACCTGATCTGATTGTGATCCAAACATGATGCCGATATAGGTCAATGCCTGGGGCAGGGTTTCCGAACGAAAAATGACCCAGCCCAGTATGATAATCAGCAGCGTCATGGCAATACGCAGCGGAACCCAGAGCTTTTCCAGCAGGCTCCCCACTGCAGTTCGCTCAAGCAGCAGAAAGAATCCGTGATACAGCCCCCAGACAATAAAGGTCCATGCCGCTCCATGCCAGAGACCGCAAAGGAAAAAAACGGTTATCAGGTTGACCCCGGTTCTGATTCTGCCTTTTCTGTTACCGCCGAGTGGAATGTATACATAGTCACGGAACCAGCTGGACAGGGACATATGCCAGCGTCTCCAGAATTCCCGGATTGATTTTGAAACATATGGATAATGAAAGTTTTCCAGAAAATGGAAGCCGAACATTCTGCCCAGGCCGATGGCCATATCTGAATAACCGGAGAAATCAAAATAGATCTGTACGGTATAGCAGACGGCACCAAGCCAGGCCAGTGATGTTGTCAACTCATTTTCCGGCAGTGAGAAAATGCGGTCGGCAACTGCTGCCATCGGGTTGGCGATCAGGATCTTTTTACTGAGTCCGAAGATAAAACGCTGAATTCCCGCAGCCAGGGTTGCAACCGCCATCCTGCGTACGGATATCTGCTCTGCAATATCCTGGTAACGGACAATGGGGCCGGCAATGAGCTGGGGAAACAGTGATATGTAGAGGGCAAGCCGGAGCAGGCTTTTCTGGGGCGTGACCTTTTCTCGATAGACATCGATAATATAAGAAAGGGCCTGAAAGGTGAAAAAAGAAATCCCGATCGGCAGTCTGATCGGAGCCAGATCAATGGCGCAGTCATATGATGAGAGGACGCTATTGATATTTTCAGCGACAAAGGTGGCATATTTGAAATAACCGAGCAGCAGCAGGTTCAGTATAACCGTTGTTGCCAGCCACCATTTTTTTCGCAAGACCGTTCCGGAGGTGGCGATGATGCGTCCTCCGGTATAATTGATTCCGATTGATACAAGCATCAGTACCAGGTAGACACCTTCTCCCCAGGCGTAGAAGAACAGACTTGCCATTAACAGCAGCAGGTTGCGGCCATTTGTTCCTGCCAGCAGGTACAGCAGCAGTACCGACGGCAGGAAGAAAAACAGGAATGTAATTGATGAGAAGACCATTGTTTTGAACAGGTACGAGGTTATGACGGGAACTATAGGGGGAAAGAGCGGCCATGACAAGAGCAATCTTGCCTGTTACTGCTTTTTCCCTGAGTGGTTCAAGAAGATGTGCTTGATGAAATGACAGGCTTTTCTCCGGGAAGTGGTAAAGAATTCTCTGGACGGGGGTGTTGATATGAAGTAATCCATGAAAAGGGCGATCTTTTGCTGAAGATCGTGACTGGTACGGGATTATCGTATTTCTTCGTTTGACAGGATGTCCGTAAGGAACGAAAAGCAAGGAGGAACTGACTGATGATAACTTATCTCTACTGGTTTCTGGTATCCGCTGCGACTATTGCTGCCCTTTTTTTAATTGGTGTCAAGGGTGGCAAGTGGAAAATTGCGGTCGGTGTAGCCGTTGTCCTTCTGGCTGCTGGCTGGGCCACCTACTATTTCAGGTTGGAGCAGATGTTTGTCAAGCGGTATGGCGGGGTGATGACGATCAGTGTACCGCCGGGACAATACCATCTCAATGCAACATGGAAGGATGATAATCTCTGGATTGAAAACTATGATCCGCAGACCAACACCTGTATTTTCAGTGAGTATGCACGGGGTAATATGCTTGAAGGCCGGGTGACCATCAAGAATTGTAACCCATTGCTGCCGGATAAATAGCGACTAATTGTTTTCTGATGAGTTGCTATTTGTTAAAAAGTAAATATATATCTTAGGAACCAATTACATTATTGGTGTTATGTGTCGTAAAAAAAATAATAGTGTATTTTAACGAGGAGGAGTTCCATGCAGAACCAACGTATTGTAAAAGCTGAAGCCCATTGTGATGGCCCGTGCGGTATCTACGACCCTGCCAGTGCCAGAATAGCAGTAGAAGCAGTTGTATCAATGACGAAAAAGCTGTTAGATCTGGAGCCGCCGGATCACAGCAACAAGGATAATTTTACCGCCTATCTGAACACCTTTTCCCGTTATTCACAGGTCAAGGAAGAGCAGGCACATATTGCCAAAACGGAGCTCCTTGTTCTTTGGACAGATTATTTCAAGGAGCCTCATCTTGAAACCTATCCTCAGCTTCATGATCTGTTCTGGAAAGCTGCGAAATTATGCTCCGCCTGCAAGGTTGAGGTAAGCCAGGATCGCGCTGATGAATTACTGGCTTGTGTCAAAGAGATTCATGATATTTTCTGGGCGACCAAAAATAAAGAAGTTCCCTGGGTTCTTGCCGGGTAATGCTGGTACAGCTTGATGGACACAGTATGTTCCCCACCTTTCGTGATGGGGACATACTGGATGTCGATACCGATGCCTACCTGACCAGCTCTCCCCGGATAGGTGATGTTGTTCTGGCGGATCACCCCTTTATTAAAAACTGTTACATCATCAAGCGGGTTCATGATATCACCAAAGATGACCGGTTGATCCTGCATGGCGATTCTACGCTGGAAAGTACCGATAGCAGAAGTTTTGGTTCGGTAGCCTTGAAACATATCCGTGGCAGGGTTGTTGCCAGACAATAAATTTTTTGAATTAACGATATAACAGGTTTGGTTTATACATTGCGTTGCCGCATATCTTGTCAGGTATGATCGGCCTGCCCTTCCGCTGGCTGTAAAGAGAGAGGTCTGGATTGAAAACCGCTGTAAAATTGCTGGTCAGTTGTCTCCTGATTTTTTTGTTGTATCGCGCAACTCCACTGGCGGATATCTGGGAGTTGATGCGTCAGGTGGATGTTCGGTTTTTTATTCCGATCACATTGCTGCTGCTGCTCAATACCGTTCTCAGCGCCCTGAAATGGCGCCTTTTCCTGCTGGCTGACGGGGTCGATATTCCTCTTGCGGTTTTGACCAGAACCTATCTTGTCGGTTCCTTTTACAATATGTTCCTGCCGTCCAGTATAGGCGGCGACTATTACCGAATTTATGATATTGCCCGGAGAAGCAACGAAACCATTCGTTCGGCTGCCTCGGTTTTTGCCGACCGTTTCTCCGGTTTCCTGGCGATGGTAACGCTGGCCCTGGTCAGTTCGGTCATTGTTTCTATCCATATTGGCAGCCTGATGTTTTTTATCGGACCGGTTGTTCTCTTCCTCGTCATCCTGATGTTGACCATCGCGCTTTACCGGGAAACGCCGTTTCGGTTGCTGCTGAAATGGACGTGTCTTGACCGGATTGCAGCCGTTTCCCGGATTTGCGACAAATTATTTGAATCCTTTGCCTGTTATGGCAGCGATTATCGTCTGCTGGTAAAGATCATGATAATCAGTTTTGTCTTCCAGTCACTGGTTATTACCATTACCTATTTACTGGCGTTATCGTTGCATGCAGTGGTGCCGTTTTCCTATTTCAGTGCCTTTGTCCCGTTGATCAATTTGATGGAAGCCCTGCCGATTTCGATCTACGGTATTGGTGTCAGGGATGCCGGTTATGTTTTTTTCTTTGGCTGGGCGGGGCTTACCGAGATTCAGACCCGTTCAATCGCGTTGCTTTTTGTGGCAATGACGGTCTGTTATTCTCTGGTCGGAGGTATCATTCATTTCTGGCGGGTTTTTCTTTGTTCTTCCTGTCCCGGCAGTAAAGAAAACAGTGGCTGATTCTGGTCGGGGCAGACAACAACGTATAGAGGAGATCCTTGGCTTATGGAAATTCTTGCGGTGTTACTTGTCGGATTGCTGATTGTTTTTTTCGGTGGCTCGTTGCTGGGTATTGCCGCCTTCTTTCGTCTGACCGATCTGAAATCGAAGGTGGAAGCACTTGAACGTCGCTTTGAAAAGCTGAAACCTGTTCTTGGAGAGCCCGTTGAACCGGCTGCTCCTGCTTCCTCACTGAAAGCGGAACCGGCCGGGATATCGGAAGAAATGGTACCTGTCGCTGAGGATCCTGAACGGGAGAATCGTGTTGCAAAGCTCGTATCTGCTGGCGATAGCGGATGTGGTGATGTGTCGACAGCGCTACCGGTGCAGTCAGAGATTACGGATAAAGAGCAGAAGCGTCGGTCGCTACTGGAGAATGGCTTTGCCTGGATACAAAAGAACTGGATGGTCTGGCTTGGTGGTGTCTGTGTCGGGCTGGCCGGTATCTTTCTGGTTCGTTATAGTATCGAGGCCGGTCTGCTTGGCCCCGCTCAGAGAACAACAGGTGCTGTTGCCAGCGGTATCGGACTGCATATCCTGGCCGAATGGCTGAACAGAAGGGCATCCCGGCCACATCCGTCTATTGCCGCCCTCGCCGGAGGAGCCAGTATTACCTTGTATGCGGCAATGCTGGCTGCCCTTCACCTGTATCATCTGTTGAATCCTGGTATCGTCTTTGCTGCCTTGAGCCTTATTTCTGTCGGGACCATGCTGCTGGCTCTCCGCTATGGTCCCATCCTGGCGACACTCGGAATTCTGGGGGCCTATGTCGTGCCGATTCTGGTATCGACGGCCAGCGATGATATCCTTGGAGCGCTTGTCTACAGTTTTATTATCACCACGGCTGCCCTGGCGTTGATGCGCTATGTCTACCGTCCCTGGTTGTGGTATGGAACGCTGACCGGTTCTCTTGGCTGGTGGCTTGTTTCGCTTGGCACCGATAATGCTGACGGTATACGCGGTATCTATCTGGCAGCGGTGGCCTATGCGATGCTTGTCTTGCCGCAGTTTGACTGGTTGTTACAAAAAGAAGAACAGGGCACACCAGCGGTGCGGGATAAAAGTGCGACCTTTGGCTGGCGCTTTCAGCCGTTGCAGATCGGTTTGACGGCCATTGTCGTCGCGTATACGGTTTCGATTGCTGTCGAGTCCTTTTCAACGATGGCGTTGGTCAACTGGGCACCGCTGGCCGTGATATTGACTATCGCTGCTGCCCGTCGGCCGTCGATCAGTTACCTGCCGTGGTTTTCGCTTGTTCTGCAATGGGGAGCATGGTTTTATTGTGGACTTGATCTGGACATTGTTCCCGTTCAATACCGAGGGATTGGTGTCGACGTGCAGCGGAATTTTCTGTTTTTTGCTTCCGGTATGACAGCTACCTATGCGGTTCTCGCATGGCTGGTGAACAGAAATAAAGGCTTTACCCATCTGGTTTCATCAATGGTTTTTACCGCACCGGTTCTGTGGCTGGCCCTGGCCTATCTGCTGGTCACCGACCTCAGTGTCAGCTGGGAATGGGCGGCCGGCAGTCTTGTCGTGGCCATGAGTTATATCACCGTTTCAAATGTCAGGCTGCTCAAGAATCCGGTAGACCGTGACAGCCTGTGGCTGGTTCTTGCCGGTCACTTTGCCTTTTCCCTGGCTGGAGCAATGCTGTTTCGGCAGGCAAGTCTTACTCTGGTTCTGGCAACCCAGATCGTTTCAATCGTGATGATGAGTAACCGTTACCAACTGGTGGGACTCCGCTGGCTGCTCAAGGTGGTGATTGGCCTGGTTGTTGTCCGTTTGAGTTGTAATCCGTGGCTGTTGACCTATCCGCCAGACATACACTGGTCGCTCTGGAGTTATGGTGGATCGGTGTTTTGCTGCGCAGTTGCCTGCTGGATCTGTGATCCCGAATCGGATGTCAGAAAATGGCTGGAAGGGGCGGCGCTGCATCTTTTTGTCCTTTTTGTCGCCGCTGAAACCCGGTACTGGCTGTATGGTGGCGATATCTTCATTGCCGAATACGGCTTGCCCGAGGCAGCATTCAATACGATTTTCTGGTCAGCAGTCGGGCTTGTCT
>PDWI01007793.1_pt1 | contig 12817 bp, 8 predicted proteins | sample 1430891 | NCBI WGS metagenome assembly PDWI01 (sample SAMN01162508, study PRJNA174530) | Oral metagenome, whole genome shotgun sequencing project. | biome: Marine environment; feature: Marine mammal; material: Swab sample of the gingival sulcus; isolation source: swab sample of gingival sulcus... | reverse complement strand
ACAACGCTAACAACTATTCAATATCTGAATAAATTTTTATTTAAACGGGAGATAAATCGTCTAAAAATAAATCTAGTTTGATAATGCACTACGGGTAAAATTTAGAAAAATCCTTTTCTATAATTCTACTATCCTCTAATTGAATTAAAATATTTGTATCAATTAGTATTCTCATAACTTATTTACAAAACATTCATAAATAACAACTTTCTCTAAACTTTTTTACGAAGTTTAGAGAAAGTTTAAGCCTTACCTCACGTTACTTCCATTAACCACCATAGATTTAGGACTGATTAACGATAAGCTTCCGTCAGGCTGTTCTGCGGTCAAAATCATACCTTGAGAGCTTATACCTTTTAGCTTCCTTTCTTCTAAATTAAGTACAACACAAACTTGTTGTCCAACCAAGTCTTCCGGTTTAAAATATTCGGCAATACCGGAAACAATGGTGCGCTCTTCAGCGCCGGTATCTATCTGTATTTTCAATAATTTCTTAGTTTTAGCTACTTTTTCTGCTGCAATGATAGTAGCTACTCTTATATCTATTTTGGTAAAATCGTCAAAATTAATATTCGGCTTAACTTCCTCTACGGGTGCATTTAAAAGAGCGTTTTCTTTTTTCTTCTGATTGAGTTTATCTAACTGCGCTTGCACTTGCTCATCTTCTATTTTTGAAAATAATAATTCAGCTTTATTAATCTGATGCCCCGACTTTAAAATATCGTTCTGACCTATCAATTCCCAATCAAGAGTTTCTAAATTCAACATTTGTCGTAATTTAGCTGTGGTATGAGGTAAGAAAGGCTCTAAAGCTTGCGACAGAGAAGCACTGATTTGCAAAGCAATGTACATAATGTTTTTTACTTTCTCAGGCTCTGTCTTAAATAGTTTCCAAGGCTCTGTTTCTGCTAAATATTTATTTCCCAATCGAGCTATCTGCATTGCGTTTTTCAAACCGGCTCTAAAATGATAGCTTTCTATATCTTTTTCTATTTGCCTTTTTAAAAGAGGAATCTCCTTAATTATTTCTTGATCTAAATCACTCAAGCTATTAGGGTCAAATTCAGGAACAACACCCTTGTAATATTTATGAGTAAGCACCAAAGCTCTATTCACGAAGTTACCTAAAATAGCTAATAATTCGTTATTGTTTTTATCTTGAAACTCTTTCCAAGTGAAGTCATTATCTTTGGTTTCCGGAGCATTCGCCGTTAAAACATAACGCAAAACATCTTGCTGACCCTCAAAATCTTCTATATACTCGTGCAACCAAACAGCCCAATTTCTTGAAGTAGAAATTTTGTCTCCCTCTAAATTTAAAAACTCGTTAGCAGGCACATTCTCCGGCAAAATATAAGAGCCCTCTGCTTTTAACATAGCAGGGAATATAATACAGTGAAATACAATATTATCTTTACCTATAAAATGTACCAATTTAGTATCTTCATTTTTCCAATATTGTTCCCAATCAGGCGTTAATTCTTTGGTAGCAGAAATATAGCCAATAGGAGCATCAAACCACACATAAAGCACTTTTCCCTCGGCATTTTCTATTGGTAGAGGCACTCCCCAATCTAAGTCACGACTTACTGCTCGGGGTTGCAAACCGGCATCTAACCAAGATTTACATTGCCCATAAACATTAGACTTCCATTCTTTGTGGTCTTCAAGAATCCACTGTTTAAGAAAATCTTCGTATTCATTCAAAGGTAAATACCAGTGTTTGGTTTCTTTCAATTCAGGCTGATTGCCTGTTATAGCCGATTTAGGGTTAATCAATTCTGTTGCATTCAAAGAAGAACCACATTGCTCACACTGGTCTCCATAAGCGCCGTCCGCTTGACATTTAGGACAAGTTCCCGTAATATAACGGTCTGCCAAAAACTGATTCGCTTTACTATCATAAAACTGCTGACTTACTTTTTCCATTAAAAGCCCCTTGTCATAAAGAGTCTTAAAGAATTCCGAAGAGGTTTTCTTATGAATCTCAGAACTAGTACGATGATAAATATCAAAAGCAATACCAAACTCCTGAAACGCATTTTTAATAATATTATGATACCTATCTACAATAGCTTGGGGTGTAGTACCCTCTTTTTGAGCTTTAATAGTAATAGGTACTCCATGCTCATCGGAACCACAAATATATTTAACATCGTGTCCTTTCAAACGAAGGTATCTGGAATAAATATCAGCAGGAATATAAACACCTGCCAAGTGTCCTATATGAACAGGTCCGTTAGCATAAGGTAAAGCCGCAGTAATAGTATATCTCATTGGAATAGTTTTTTTATGTGTTAAAAAAATAGTAAGGTGTTAAATTAGGCGCAACGACCATTTAATAATACAGTTCTTGTTCCCTTAATCTCAAATATTTATTAACAGAGAAGAAGGTCGCTAAATAAGAAATAACAATACCAAAACCAATAATACCAAGATAAAGAATAAGCATCAAATTGGTATCATTAATAAAAATTAAATCTTCAAATTCTCCTTTGCCCAAATATATCAAGAAAGACAAAATAGTTAGAGCAATGATACTACTAACTAAACCTAATTTTATACTGTTGATTAAAAAAGGATTTCTTATAAAACTTCGGGTAGCTCCTACAAGTTTCATCGTACGAATAATAAAACGTTGAGAATAAATAGACAAACGTATTGTGTTACTAATCAAAGCATAAGAAACTACAAATAATAAGCTTGCAAAGAAAAACAATACAAAACTAATTTTACGAATATTATTTTCTATCAAGCCCAGCAAGTCTTTTTGGTAACTGACTTTTTTCACGACTTTGTACTCCATTAATTTCTTCTGAATCTGAGCCAAACTGTCTGTAGTAGCATAATCAGCATAAAAGTGAACATTAATAGATGCTGAAAGTGGATTTTTGCCTAAAAAATTAACAAAATCTTCTCCCAAGTCCTGTTTTAAAATCTGAGCTGCCTTATCTTTACTGACTAATTCTGTCGATTTAACATAAGGCTTAACGTCTAATATTTTTTGTAATTTGATAATATCCGCTTGCTTAGATTTATCTTTAATATAGATAGTAATACCTATATTTTCTTTAACATATTCAGATAGTCGTCTGGCATTCAATCCTAAGAAAACAATGCAACCTACTACTAAAAGCACCAACGATATGCTAACCGTTGTGGTTAAATAAGCGGTTCTTAATCTACTCTTAATACCTGTGTTTGAGCTACTCATACAAAAAAAAATACGTTAAAATATGGAAACAAATATATAAATACTCAAGCAATAAACGAAAAGATATTTTAGTTTTTTCTTCTTTTTACAAAGGAAGCTATTTTATCCACCAGTTCTTCGGAAATAGCTTGATTAACTTGATAATAAGATTTTAAATTTTCGCTCTTATTTTCTGAACATATTTTCAAAATATGATTCATTTTAGGAATAATTATTAAATCTGACTGAGGGCAAGCAGAATGTAAAAGTTCTGCTTCTTTAGGCTTTATTTGCAAATCGTTATCTCCTTGAATTATCAAAACAGAATGATTGAGTTTGGCGTACCATTCTGTTGGATTGTACTTAAACCAAGACATCATAAAGTCTTGAACAGAAGTCCTAAACATTGCTTTATATTTGCCTTTTGGCTCATCTATTTTTTGCTGATTCTTAAGCCGATTTAAGTAATCATTTAGAATTGCTCTTTCTTCAGCATCCATATTAGGATTCTGCTCTTCTATTTGTTTACGTATTAAATCTGCAGCATTTTGAGCCGTTCCCGACAAAGAAATTAACCCCACATTGGAATAATTTGGTTGATTGATTAAGGCTAAAGCTCCCACCAAAGCCCCTTGACTATGCCCAATAATATCCACCGACTTCACATTTTTTTGCTCTAACAAAAAGCGAATACCGGCTTGAGCATCTTTAACTAAATCTTCAAAAAGCAAATCACTTTCTTTAACACCTTTTGAAAGAATACGCTTGTTATAACGCCAACTTATAATGCCTTTTTTTGATAATTCGTATGCCAAATACTTATAAGTGTCAGGACGCATAAACCCCACATTCCCATTCAAATCCGCCGCCCCCGAACCTCCAATAATCAAAACAGCTCTTTGTTGTTTGGGCGCTAATAAAGCACACTTTGGCACTAATAAGCTCCCTGTTATTTCTGTGCTGTCTTCTGAATAAATAACCGTTTCCACTTCCTTATATGTCCATTTCTTAGACGGTGCTTTTTGAGAAAAGACATTCAGAACCAAAGTTAAAGCTACACCTAATAGAATTCTGTTTTTCATAATGTTACGGCTTTATCCGTTTCTTCTTGCTTAGAAGCTTCTATTTTTTCTAAAATATCAAGAGATTCTACTTCCGGCAAAGAAAAACTTTTAATGGAAGGTAACAAAGCAGGCGCTAAACCTTTTATGGGCTTATACAGAACAGAGTCTTCTTTCATACTTGGCGTTATGACTTGATTGTAAACATCAAAGCGTTGTATGATAAGAAGTATTGTACTTAAAATCAAAGCAGTTTTAACAATGCCAAACACAGTGCCTGCAATGGTATTTATCCACCCTAAAGCCACTGCTTTAACCAAACGATGAAGTAATTTTGCTAAAAAATGAATAGCGATAACAATTAATACAAAAGTTAATGCAAAAGAAATGATAGGCAAATATTCGCTTTGAAATTCAAAATGATTTTCTAAATAATAGGTGGTAAAATGAGAAAAACGAATAGAGCCGTAAATACCGGCTATCAATGCCAACAAAGAAGCTACAGAAATAATCAAGCCTTTAGAAAAGCCTTTATACGCGCCCCACAAAAGCGGAATCCCCAATATCAAATCTAAATAATTCATTCTATATTTTCTTTTGGTAACAAAGGTAAAGAAAATAGCTTATTTTCTTTGTTTAACAGCAATTATTTTTTCGACTTTTTTATTAAAATGTTCTGCCCAACGAGGATTAATAATAGCGATAACGAACAGAAAAGAAAAAGGAAAGGCAATTATTTTATATCGAACAATAGCTCCCAATATATTACAAATCAGACCTATAACAGAATATGAAATAAGAATATACAAAATCGAGAACCAAAGGAAAGGAATGGTTTTTCGAGAAGGCGTTCTGAACTTTACAAAAGCAATAAAAACCAAAATAAGAAGGAGTAAATTCTCTATAATATCAGGTAAATAAAGCGCCTTTTTATAATCTAAAAATGAAGGATGAAACAAGACCCGAGAAAGAGCAGAGGGCAAATTCAAAATTAGAGAGGACAAATGCGGTTCTAATCGTTCAGCCGGCATCAAACTTCCTATATTATTATCCTGATTTTGAAGTTCAAAAAAAGCTTGTTGTTTATTACTTATTTTTTGTAAAACATCAAAAGACGTTCCCTCTAAACCATATAAAACCATAGCCAAAATAAGGATTCCCAATACCACCAACCAACTTTGATACTTAAATTTAATTTTAGGAAAGCTTGTATAAATGCTAAAAATAAGCATTGGAAACAAAGCTGAAATCATCACAAAAGGACGAATGGATAAACCGACAAATACCAATAATAAAAAGGTAATCAGGTAGCGCCAAGAAAAAGCCGAAAGCGTTTTATCAAGGAAGTACAAGGATAAACCAAAACTAAAAACAGCAAAAGGTTCTTTAAACAAAGAAGACGTCCAAAACAAAGAGGTAGGTAATAAGAAAATGGTTATAATCAACCAATAATTAGGCACCTCTAAATATCTCCTTGCCACCTTGAATATAGCAACTTGCCCCCAGAAAGACAAAAATGCCATAAACAAACTATGAATATAAATATTCCCAAAACTAACAGTTGTAATCAAGAGATGAACAAATACAATAATCTTCTTCTCATTGAACAGAAAATTAACGGTAGTACCATTCCATTGAGAAAGTGCAGCTTCTCTCAATTGGTCTTCTTCAAGCGTTAAAGTTTGTTGTGTTATTAACTTCCAAAAATACTCCGGTTGCTCCCAAAAGAAATCTTTAAGCACCTGCGCATCTTTAAAGTACAAGTGCAAATCGGAAGCCCCACTATAATGGTAAGTAAAAATCCAAATAGCTGTAAAACCTGCTAAAATCTTAAGAACAAAAACCCCTAGCCAAACCGCTGAGCGAACGCCTGTATGATTAGAAATACCACTTTTAAGAATGCCTAAAGACATCAAAAGCAATAAAACTAAAAAAGCGAAGTAAGACCAGAGCATTTTTTAAGTTAATTAGAAGCAATAAGTTACACCCAACATTACATTAAAGCGCTCTGTAGGATAATAATTCCATAAATAATTTTTATGTGCTAATAGATTGTTAATTCTTAAGAATGCTCCTAACAATTTGGTATATCGATATTCTAAACCTAAATTCACATCAATTGTTTCAGGTACTTTCACAATGCTATAAAGTCGTTTAGGTGCTACTCCGGAATACGTTTTGGCATAACGAACACCTTTAACAAACACATCCAAATCAACCATTATTTTATTCATTAGGTTATAATCTACTCCGGCTGTCAATTGGTATTCGGGGATATGCCAAGGTTTTTCTAACTTATCCATCATTAACTTATGATATTCACCTGAAAAAGAAAGCTTTATCTTCTTGCTCTTCATCCAATTCACTTCTGCATTAATATCATAACGTTCTATTTTATCATATTCTACAAGAAACTGATTTTCTGTAACATTAGAACTGTCATTCACAAAGAAATAAGCTCCGTCTATACCTCTATAAGAACCGGACACCAAATAAGATAAACGCTCTGTTAAATTACCTTTTAAACCTAATTCAAGAACCAAATAATCTCGGCTATTATCAACATTTATTCCCGAACGCAAAAATGGATTTTCCAAAGCAATCTGTCTATAATTGTTATCATTAACCTGACCTGAGAGCTTGATATAAGGCACTAAGAAATAATCTATCACATTGTACGACACTAAGATATCAGGATAGTAATAGAAATTATTATCTACAAACATATTTAAACCCAAACGGAAATTCCAACGGTTTTTCTTGGCTTCCACGTATGGATGTAAGTTAATCAGGTGATTCTTAAACAAGCCATTAGGCGATACGTGATGATAAAAACGATAAGATGTTTCTAAAGTAAAAAACTGCTTACCAAGATGACGGGTTATATCTAAATTGATTTTGAAGTCATTATTATAATCATCCCATTTGGTTTCGAAATAATTATAATCCGCAGCTACTAAATAATTTAAAGGAGTAGCCGATATACTCTTGTATCGCGCACTTACATTCATCCAGCTATAAACCTGTTTTACATCTGATTTATCCGGCATAGTATCCTTATCAGCTTTAGGTTTTAAACCATAAAAATGAAAGGCATCACGTTTATAATTCAAGTCCACTTCTAATGCCGATTTTTTAAAGAAACGATGCGCAAAAACATTCACTTCGTTATGACTATAACCTGAATAAACTTGGTCTTCTATGTCTTCCAAATGCACTTTACCATGCTGAGATAAGTGTTTTACATTGAAGCCGGCAAGAAATTTCTTATCGCGAGAGGTTCCGAAACGATATTCGAAAGCTGGTTTCCAATAGTTACCCATTCCCACCAAAACATAATGCTGATATAATTTTTCTAAAGGCTCAGAAACAATACGAACCGGCTTTAGAGGTTTGGGGTCAAAACGATAGTAAAAAGGGGTAGAATGAATCTGATAATTCAATTTCGATTTGAATTGTACGGTGTCAATCAACTCCGGATTGGTATTAATCTTATTAGCGTCCCCTATCACGGGAGAATAAGACTTCATTACCACTACATTATGGTCTATATCTTCCTGCGCATAAGTTGTTACACTTATTAAAATTCCAATAACAACTAATATTTTAATGACTTTATTCATCTTATTTTTTATTTATACACAATTATATTTTGTATTCTAAAGCGCTGTATCTAACAAGCTATCTCCGTTTTCACTTTTCTGGTTGGGCTTAGTATTATTCAAAGGATTTTCTTTTGAAGTAGCCTCTTTCTCTTCTGTGTCTTCTGTTTCTGAAACGTCTAAAATAGGTTCTTCCTCTTCTTGATTTCCTACGTCTAAAACAGAAGGCTTTCCGGAAACACTGTCTTTTTCTGAATCCGGATTCTTCTCTTTTATTCCCTCTAAATCTAAAATAGGCTCTTCGTCTATCACATCTTCTTCCAACTCTAAATCATCTTCTAATTCTTCCCATTCTTGAAGCTCCTCAGATTCATTTATAGAATCTTGCTCATTAATAATATAAGGTGCCGAAAGAGTATCTTGAACCGCCTGCTCCTCGCGTTCCAATTCTTCTATTTCAAATAATTTGGACTGAGCTTCCTCTTTGATACCGTCATCTTCCTTATTATAATAGTTAATAATACTTTCTAAAGTCGCCTTTGCCATTAGGAAGTCTTGCTGCTCTCTAAAAATATCCGACCAAATCATAAAACTCTTAGCCACCCAACGCTGATGCGGACTATGCGATTGCTTAAATGACTTAATGATATTAATAGCATCTTCATAATTCTTATTCTTATAATTAATATCAATCATTTTATAGTTAGCTTCAGCACCATATTTTGTTTTAGGTTTATCGCTAATCAATTGGTATTCATTATAAGCTGCTTTATAATTGCCCTGTGCGTAAAACGATTGTGCTATAATGTAATGCACCTCTCTTTCTAAATTACTATTTTGCTCTAAAGAAGGCAATAATTTCATCGCTTGCATAATCGCTTTTTGGTATAATTCCTTTTTGTAATATAAGCGCATCAAGGCGATATTAGCCGTCTTAATAGCTGATTCACGACCTGTAAATTGTAATAGACGCTCATACAAAGAGATACTTAATTCATCATTATCATCCAGATTACTGATGTAAGCTGCCTTTAAGAGCGCTTCTTCTGTATATTCGTTGGTACCTTGTTCAACAATATAAAGATAAGATTGTAAAGCCAAAGGATATTGCTTGCTTTTAAAAGCACAGTCTGCCAAATAATAATTGGCATTCAAGAGATTCTCTCCTTTAGGGTACTTTTTAATGTACTTTTCTAAGGCTAAAATCGTTTCCTCACACTTTTCGTTCATATAAAGATTTTCAGCAGAAATAAAAGTAAGAGAATCAGCCTCTAAAACAGTCACTTCTGTTTCTAAATTATTCTGGTTGGCAAACTCAATATAATCTTCCACTTGATTAATATCTACATAGATATTCTTCATTATCTGTAAAGCATTTTGAGCTTCATCACTCTTAGGGAATCGATTGATTAACTCCTTGAAAGTAGCTATAGCATCTAAGTCTTGGTCATTATTGTATTCTAACATACCCAAATCCAAATAAGACTTGGAAGCATACTCTGAACGAGGATATTGATTAATCAAATACTGATAATAATTCATTGCCTTATTGTATTGGTTAAGATACTTATAGGCATTTCCTATTTCAAAAATAGCATCATCAACATAAACCGATTGAGGGTATTTTTGTACAATTTTATTTAGTGTATTGATTTCTAAACCATATTTCTTCAACAAACCCTCGCTAAAACCTTTCTGAAACAAAGCGTAATCCACATTTCTTTTTCCTTTCAGAATGACCTTTTTATAGTAATCTACGGCAAAATTATATTGTTTAGAAATAAAATAACAGTCTGCAATACGATTGAAAGCATCTGAAATTTTCATTTGGTCTTCGCTATTGACAAATTCCACAAATTTTCTGAACCAAACAATGGCTTTGTCATATTGCTGCAATTTAAAATAAGCATAGCCCAAATTATAATGGGCATCCTTATACTCTTGGCTACCAAAGGCACCTCCCGTTACTAAGAAGCCGTCATAATCTTTAACTGCTTGAGCGTAATTTTTTAAGCGATAATGCGCTTCTGCTTTCCAATATTTAGCCAAGAAACGGTATTTTTTATTGTACTTAGAGTGCACCATAGAGGAGTCAAACAAGGCAATAGCCTGATTGTAATTGGCATCTACAAAATATTCTAAAGCTCGAAAATAACACACTCTTTGGTAGCTTTCTTCTAACTGAGGATTTCGTTGCTCAATAACTTGTAAGGTTTTAATCGCCAAAGGATAGTTTTGAGTAGAAAGAAACACTTCTGATAAATAGGTATAAACCTCTGCCTTATGCTCCGAATTAGGATACTTATCCAAATAACTGGTTAAAGCACTCACAGCACCATTAAAAGCCGAACCGGACAATTCATAAGATAATTTGGCATAATTATACAAAGCATCTTCCTGCAAAAGAGGTACAGCTGTTAGTTTTGAGGCAGACTGAAAAGCAATTAGGGCTTTTTCTTTTTGATTGGTCTTTAAGTAACAATCTCCCTGTAAATACAAGGCATTTTGCGCAATACTATCTTTAGCTTGAATTAAAGGATTAAAATAATCAATAGCCAAAGTATAATCTTCGGTTTTGTACAAACTAAACGCCATTAAAAAAGCATCTTCTCGACTAAAATACTCACTTTTTTTCTTGTAAAGGTCTAAATAATTAAACGCTTTTTGAAACTGATTGGTCTGATAATAAGCTTCTGCCAATATTCTTGATATTTCAACTACTCGCCTTTTTTTATCTGCACCTAAAAGAGAGGGCGCATACTCGAAAATCTTTTCTGTATCATTCTGATAATAATAAATTTGAATCAAATAATAAGGAATAATTGGAGCAAACAAAGGATCGTTTTCCAAATCTTTAAATTCCTTAAGCGCTGTTTCGTATTTTTTATCTAAATAAGACAAATGCGCATAAAAATACTGAGCCGGAACAGAATATTTACTTCCGTCAGCTATTGATAATTTAAAAAACTTATTCGCCTCCTCATTCTTGTTTCTCATCAAATAAGAATAGGCAATTTTAAAATAATACTCCGATTTTTCTTCTGAAGTTAAATAATAAGGGTCGATTTTTTTATACCATTTAAGCGCTTTAGTGTATTTGGTCTTTTCGTATTGATAATTGGCCATAATGCGATACATATCATACACACGAGGGCTTTCCTTAAAACGTCTTAAAAATGAAGCCAATAAATGTTCCGCATCTCTATTGTATAATTTAACCGCAGCAAGAGTTCTATAATACTCAGCATCAATTATTAATCTTTTTTGTGCATTCTTATTGTATTCTAAAAACTCTTCAAATAAATAACGCGCATCGGCATATTTACCTTTGTTAAACAATTCTTTAGCTTTATCATATTCTGCCATTTTTGAAGTATAATAACTTCCCTCTTGTGCCCAAGAAATCGGCATCATAAAAATGCTTAAAACAAATATAATCAGTAACTTATTCATTTTTTTATCAGTATAAAGTAAATTATAAAAGTACAATATAGAACAACATTAATAAACGCATATCTTCTCAAGTAATTAACAATTTTGTGTTTATATCTTTCAAAAGATAAACAGCTGTTTCTTAATGTACAATGCGGAATTTAAAAATGCTATAACGAAAAAGCGTTCCGTTTTATTGTTTTGAAGAATATTGCGCTCTAAATTTGCTATATTCGTATTTATTATGTATAATAGCGGAGTCGAAAGAGCATTTTCTTTTTTGACAGCACATCTACTCAAAAAAATAAAAACAAAATAAAGAAAAAGGCTTATTTTTAATACTTTCATAAAGAAAACAGATTATGAATTTATATGAAAATAAAATAATAAAACAACTGATTTTGATTGGTTCTATTTTTGGAGCGTCTCTAACCACTTTTTCACAAAGTAAAGGCTTCGTTTATGATAACCTTTCCAAGCAACCCATTTACGCTGTTAATATTCAAAAGAAAAACACCTCAATAGGCACATCTACCAATCAGCAGGGAAATTTCTCAACAACTTTATTTCATTTAGGCGATACCCTTATTATTTCCCATTTATCGTACATTAAAAAAGAAGTGGTGTTAAATCAATTCGACATTAATATTTCTTTACAAGCGGCACAAAACATATTGGCTGAAACAAAAATATATGCCAAAAAGAAAAACATTAAATTGGTTAACAACCCTTGGGTTATTGATTACTGCGTGGTTAATGATAGCACTTTACTAGTCGCAAAAGTAAGCAACAAAGGGTCTGTTATTGAACTTATTGGGAAAGAGAATTCCCGCAAAGATTTTCTTTTTTCAGGTATAAACAATTTTGTTGTGGATTGCAAAGGTCAAGTATATGTTTGTAAAACCGACACCGCTTATTGCATTGAAATTGTTAACAATGAAATTTTTATCAAATCTTTTTTACTGAACAAAAAACTGAAAGAAATTCAACATTATTGCACTTTGTTTTTCAAAGAAAGGCAATATATGTCTTCTTTTTCAAAGGATAACAAATTAAATTATTTTTTCTTTTACCGGCTTGACAAAAAAACGTTTACCCCTTTTTATCAGATTTTTGACAAAAACACATACAAATATCTAAAAAACTTACAAGCTAGATATAACTATCTAAAGGGTCATACGGTTGGCATAATGGGTGATATTTATCCGGACGCAAAGGATTCGTCTAAACAACCGGGTAGCGCTCATGAGGTAGAAGATTTAGAAGACAATATTGCCATTTTTAAGAAATTTCAAACTTATTCTCCACTATTTTTAGTTGAAAATCAACTTGTGGTTATCGATAATATCAATAACAAAACTATTTTCTTTACGGACAGCAACACTATACAGAAATATACTAACTTTACTTCGTCTTTTAACAAGATAGATATAAAGTACATAGAACAAGATAAAGTAACAGAAGACATTTACTATTTTATAAAAGAAGACGACCAAATGAATATTTATCAATTGGATATTTATACAGGT
>PDWI01007792.1_pt1 | contig 12817 bp, 10 predicted proteins | sample 1430891 | NCBI WGS metagenome assembly PDWI01 (sample SAMN01162508, study PRJNA174530) | Oral metagenome, whole genome shotgun sequencing project. | biome: Marine environment; feature: Marine mammal; material: Swab sample of the gingival sulcus; isolation source: swab sample of gingival sulcus... | reverse complement strand
CGCACACGAAAGAACATTCCAGTTTGAAAATTTACGGAAATTTCATAATTTTACTGATAAACAAGGCTTAAAAAACGCAAAGGCAAACACGCGCAGGGGAAACGGCGCAGAGAAGGAGAGAATGGCCGGCCTGGGGCACGGCCAGGAGTGAATCCTCTGCCATACCCGGCCGCGCCTTTCGAAAACAAAACGGCAAAAACCGGCGCTCAGCCCGGCCGCGCCTTGCAGAAGGGCCGCTTGCCGCCGCGCTGCTCAACCGCTGACTGCCGCCGCGCGGGGGAAAGCCGCTTGCCGTCACGCCTTGCAGAAAGGACCGCTTGCCGCCGCGCTGCTCAACCGCTGACTGCCGCCGCGCTGCTCAACCGCTGACTGCCGCCGCGCTGCTCAACCGCTGACTGCCGCCGCGCGGGGGAAAGCCGCTTACCGTCACGCCTTCAGCCCGGCCCAGCGGGCCTACACCATTTTCCGGATAAATTCTTCAGACATTTGCACCAGAAGCGCCCGGGCCGGAGTTTCCGGCAGCAGTGTTTTCAGGCTCTCCTGGCCGGCAAGCAGAAGATTACGGCCTTCTTCCCTGGCCGCTTTTACGGCACCGGAATTATCCAAAAGCGCAATGGCATCCTCCACCGGCTGCCAGTTTCCCCGGGGAGCTTCCTGAGCGGCGGCTTGAAAAAGCCCTGCCAGCAGGGAAGCCTCTTCCGGGTGTTTCTGCACATGCAGAATAACCGGCAGACTTTTTTTGCCTTCCACTATGTCGTCTCCGCGGTCTTTGCCGGGAATACCGGTGGTTAGATTCTGCACATCGTCAAGGATCTGGAACCCGGTTCCTATATCTTCCCAGACATCGCCCAGCTGTTTGACCAGCCTGTCACTGACCGGAAAACAGCCGGCCGCACAATCTTCAGACATTCCAGAGAAATCTGCGGCAATCCCAGAACTTGTTTCGCTGTGCATCCTTTCTCCGGATTTTGCCCGCTCCGCTGCCGCCGCCTTTATGCCGCCGCGTGCCCCGATCATGGATGCGCTCCCGGCGGCGGACTGAACAGCTCTTTCACCGCTCACGTCTGCTCCGGCTGTTCCCAAAGCTGCCCGGGCTCCCAGACGGGCCGCCAGAGACGCCAGGCTTCCTGTTTTGAAACGGCACATCCTTAAATAGGCCGCAGGCTCAGGAAACAGTTCTGCCTCGCGGTGCCAGAAAATATCGTACCCCTGCCCCAGATGCAGACGTCTCATGGCAGCCATCCAGTCACGAGTCATTTCCAGACAGATTTCCGGAGGAAAATCCGCCCTTTCCCATACCAGCGTCGGCAGAAAATACATCAGATTACCCATGTTTATGGCCAGGTCTTCACCAAACTCCAGATGCACCGCTTTCCCGCCCCGTCTCACAGCTGAAGAATCTTCTATGTCATCCACAATCAGAGAGCCGTTGTGAGGTATTTCCGTCAGAGGAACCAGCGCGTCCGCCCGTTCTCCGCCGCCCAGAGCCTCGCAGGTAAGAACTGTAACCAGCGGCCTCCAGCGCTTGCCTCCCCGCCGGAGCAGGGCCCGGCCGGGTTCCAGAAAACAGTCAGCCTGCCGGGGCTCTGTTTCCCGGCAGCTCTGTCCGGCAGCAGCCTCCAGCCAGACCGTATCCACCTGATCAGGCAGAACAACTGCCAGCTGTTTTTCCACTCGCTTCAGATATTTATCCAGCTCACCCTTTTCCTTCATTTCAACACGCTCCCGGAAAGTCCATTATGCTCCGGGAAGCGGCTGTTGAACAGTGCCGGCCCTTAAGCCGCGGCCGCTGCACGCTGATTGGCGCCCTCCATTGCTCCATCAGCCTTCGACGCCCGGACGGTTGAAAGACGGCGCCTCTTTGGGGTTGGCTGCCCCCGGCACAGCCTTCCGCGGCCGAACGGTTGAAAGACGGCGCCTCTTTGGGGTTGACTGCCGGCGGCACAGCCTTTCGCTGAGAAACGGCGCCTCTTTAGCAGGCCGCCGCACTGCCTCCGGCACTGACAACCTGGCCGGATTCAGGGCATGGAGTCTCTTTAGGCCGCCGCACTACCGGCGGCGGATTTGCAACTTTTAACCTGCGCCTTCGGCCAGCGGCAGTCCGGCAAGGGGTTGGCTGCCCCCGGCGCAGCCTTCCGCGGCCGGACGGCTTTTTAATAAAAAAACCTGAACACTGCGTTTAAAAGCTTGTCTCCCTCCTGTAAGAGCTGTATGTTTAATAAATCATGACAAAGAAATTGACATTACAAAGCATTTTGTTAGATTCCACGGACCGATGGCCTGACCGTCCTGCTGTCGGCACGGCCGGTGGCCCTTCCATTTCCTACTACAATTTTCTGCAAGACGCCGCGGCCTGGGCGTCCTGGCTGAAAGCTCTGAACCTGGCAAAAGGCAGCCGGGTGGCCATCCTTGCTGAAAGCTGTTATCAGTGGGGAGCCGCATACTTCGGAATAACATCGGCCGGTTTTATAGCTGTTCCCATACTTCCTGACTTTTCCCAGCCGCAAATTGTCAATATTCTTACACATTCCGGCGTACAGGCGGGAATTACATCCCGGAAGCTTGAAGCGGCAATGCGCGGTGCTGTTTCAGAACTGCCTGAGTCCATTCCTCTGGCACAGCTGGAGACCGCAGAAATTCTGGATGGTCCGGGTAAAGGCACCCGGCTTGCCAGGCCGGAGAACCCGAGAGCCTTCTTTTCGGAAGAAATTGCTCCCGATACCCCGGCAGTTCTGCTCTACACCTCCGGAACCACCGGCACATCCAAGGGTGTTACCCACAGCCACCATGCCATAGCGTGGAATGCTGTAACCGGACTGGGCGAAGGACTGGGGCCAGACCCGGAAGGGGTACGCCATCTTTCCGTACTCCCGCTGGCTCATACTTACGAATGCACTATCGGTCTTGTGGGGATTTTGTCCGTCGGGGGAGAAATTAAATATCTGGACGGTCCGCCTACTCCGACAAAACTCCTTGAAGCCATGGGTAAAGAACGCCCCAGCGTTATGCTGACCGTTCCCCTGCTGATGGAAAAAATCTACCACTCCAAAATTTCCTCTCCCTTAAAAAAACGTCCTTTTACAAAAATTATCTTTTCTTTCCCTCCTGTACGGAAGATTATTCACCGTGTGGCCGGAAAAAAGATGTTTCAGCTCTTTGGAGGAAACCTCCGCTTTTTCGGCATTGGCGGAGCTCCGCTGGCCCCCGATACGGAAAAGTTTCTTATTGAAAGCCGCTGGCCCTACTCAGTGGGTTACGGCCTCACGGAAACAGCACCCCTTTTGGCCGGAGGAAACATTAAGCATATGGAATACCGCTCCACCGGCAAAGTTCTTCCCGGAGTGTCACTGCGCATTCATGAGCCTTCTGAAAAAACCGGAATCGGTGAAATTCAGGCCAAAGGCCCCAATGTTATGCAGGGCTACTGGAACGACCCGGAACGCACAGCCGAAGTGTTTACGGAAGACGGCTGGTTCCGCACTGGAGATCTGGGCTATATCAAAAACAATGTTCTGTTTATCAAGGGACGCATGAAAGATGTTCTTCTGGGCTCCAATGGAGAAAACATTTATCCGGACGAAGTGGAAGCGGTTATCAACAGCCAGACCTTTGTTCAGGAATCACTGGCATATATAAATGAAGGCCAGCTTGTGGCCCGAATTCTTCTGGACGCTGAGAAGATTGCCGCAGAACTCAAACGGAAGGGGCTGGTGGAAGCGGAAAAAATCAATCAATGGAAAAACGAGCAGCTGGAAATTATCCGCAAAGAGGCGAACAAACACCTGGGAGCCAACTCGCGTATTCAATCATTTATTGAACAGCTTTCTCCGTTTGAAAAAACACCGTCCCTGAAAATTAAACGGTTCCTGTATACCTCATGATACCCATACCGGCCATAGACCTTCTTGACGGGCGCTGCGTCCGTCTGACAGAGGGCGTCTTTGATACGGCTAAAACATACAGCCTTAACCCCGCAGAAACGGCCCGCCAATTCGCTGATGAAGGCGCGCAAAGACTGCATGTGGTGGATCTGGATGCCGCGCGGGGTTCAGGAAACAACCGAAAAGCTCTGGCTGATATACGGAAAGCTTTTCCCGGAACCATAGATACCGGAGGCGGAATCCGCAGCCTCTCCGACGCCCGCCAGCTTAAAGACATCGGCATAAACTGCCTTGTGCTGGGAACTGTCCTGACAGAAAAACTGCCGGAAATTAAAGAATGGGCGGAGGAACTCGGAGAGGTGTTTATCGGCGGAATTGACGCCCGTAACGGAGAAGTTAAAATTGCCGGGTGGAAACAGGGAAGCTCTCTTCAGGCCGTCACTCTGGCCGCGCAATTAAAAAAAACCGGACTGACAGAAATTATCTACACCGATATTTCCCGGGACGGAACTCTTGCGGGCCCCAACATCAGCGCAAGCCTTCAGATAGCCCGGGCATCGGAACTTCCTGTAACCGTTTCCGGCGGCACAGGCTCCCTGAAACATCTTCAGGAACTGGCAGACCATCCCCATCAAGGTCTTACCGGTGTTATTATAGGCAAAGCACTTTACGAAGGGCGTTTTACATTCACAGAAGCCCGGCGTGTTTTTGAACAAGGAGAACGCTTATGAATAAAGCCAACGCGGCCCAGGACTCTCCATGGCCCGTTCTGGTAACAGCACAGGCGGCCAATTCCCAACCAGAGCCCGCCTCAGAGCCCTCCTCAGAACCCGCCTGCTTTGCTGTTCTGATGAACCGGAAGGCCTTCCGCAAAAGCCGGGAAGCCGGCTATCCCTGGATTATTCACCCCGCAACAGGCCGCCTGCTCCCCTGGCCGGAAAAACCCGCCATTGTATCTTTAAGTGAAGGAGCCGGCTGTTACCTGCTGAAAATTACTCCGGCCCCCCGGCCCTACGGTACTCAGCCTCCGCCGCAGATAAATCCCGACAGCCGTCAGAATGTAAACATACCTGAAAAGAACGCTTCCGCTGAACCGGCCGCTTCCGTTATGCAAACCCTCACTCAGCTGATTGCAAAGCGGCGGCATGAAATGCCTGAAGGCTCATATACAACACACCTTTTCCGGGAAGGACTGGAGAAAATCCGTAAAAAGACAGGCGAAGAAGCCGTTGAACTCCTTCTGGCACAAACTCCGCAGGATATTATCTACGAGTCTGCCGATCTTGTTTATCATCTGCTGGTTCTTTTGGAAGCTTCCGGTCTGAGCTGGAGTGAAGTAACCGGCGAACTGGAAAGACGCCATACTTCATAAACAATTTCAGCTGCTCTGCGCGGCAGCAGCGCAGGAAGGCAGGTTTTCCGCCAGTTCCACTCTGTTCCGGCCGTTTTTCTTGGCCAGATACAGGGCGTCATCAGCGGCTTTCACCAGCCGTTCCGGAGAGGAGTTTCCATCCGGAATAAGCGAAGTGCCTCCAACACTTACAGTTACATGCCCTTCGGATACATCCGGATGCTCTATGTTTAATTCAGATACGGCGGCCCGCAGACGTTCGGCCACCACTTGAACCCCGCCGCTTTTTACATCCGAAAGAATTACAGCAAACTCCTCTCCTCCATACCGGGCCGCCAGATCGCCCACTCTCCGGTTTATGTTCTGAAGAGCGCAGGCTACCTGTTTCAGGCATTCATCGCCCTGCTGATGTCCGAAGGTATCATTGTAATTCTTAAAATGATCTATATCGATCATTAAAAGGCCCAGCTGCAGCTTACTCCGCCTGGCCCGCTGCCATTCATCTGCAATATTAATGTCAAAACTCCGCCGGTTGGGAATCTGTGTCAAAGGATCCAGCATGGCTAAGTTTTTCATGAGACGTATCATTCTGGATAATTCCAGATTCTGTTTCCTGATTGTCCGTTCTTTCTGAAACTGAGTAATAAGATATTTCTGCCGAAGCAGAAATATCCAGGAATACAGCAGAGCCCCCAGTAAAACCTCAACAATCTGGTAATCGTGTTTAATAAAAAAATCACCTTTAAACAGCAGCAGCGCGGAATATACAAGCGCGTTAAACCATATCACGCTCAATGAAAACCGGGGGTCTTCCCTCAAGCCGAGAAACACCAGCCCCATAATCATGTTATACATGGTGGAGTCGCCATACAGCACGCTGAAGATAAGCGCCCCAACAACAAAGACTGTATAAAGACAGAAAAACACCAGGCGGTTTTTCCGTGTTACCTCCTCTTCCCGGGGAACCCTGACAAAAAGAAGAACCAGCAATGACGGCGGCAGAAAAAGTATTGCGTGCAGGCGGGAGAGGCTTGTCACTTCGGGAAAATTACCGACCGTTCCCTTAAATGTAAGCAAGAGAATAGAAGAAAACAGAGTAAACGATATCAAAACCGTCAGACCGGAAAGATACTGGAGCATTCTGAAATTACTTACTGTAGCGTATTTGTAGAAAAGCTTTTCTTCCGTTGAAGAAAGAGAAGGAAAAGAAAAAAGCTCTCTCAGGGTAGAGAATAAAGAATTAAACGGCCTGTTCGGCCCAAGACATCTATTCATAGAAACATCGGATATATATATAAATAACAGAGGCAAAGCTCTTAGTAAACAAAAAAGTTATTTTTTCCGGTTTCTCATTTCCTCTATCAGGCAGACCAAAGCATCTTTGGCATCCCCCCGGGGAAGACGCTCTGTCAGCTTCAGGGCCCCGTCAAAATAATAACCGGCAGCTGCCGCCGCTTCTTCCAGGGCTCCTGAAGCCGCCACTTCCCTGCGGATTTTCCCGGCGCGGTGTTTTCCGACAGACAGGGAAATCAGCCGGCCAAGACGCGTATTACCCTTATTCATGGCCAGAATTAACGGCAGGGTGCGCAGGGAATCCAGAGAGTCGTTCCCGGCGGGTTTACCCATTTCATCCTGGGTACCGGAGTAATCCAGTATGTCATCCTGAATCTGAAAGCCGGCCCCTATTCCATAACCAATACTGCGCAGCAGCGATTGAACTTCTTTCGGACATCCGTTTTCTGCGCCGCCCATTCCCAGCGCCATCATAAACAGTAAGGCTGTTTTCCCGTAAATGGTTCTTAAATATCTGCGCTTGGTTATTTGACCAGTCCGCACCTGAGACATTTCCGACTGGCATATCTGCCCAACCGAACCGGCCAGCATACGCGCTGACTCCGGCAGGGCGTAATCGGCCACCAGCCGGAAACACAGGGTAAAAAGATAATCACCCAGAAGAACCGCCTTGTGCACCCCTTCGGTTGTGTGCAAGGTCGGCCGCCCCCGCCGCAGCGGGGAATTGTCCACAATATCATCATGAATCAATGTGGCAATATGCAGCATCTCAACAGAAGCCGCAAGACGATAGGTCTTTTCAGCCTGGAAATTACCCATTCGGGCGCCCAGCACCAGCAAAAGCGGCCGCAGCATTTTACCGGGAGATTCCACAAAACGGCTGAGTGCCTCTTTGGCCTCAGCGTTACCGCCGGCAAGACTTTCCGCCATGACACCCTTTACCGCGTTTATATCTTCAAGCAAAAAGGGAAATTGACTGTACAAATTATCAGCAGGATTCATCACTTCTCCATCTTGAGCAGAATAATAACCTTCATAACCAATTATTGCGAGTATCCGGCCGCATTTTCGTGCATCATTTATCTGTCCTTAACTCACTTTTTTATATATAATGATAATCAATCAAAGAAAATTGGAGATGATTTATGTTAAACACTGAACCCTGGAAATTTCTGGATGATTATAAAGGCGATTTTTTTGAGGGGAAATGGCCCACCTTGCCGGAAATGCTCCGCATTACAGCAAAGCGTTACCCCGAGCGGCGCGCCTTTACATCTTTTTCTCCCGAACTTATGGAATTCAATTATTCAGAAGTGCTCTCCCGGGTGGAAATGCTGGGACGATATCTGGCCTCCAAAGGTGTAACCAAAGGCAGCAAGATAGGCGTTACCGGAAAGAACTCTCCTGAATGGGCCCTGGGCTATTTGTCCATTCTGTTTGCCGGAGCAACTGTTATTCCTCTGGATTACGGATTGAAGAATGAAGAGATTGCCGGACTAATGGAAATTGCAGACGTGGAAATTCTGTTCTGCGACACGGAAAAATACGACTTCTTTGCCGAAAAAGGCCTCAAGGAAATTATTTCCCTTAATCCGTCAAAAGATAACTATATTCTGAACATTAACCACGAAGGCAGCGAACAGCCGCAGCAGCCTCAAAGCAGCGATGTGGCCGCCATTCTCTTTACATCGGGAACAACCGGGGTGGCCAAGGGTGTTATGCTGACCCATGAAAACTTCGTCAGCGACTGTTATCTGGCCCAGGCCAACATGAATATTTTTCCTACGGATGTGTTTTATGTACTGCTGCCCATTCACCATTCCTACTGCATGCTGGCGGTGTTTATTGAAGCCCTGTCTGTCGGGGCGGAACTTGTTTTTGCCAAGGGACTGGCCATTGCCCAGATTCTTCAGGATCTCAAAAAAGGAAAAGTAACCATGTTCCTGGGCATTCCCATGCTGTTCAACAAGCTTATAAAAGGTTTAATGAAAGGTATCCGGGAAAAAGGCATTATTGTCTATGGAATTATCCGCGGCATGATGGGTCTGAGCGGACTGATCAAAAAATACTTTCACGTTAATCCCGGAAAGAAAATGTTCAAGGGAATCCTCTCCAAAGTTTCTCTGGATACCAACCGTATCTGTATCTGCGGCGGCGGTCCTCTGCCGGCCTCCACTTTCAAAATGTTCAATCAGCTGGGCATAGACTTTGTTCAGGGATACGGCCTTACTGAAACATCGCCCATTGTTGCCCTCAACCCCAAAGAAGCCTACAAGGAATCTTCGGTTGGAAAAATGCTTGCCGAAACCGAAACAATCATTCTGGATCCCGACGAACAGGGAAACGGTGAAATTGCCATCCGCGGTCCCATGATTATGAAGGGCTACTACAAGAATGAAGAAGCCACCCGTGAAGCCATCCGGCCGGACGGTTTTCTTAAAACCGGTGATGTCGGCTACCTGGATGAAGACAACTACCTTTACCTGACCGGCCGCGCCAAGTCGCTTATTGTTACCGAAGGCGGCAAAAATGTGTTCCCGGAAGAAATTGAAAACAAATTCCAGCTGTTCGAAGAAGTGGAACAGATTCTGATACGCGGTTTTGTTCTGGACGCAAAAATGAAAACTGAAGGAATTGAAGCCCTTATCTATCCGGGAGAAGCTTTCCTCAACACACCCAGGGACCGTTTTCAGGAAATTATTGATGAAGTTAACCTTCAGCTGAAACCCTACCAGAAAATTACCCGTTTTACGGTTCTTGACAAACCCATGGAAACAACCACAACCAAGAAGATTAAACGGTTTGCGGTAAAGTAGAAAATTGACCGCCGGCGGGCGGATATTGAAACAGTCCGGCGGGCGCGCGCGCCCGCCGGAGTCTGATACTTAAACAGCCCGGGAAAAAATCAAAGAGGGCGCTTACCTGCTGCACACAAAACAAGCGGCTGAGGTTGTTTCACACTAATGCCCGTTTCTCTTAAATTACTGTTTCGCTTTCCCCAAACAAAATATTTCCGAAGAACTCCGGCCGGTGAAAATCAGGCTCCGGCGTTTTTACCGGACTCCAGCTCTGGTAATGCGGCTGAGGCAGCAGATCGCCGCATTTGTAGAAATTACCCCTCAGGCGCAAACCGGAAAAGCCGGTAAAAGAATCACGGAAAAAAACCGAAACCGGCAGAACCACCGTTAAATCCCAGTGCTGAAAATCAGCGCCTTTTGTTTTGGCTTTCTCAGAGGCCGCTTTCTTAAATTCCGCATCCTCTGTTTCAAAAGCAGCCTCATCAAGAGACGAAAAGCGCAGAATAGACGCACGCTTTTCAGCCGGTACATCTTCGCGTTCAAAGCGGTCAGGCCCCACCGCGGCCAGCAAATACCCCAGTGCATTAAATTCAAAGTTGTAATAGTAGGGCCGGCCTTCCGGAGAGGCAAAGAATTCAACACAGCTGTCCTGATACACCGGAGCATTATCCCGGCGGTTAACAGCCCGGATATGCCGCTCATCCACGGAAAAAGACAAAGCCGCATACTCACCCTCCCATCCGGCATAAAGCCGGGAGCGGGTATCGGAGGCAAACGCACTCCAGGTTTGGCTGCTTAGCGGAATGGAAAGCCCTTTTTCGCGGAGAATACGGAGAATATTCAGGCCGGCCGCCTGAGCGGCCGCCTGAGCAGGGGCCGCGTTATCCGCCGCCTGAGCGGAGGCTGTCTGAGCGGGGGCAGCCTGATAAACGCCGTCCGCGTTATCCGCCGCCTGAACGGAAGCTGTCTGATAAGCACCAGCCGCGTTATCCGCCGCCTGAGCGGAGGCTGTCTGATAAGCGCCAGCCGCGCGGCCCGCCGCCTGAGCCAGCTCCCGCAGTCCGCTTAAACGCGGAACAACAATACTTTCAGAAGGAACCAAACGCATACTCAGCGTCTCCCCAGCTGCACCGCCCGGGCAGCCAGACTGTAAACCGTTTCAAAGTCTCCCTGTTCAACCGCCGCGGAAGGAACCATCCAGCTGCCGCCCACAGCCGCCACATTCGGAAGAGACAAATAGCCGGCCGCGTTATCCGGATTCACCCCTCCGGTAGGAATAAAACTCATACCGCCGTAAGGCCCCTGAAGAGCCTTAAGCATGGCCGTGCCTCCCGAAACCTCCGCCGGAAAAAACTTCAAAACCGTCAGCCCGTATTCCATGGCCTGTTCCACATTCGTGGGACTGTTCACTCCGGGAAAAACCGGAAGCCCCTTATCCAGACAGAACTCCACCACCCGGGCATTAAAACCGGGCGTTACAGCAAACCGGGCTCCGGCATCCAGCGCGCGCCGGGCCTGTTCCACCGTTAAAACCGTACCGGCACCAACCAGCATCTGCGGCAGAGTACGGGCAACACTGCGGATAGACGCCTCGGCCGCTTCCGTCCGGAAAGTTATTTCCGCTATCGGCAGCTCCGCGCGCAGAAGCGCCTCCGCCAGAGGAAGGGCCTTATCCGGACTTTCCAGCTTAATAACCGGCACAATTCCGGTTTCCCGAAACTTCTTAACAAGATTCTCATTCATCTTTTTACCCGCTTTTACTTGATAATTCAAATTACAGTATAATAGTGACAGTGCCGCACCAATAGTGCAACCCTCACAGACAGGAGAAAACAGCATGGCAGAAAAATCGGTTACCATTCATTCCGAACCATTAAAAGAACTCGTCATTGCCCGCCTGACAGAAGTGGGGACAAGTCTTTCTGATGCCCGGACCATAGCCGACATACTTGTCTATGCCGACCTGCGCGGCATACATTCCCACGGCGTCCTGCGCACCGAACATTACACTAACAGAGTCCGCCAGGGAGGAATAAATCTCCAGCCCAATCTTTCCCTGCAGAAACGCTCCTGTGTGACAGGCATTATTGACGCCGGCGGCGGCTTTGGCCATACAGCCGCAAAACGGGCAACAGAATCGGCTCTCAGCATGGCCAAAGAACACGGGCTGGGGCTGGTCGGCGTACGCAACAGCAGTCACTGCGGTTCGCTGGGTTACTACGTTGACATGGCGCTGGAAGAAAAAATGATGTGCGTATGCGCCGTAAATACAGACTCCGCCGTTGTACCCTTCGGCGGCACCCGGCCATTCTTCGGAACCAATCCATTTGCCTTCGGCTTCCCCGGAGAAAAAGACTCCATACTCCTGGACATGGCCACAAGCGAAGTGGCCTTCGGCAAAATATTCTACGCCCGTGAAAACAACACCCCCATCCCGGACAACTGGGCCGTAGCAGAAGACGGCAGTCCCACAACAGACCCCCATAAGGCCTTTGCCCTTTTCCCCTTCGGCGGATACAAGGGATTCGGAATCAACATAATGGTGGAAGCCCTCACCGGACTGCTCATCGGCGGCGCTTACGGACCTCAAATCAAATCCATGTACGGCGACCTTTCATCTCTCCGCAATCTTGCGGGATTTCATCTGATTATTGATCCCCGTCTTTTCGGCGGCGAAAACACCTTCAAAACAGCCCAGAGCATGATAGACAGCCTTCACTCCCAGCCGGCAGCAGAAGAGTCCGGAGAAATTCTTATTCCCGGCGAGATTCAGCGCCGCAATCTTGAACGCTCACTGCGTGAAGGCATACAGATTCCCGCGTCCATTTACGAATTTCTTTCCACAGGAAAAACCGCTGAATAAATCAAATCGTTATACAACAAAAAAGGGCCGCTGCCCGGCAGCCAATGTCCCGCTCCCGGACAGGCGCGCCCGATGTCCCGCGGCCTCTACCACAGGCCCAGCATCCGGCAGCTGCCACCTTGCGGCCGCTGCTTCGAGCCTAGTGTCCCGCTCCCGGACAGGCGCGCCCCATGTCCCGCGGCCTCTACCACAGGCCCAGCATCCGGCAGCTGCCACCCTGCGGCCGCTGCTTCGCGTCTAGTGCCCCGCTCCCGGACAGGTGCGCCCCATGTCCCGCGGCCTCTATCACAGGCCCAGCATCCGGCAGCTGCCACCCTGCGGCCGCTGCTTCGCGCCCAAACAGGCACAGCCGCCCGGCAGCATCAAGCTGCGGCGGCTTAAAACACAGACCCCTCATTTCATTGTTGTATTTCTGGGCGATACTGGACTCGAACCAGTGACTTCTACCGTGTGAAGGTAGCACTCTAGCCGCTGAGTTAATCGCCCAAAGGCCCGCTCAATATACACCGCGCACGAGCTGCTGGCAAGAGGGCGCATTGCTTCATAATTAATCTATTCGAAAGAAAGTGGTTGCCTCATAAATAAAATCTAGTCGAACTCCTTGTATAGAGGGGGTTGATTGATGAGGTTA
>PDWI01007791.1_pt1 | contig 12817 bp, 12 predicted proteins | sample 1430891 | NCBI WGS metagenome assembly PDWI01 (sample SAMN01162508, study PRJNA174530) | Oral metagenome, whole genome shotgun sequencing project. | biome: Marine environment; feature: Marine mammal; material: Swab sample of the gingival sulcus; isolation source: swab sample of gingival sulcus... | reverse complement strand
ATATGAATTATTTCTTTTTAAAAATATTGATGGCAACTGGATTTTTACCACATATTAGAAAAATAAAAATGCAACCATAATATTACAGAAAGAGCCATTTTATTTAAACAATGTAGAAGGTAGAATTATGAAAAAGTTTTTATTTTTAGTTCTTTTTTCTGCTCTTGCTATTTTAAGAGGAGAAGAGCAATGGTTTGGTGTTTTAGATGGAGAGATGAATGATCAGCTTGGAGTTCAAATGACATGGAACTTGGGTATGATTATTGACTTAGATGATTTTGAAGGTACAATAACTGAGATTCAGTACAAGTGCTTGTCAAGCAATGAAGGTGGTCCTCAAGGTAACTTAAGTTGGTCTATCTGTGAGATTGATGGAAGTGGAAATTGGACAGGAAATGTTCTTGATCAGGGTGATATTGCAGGTCATGATCCTTCTTTAAGTACAACAGAGTGGAGAGTTGCAGATGTTGAAGGAGAAGCTGTTTTAAGTGGAAAAATTGGTCTTGTAATCACTGTTGAAGGTGGTGGAAATTGGGGAATTGATGAAAATTCTAATTACAATATGAGTTATGTAAAAATGATGAGCTGGATAAAGATTGGTGAATCAATGCTTTCAGGTTATTTAGGAGATTGGACATTAAAGTGTTTATTTAGTAATGGTGATACAGATATTAATGAGTTCTCAAATGCTCCAAATGAAATATCTTTAGAGCAAAACTACCCAAATCCGTTTAACCCTACTACATCTATCAACTATAGCTTAAATTCAGCTTCTAAGGTTAATTTAACTGTATTTAATGCTAATGGTAAAGTAGTTTCGGAGCTTGTTAACAGAAATGAAGCAGCAGGAAACCACTCAGTTTCTTTTGATGGTTCAAACCTTAACTCCGGTGTTTATTTCTATAAATTAACAGTTAATGGAATTTCTGAAACCAAGAAGATGGTTCTTACTAAGTAATTTTTAAAGACAATTACTTAAAAGTTAAAGGTTCTGTGGTGAAAGCCATAGAACCTTTTTAGTAGATTCTGTTTAGGTTGAAATAATAGTTTCTTATCTAGAGGGATAGATCAATTTCTTCTACTCATATAATATCCTTCTTTATAGAAGATTCCAAGTTTAGCTGTTTTGACAGAGTTGTCTACTATACATAATATTATAATCTGAGTCCAACATAAGTATTTATCTAATATTTAGGTAATAGGTATAAATAGAAAATATAGTTCCCTGTGCTTCGAGTAGCACTTCGAGTGTCCTCACTGTGGCACCTCAGGAACCAATCGAAGGGAACGAAAACTATAATCATATAGTTATACCCTTCGAGAACCTCAGGGTACAGATATAAGTTGTATTTCTATGATTAATTATTACATAAGATAGCCTAAGGCTATTGATTTTATATCGAAGTCAGGTTAATGGAGTATAGAATAAAAAAGACCGGCTGTACCAGAGCCGATCTCTAAAAAATCATATATTTTTTATCTGTTTTTAAAAATCTAAGTATCTGTTTTCGTTTTGTTCGACATTTTTTACTTCAGGAGATTTTACTATCTCCTTTAACGTTTCTATCTCGGTAGATAGTTTATTTCTCTCTAAAGTGATTTTATCAAGTTCAGCTTTTGCTATCATCAAATCCTTTTGAACAAGCTCCAGCTCTTTTCCTATCTTTTTAGTTTCTTTATTTGCTTTTTTAACTTTCATAGCACTTTTATAGTCTTTAAGTGCAGAGAAGAAAGCGGCTATTATCAAGCCTATTAGAATAGAGAAAAATACAACCAGAACTACACTTGCCTGTGGTATCTCCTTGGTGAAAATTTTAAGATCAGCTTTCATTTCATAGTTTTGAATAGTTAAAAAGATAATCGTAAATAGAAAAATTAACTGTACTGCTCTCTTAAAGTATAGCATTTTTATCCCCTTTTAAATAGATAATTGGACTGATGTAAATGGAAATAATACCCACATAACATATAATATAAACCCACTAAATAAAAAAGAAAAGTCAATTTTAATAATATTATTTATCAAATTTTATAATCTATTGGAAAATTTTGTTTTTTTAAAAGAAAAAAATCTGCTTAAGGCAGATTCTATCAATGGTCTTAGTATAAAAAAAGCCCGAAACGGGCTTTACGGAGAAAGAGAGATTCGAACTCTCGGTAGCAGGTTCTCTGCTACAATCGCTTAGCAGGCGATCGCCTTCGACCACTCGGCCATTTCCCCACTCAAAAAAAAAGCGGAGGATGAGGGACTCGAACCCCCAAGGGCGTAAACCCGGCGGTTTTCAAGACCGCTGCCTTACCAATTAGGACTAATCCTCCAAACGCTATCAACATTGATAACGAACAATCGAGAAAGAATATATATCTAAATTAATAAGTTGTCAATAGTTTTTTGTAAAATTCTAAGGTTGATAGTTTGTTTTTTTGTCTAAACTGTTAAATGAAGATTGTATACATCTTATTTATTTTTAGTTTTACAACTAATAGGCTTAAAAATGAAAACTTTTTTGAACATATTTTAATTTCCTCTAGTATACATGTTGAGAGTAACAAATTTCATTACTACCTCCTCAAAATAATTAAGCAGGGTAAAAAATCCCTGCTTTTTTATAGTTTATTCATTAGGTATCAAATATATAAAATGTTAATTTTTTAAACTGTCAGTTTTTAGCTCTGACCAAAATTCAAAAACATCTTTTACTAAAGGGGCTACAGCCGAACCGTGTTCTCCGTGTTCAATAAAGCCTATTACTGTTATTTGGGGATCTTCATAAGGTCCATATCCGCTAAACCAAGCATGATCGGGACCATGTGCATTTTCAACTGTACCTGTTTTACCTGCAAAGATAATCTTTTCAGATCTATGTTTATAGGCAGTTCCACCTAAAATATTTACAACATTAAACATACCTTTTCTTACACTTTTAAGATCTTCTCTGTTTATTTCAATAGGTGTTGCTTTCTTCTTAGTATAAGAAAAGTTGTTATCGCTACCATACTTTTGTACAACCCTGGGCTTAACCCTAAATCCTCCGTTTGCAATTGAAGATATAAATACTGCTGTTTGCAATGGAGTAACCAAAATTTCTCCTTGACCTATGAGTAGATTTGCAAACCTTCCCAAAAGGCTACCTCTAAATCTGGATCTGTAAAATTTATAATCGGGAATATTTCCGTCTCTTTCATATCTTAGATCAACACCCGTTTTTTCTCCAATACCAAATTTTTTAAGATATCTGTTCCACCTGTCAATATCTATATTCTTAGCAACTTCATAAAAGTAGACATCACAAGAGACCTGTATTGCAGAGATACCGTTAATCTCTCCATGTCCTTTATGATACCAACATTTTTTATAACTATTACCTATTTTCATACCACCGGGGCAATTAAATTTTGTAGATCTGTCAACAATTTCCTGTTCTGCTGCAGAAAGATAATTTATCATTTTTAATAGAGATCCGGGGGAGTACTCACCTTGCACTGCTTTGCTGTATAGAGGTCTTCCGGGATCATTTATTAGTTTATTCCAAGTTTCATTAGAGATTCTTTCTGAATATATACTTAATGAGAAATCCGGTTTACTTGCCATTGCCAAAATTTCTCCATTGTTACAATCCATAACAATAATTGAACCACTTTTGCCATCAAGAAGTTTTTCGGTAAACATTTGTAATCTGTAATCAATGGTCAAATAGATATCTTCTCCTTTAACTGCCGATATCCAATTCTCTTTTTTGTAATCACTTACTTTTTTGGATTTTACATCTCTTATCTCTTGCTCTAAACCTTTTTTACCTCTTAAAATATCATCATAAACATACTCCACACCATCAATTCCCACAAGGTCACCCAACTTTTGACCCTTTTTTAATATTTTTTTATCTTTTGCTTCAACTAAGTGACCAATTAAATGGGGTGCTATTTCTAGGGGAAAGTCTCTTTTCCACTCATTTTTAACCCTTACACCTCTCAAACTTTTTTCCTGCTCAGAGTATTTTAGATAGGTATTTATACCAATGTTTCTTCTGTAGCTGTATTCTCTGTCTTTTTTTTTCATCCTACTTACATCTTTTAAAAGGGAGTCAGGATTGATTTCTAAAATAGATGCTAGTATTTTAGCTGATAATGAATCTTTTTCAAACCACTTTGGTACTATATAAAGATTATAAGAGTGTTTATTATCTACAAGAAGGTTGCCGTTCCTATCATAAATATTGCCTCTGGAGGGCGTGATAATAATATCTTCAATTTTATTGTTAAGAGCTCTTTCGAAGAGGGATTTATCTCCTCCATTCTGAAGATAAAATATCCTAAATATTAGAATCAGAAAAATTATGCCTGAAATGATAATAAATATTTTCCCTCTTTCCTCTCTCATAACATTTTTCTCTTCTTTTCAAATGGTAAGAAATAGGTAATAATAATCTGCATTAATGAGGTGTACAGTATAAGGGGTATAATGTTTCTAAAAAAAGATTCAAAGATATCAGCATTTACAATAATATCAAGATATCTTAGAATATAGTGAAAGCTAAGTAGTGATATTGAAAGTTTGAATATTTCCCTTTTAGTGAAATTCTCTCTATTTCTTGCAAAGATTACCGCTATAAAACCCGTTAATGAGTAGCTTATTGATGATAAACCCGGCGGAAAACCTCCTAAAATATCAAATATCAGCCCTCCCAAAAATCCCATAAGGGTAGATATGTATATATTGTCAATATTTAAAGATCTCAAAAGTATATATACAAATATAAGGTCAGGTGTATATGGACCAAGTTCAAAAAGAAAGGAGAACTTTCCAAAGGTTATAGCGATTACTACTAAAACTATTATCTCTTTTAATATATTCATAATGTTAAATTACTAATTGTTCTACAATAATTATTAGTTTTTACTATTCAGTGTTACTTGGCTTCTTTAATATAAATACTGTTTCAAGAGAGAGAAGGTTTTCAATGTAGGAGATCTCAACATTTTTAACTATAGTTGCTTCATCATCAAAGTATGACTTTATAACACCAACAGGAATATTTTTGGGAAATATAGTTCCAAAACTTGATGTATAGACAGTTTCACCAACGGCAATCTCTCTGGTTTTTGTAAGTTCCTTTAGGTATCCTGTTGTCTCATTTTTTGGAATAGATAGTGAGGGATACCTTCTTTTTTGGGTTATAACTGAAAGTTTAAATCCCGGTTTGTTTATCATCTCTATAGAAAGATCCCCTTCCAAATGAGATTTGACAATACCAACTACGCCATTTAAACCAATTACAGGGGAACCTGTAAGATCTATGCTGTCTAAATTAACTTTAGCATAAAGTTTATATTTGTATGAACCTTTGGTATAGTTTGTTACTTTAGCAGGAATATAGGTTAAGTTTAATGAATCTTTTAATCTAAGTATAGATTTTAAATCTTTGTTTTCCTTAATAATATCTCCTAAACTATTTAGTTTTAACTTGTATGAAACAAGTTGCTTTTTTAGTTCTACTATTTCATTGTCTATATATATTTTATCCTTAGATCTTTTATCGGCAGAGATTGTGCTATTGTATATGAAAGGTGCCAACTTGTACAGTGTTGAGGAGTATTTTGTATTTGAAATCAAAACTAAACTTATTGAGAGAGAAAGAACTAAAAAGAGAAAAATATATTCAAAATTTAATATTCTTTTACCTTTTTTCACGCTTTTACTACTCCTCTGTTTAGTAGATAACTCTTTAAATGTTTAGGTAAGTAAGATATAAAGATCAAGAGAATAGATCAAATGATATTGAAACAAGTTTATTTTTGTACTCTTTTTTCAACAAAATTATAAAACTTTTTTGCTGAACTCTTTATACTTATTAGTTTAGCAATCTTTTTACAATTTTTACTCAAAACTTTTCTCAAATGTCTGAATTCTACAATAAAACTTATAAGATCTGAAAGCTTTTTAGGATCAACTTCTACAGTACGACCAACATTGTATAGATCACAATAGTGCTTAATATCTCCTACATTGGTGGAAATTACCGGAGTTTCTGTTTGCATAGCTTCCCAAAATACAACGGGCATACCCTCACTTCTGGAACTTATAACAAGATAATCTGATTCTTTAAGTTTGTTAGCTACTGTTTGAGCATTTTGAAACCCTTCAATAGATACAGAACCTGAGAGTCCGTAGCTACTGATTTTTTGTTCTAGAGTTTCTCTTTCTGAGCCATCTCCAAATATTGTAACATTTATCTTGGAAGATTTTCCCGATAGATGCACTGCATCAATTAGTATATCGGCACCTTTTACTTTCTCAAGCCTTCCTATGAATATAAGTTTAATCTTTTCTTCTTCTCTGTATTCAATGTTTTGGGAAGGGATCTCTCTATTTGTGGTTAAAATATCTGTAAACTTTTTATATTTATCAAGAACAGTTTTACATAAACCTATACTGTTTGCAAAGGAGTAGTCACAGTATTTATAACCCTTTTTTATAAGTATATTTAGGAAAGGATTTTTTGAATAGTTGTTTATATCTGAACCCAATGCCCAAATTGCGTAAGGAATTTTTAATTTTTTATTAACAGAAGAGGCATAGTATCCGTTTGGAATTGCCCAAGGAGAAAGAATATAATCAAATTTTCTCTCCTGTAATAGACTTTTTAGCTCTCTGTTTCCGGATCTGAAGAGAGAAATAATTTTAAAGAGATCGTTTATAGATTTTTTATCCATCTCTGCAAGCCTTTTAGTTCCACCTTTCCAAGAGAATAAAACAATATCATCTACCGATTTTTTTATATAGTCGTAATCATACTTTGAATCCATCTTTGGAGTGAAAATAGTTACAGAACCACCCTCTTTTCTAAAATATTTTGAAAAATCATAGAGGAAGTTCCCAACCATCTCATCTCTATTTGCGGGAAAACAGTGGGTTATAATAAGAAGCTTTATATTTTTTTCCATTTCGAAAACAATCTTAATTTAAATTAGTATGGCTAAAACCTATAGCTTAGTTTAAATAAACGATCTTATTTTATCAATCTTTATTTTAAAATTTTACAATATTTTTCCTTTTTTTTATTAAAAAAAACCTTTGATTTTAAATACTCCTAAAATATCTTCTAACTCTGATTGTTATAATTTGAGGGTTTAGAATATGAAGAAAACAGATGATCAATACCAAAGGTATCTTGATATTCTTAGAGAAGAACTTATTCCGGCTATGGGTTGTACAGAACCAATTGCCATAGCTTATGCTGCTGCGAGAGCTAGAGAAGAGCTGGGTGAACAACCGGAGAAAGTAGAGATAATTGCGAGTGCTAATATTTTAAAGAATGTTAATAGTGTGGTAGTTCCCAATACCGGAGGTCTAAAGGGTATGGAAGCTTCGGCAGCTGCCGGGATTGTAGGAGGGATTTCAAAAAAGGTATTAGAGGTTATTTCTCATTTGGAATCTGATGATCATATTAAGATAAAACAGTTTTTAGATTCAAAAGAGATTAAAATTCGTAAATCAGATAGAGATTTAATGTTTGATTTAGAAGTTAATGTTTTCAGTAAAGAGAGCAAGGCTTCTGTACATATTGCACACTATCATACTAATATAGTTAGTATAAAAAAAGATGATCAAGTTATCTATGATAATTTAGATTGTAATGAAATGAGTACTAAAAACTTAACAGATCGCAGTAAGATGTCTGTTGAGAGTATTTTAGACTTTGTTGAATCGGTTGATATTAATGAGGTTGCAGAACTTTTACAAAGACAAGTGGACTATAATACCGCTATTGCAGAAGAAGGTCTAAAAGGAAACTGGGGTGCAAATATTGGTTCTGTACTCCTGGGAACAAGTGGAGAGGATATTAAAATTAGAGCTAAAGCGTATGCTGCAGCCGGGTCTGATGCAAGAATGAGTGGTTGTAAGCTACCTGTAATGATTGTTTCGGGAAGTGGTAATCAAGGAATGACAGCTTCTTTGCCGGTGGTTATGTTTGCTAAGGAGCTTAAATCTTCTAAAGAGGATCTTTACAGAGCATTACTTGTTTCTAATTTAGTAACAATTCATCAAAAGACCGGAATTGGTCGTTTATCTGCTTATTGTGGGGCTATTAGTGCCGGTGTTGGAGCAGGTTCGGGAATTGCCTGGCTTCATGGTGGTCGTTACGATGAAATTTCTCATACTATTGTGAATGCTCTGGCTATTGCTTCGGGGGTTATCTGTGATGGAGCTAAACCTTCTTGTGCTGCTAAAATTGCTCTTTCTGTTGAAGGAGGAATCTTAGGTTATTTTATGTATAAAGAGGGTCAAAAATTTTGCTCCGGCGATGGTATTGTAACCGGAGATGTAGAAAATACTATTGCTAATATAGGTAGAGTTGCCAGTCGAGGAATGAAAGAGACAGATAAAGAGATTATTAATATTATGTTAGGCGAATAAAGTTTAATTACCTTTTATTATGGGCAGGTTTTATGGGTATCCTAAAATTTGCCCATAAATATCCACTATCAATATTTATCTAAGTTTAAAATATATTGTAATTGTTTTGTATAAAAAGGAATAGTGCTCTATATTACAACCTGCGAAATTTGGAGATGATTTAATGAGGTCTGTAGAACTCTTTATAGCTTTGAGATATTTACGATCCAGAAGTAAAAACAGATTTATATCCGTAATAACTTGGCTCTCACTTTGTGGTATAGCAGCAGGTGTTGCAATATTAATTATTGTTACCTCGGTTATGAATGGCTTGGGTGCAGAGGTTAAAGAGAGATATGTTAGTAGTGATTCCCATATAAAGGTTTATAGTTATCATCAGAAACCTTTTGAGGTTATAGATTCTGTTAAAACCGTTATAGAATCACAAGAAAATGTAAAGGCTTATGCTCCATACATAGAGATGTACGGTCTTTTAAAAGGTGATGATAATCAGGGAGCCTTAATTAGAGGTGTTGAGCTTTCTTCCATAAAAAATGTTACTAAGCTTGATAGTCAAATTGTTGGAGGTTCTTACACTTTAGATGATAATGGAACAGGAATTCCGGGAATTATACTTGGTAAAAATCTTGCGGATATGATGGCGGCTATAGTGGGGGAGAAGATTTTTATTATATCCCCTTCAATAAAAAATACTTTTACTGCTCCACCGGTGTTAAAGTTTGTTGTTACGGGTATTTTTGAAACAGGTCTTTCAGCTATTGATGGAGGGTTATGTTATATTTCAACCAAGTCAGCCCAAAAACTTTTTCGGATGAAAGGTAAAGTTAACAGGATATCTCTAATTGTTGATAATCCTGATAATGCTACCTCTATTTCAAATGTTATAAATGATAAATTACCTTTTCCTTATCTAACAAGATCGTGGATTGAGGAGAATAAAAATCTCTACTTTTGGATAGCCATGGAAAAGCTTATGATGACCTTTGTTCTAAGTCTCATAGTTTTAATTGCAGCTTTCAATATTATCTCAAGTCTCATTATGCTTGTAATGGAGAAGAGAAGAGAGATAGGGGTTTTAACAGCAGTTGGATTTTCACCTGACAAAGTGATGAGAGTTTTTATGTATCAGGGTATGATTTTGGGTGTTATTGGAACTGTTTTGGGTGTTATTTTAGGGCTTCTGGTCTGTTTTATTCAAAAAGAGTTTAGTATAATAACCCTTCCGGGTGATGTTTACATTATTGATGCCTTACCAATTTTAGTTGATTCAACAGATGTTTTGGTTAGTGTTGCAGTTTCCATGGGGCTTTCATATCTCGCAACTCTTTACCCTTCTTACAGAGCATCAAAGCTTAAGCCTGTAGATGTTATTAGGAATGATTAGGTATATTAATTATGAGGAGAAAACTATTTTAGATATTTTTAAAGCACTAACCGCTTTTAGTACTATTGAGTTTGATGAGGAGAACCATATCTATTACCACAGTAATAGAAAGGAGAGATTTCAATCCAGTGTAACTGAAAAGATTGGTCAGTATAAAGAGGAGTTTGATACTGAAAAATGGTCAGTAAAAAAGGCTCAAGAGAGAGGTATAACCCCTGAAGAGGTTGTTGAAGAGTGGAAAAACAGCAGTGAAAGAGCAAATCATAGAGGTTCTGAATTTCACAGATATGCGGAGTATAGAATAAATAATAAAATCTATAATTGTGATATTAGTGAAAAACTGAAGGAGCAGTTTCATAAGTTTTACAGTGATAGTGCCAAAAATTTAGTTCCTATAAAGTCAGAACTTGTAATAGGTGATATTGATCTTTCAATTGCGGGTACCATAGATCAACTCTACTGGAGTCATAAGAAAAACGGTTTAGTTATATTTGATTGGAAAACCAATAAAAAATTTACAAACTATAGCAGGTTTAAAAAAAACTTATTAGGTCCTTTGAAAGATCTGGAAGATACCCATATAAATGTTTACAGCTTACAGCTTAATATTTACAAATATATCTTTGAGAAGGTAACAGGGTTAGAGATAAAAGATCTTTTTATAGTGTGGTTCAACGAAAACAACTCCGATTATATAGTTTATAGATGTAAGGAGTTTCAGCACAGAGTTAAGCAGTTATTGGGTGTGTAATAAAAGCAAAGAGAGTAATGTTATAAATCTCTTGACTTAACTACTTTAACTCTTTATATTTTGGATTCGAAAATATGTAACTTGAGAGAGAGTCTATTATGTATAATTTTTTACTTTTTGCCATAATTATAAACGCTATACTTGTTGTTCTTGTAATTCTTATGCAGAGCGATGAGGGTGGAGGAATCTCATCTACTGCATTTGGTGGTGCGGGTAGTTCTCTTTCATCAACATTCGGTTCTAGAGAGTCTGCTAATTTTTTAAATAAAGCAACCTTTTGGCTAGTTGTTTCATTTTTTGTTCTTTCCATTACTATTGCCTTGGCATCTTCTGCAAACTTTGGTTCAGAGAAGAAGGGTTACAATAGTGTAATTATGGAGATGGAGAGTGACAGCCCTGCGGCTAAGCTTCCTCCTTTAAACAGTAACAATGTTGATGCGGCTAAGGGTGATGATAAAACTATCAAGTTACCTAAGCCAAAGAAAAATGATGGTGAATCAAAAAAAGAGAGTGATAAAAAAACTGACAAATAGTTTATTGCTGGAGTGGTGGAATCGGTAGACACGCCATCTTGAGGGGGTGGTGCCTTAGGGGTGTAGGAGTTCAAATCTCCTCTTCAGCATAGTTTTAGATAAAATGGGGTGACTAATATCACCCCATTTTTATGTTTGATAGTTAAAAGATTGTGTTGACATAGCAATAATTATACACCATCTTTTCTAGAAAAAAAGTGGGCTTTATGGGAATAGTTTACATAACAAGACATGGTGAAACAGATTTTAATATAGAAAAAAAAGTTACCGGTACAGTTGATATTCCGCTAAATGATAATGGTATAATTCAAGCTGAAAATTCATCAAAAAACTTTCCGGTAAGAGATCTTGATCTTATTATATCTTCCCCTCTTAAAAGGGCATTTAAAACGGCTGAAATATTTTCAAATAATCTTAAAGTTAATCTCAAGATAGATGATAGATTGAAAGAGATTGATTTAGGTGTATTTCAAGGTGAATATAAATCTACTGTTTTTAGGGAAAATAGAGATCTTTTTGAGCTTCATAAAAAAGATCTTGATTGTATATCTCATGGTGGAGAATCTATAAATATGGCTGTTTCCCGTGTTTATAATTTTTTGGAGAGTTTAAAGAGTAGATATGGAGATAAGAAGGTTTTAATTGTTGCTCATACTTTTATATTTAGAGCTATTCATTCATACTTTAAATTTGGAAGGTGGGATCTTTCATGCGGTAATCTTAAACTTGGCAATTGTGATATAAAAGAGTATAAATTTAAAATTTAGAGTTTTTATGGGAGAGTTGATTAGGTTACAGAAATATTTAGCTTCTTTGGGTTATGGATCCAGAAGAAAGTGTGAACAGTTTATATCTGATGGTATTGTTAAGGTTAATGGTAATATTGCTACTTTGGGCTGTAAAGTTGATCCTGAGAAGGATAGTGTAGAAATTGAGGAAAAGATTGTTGCAAAGGAAAAAGAGGAGCTTGTTTATATTATGTTAAATAAGCCCAGAGGATATATAACAAGTTTAAAACAGGAGGATTCAGATTCTCCCCTCGTCACTGATCTTGTTAAGGGATTTGGTAGAATATATCCGGTGGGAAGGCTTGATAAAGACTCTTCAGGGCTTCTATTGTTGACCAATGATGGAGATTTTGCCTTTAAATTAACTCATCCTTCCTTCAATAAAGAGAAGGAGTATTTGGTTTCTACAAAGAATCCTTTCCCTTTTTCAGCAGTTGAGAAGTTTGTAAAGGGTATAAATATTGATGGTAGAAAAACTATTCCGGCAAAGTGTAAAAAGCTGGGAAAGTCTAAATTCTCAATAATTTTGAGAGAGGGTAGAAACAGGCAGATAAGAAAGATGGTTCAAAAAGTTGGTAATAGGGTTGAAACTTTAAAGAGGGTAAGAATAAAAGATCTTACATTGGGTGATCTTAAAGAGGGTAGCTATAGGTTGTTATCAAATAGAGAAGTTGAGAGTTTAATTGATAGTTAGGGCTTACTGAAAAGCTTCAAATTTGGAAAGAAAGGTTTAAGATTTTTTAAAACTCTAATATTTGATTATTAAGCAATTTTATGATAAAAAACTTTATCAAATTTTTATGTTCAAATCATCTACTATTTCTAGGCTATGGATTTATAAAAAAGGTTCTTTCTATAATATTGTGAAAAAAATATCTTGACAGACACAAGAGGATTCCTAGTTTTATAAAAAAATACGCCTAATCTTATAAAGCTAAGGAA
>PDWI01007789.1_pt1 | contig 12819 bp, 13 predicted proteins | sample 1430891 | NCBI WGS metagenome assembly PDWI01 (sample SAMN01162508, study PRJNA174530) | Oral metagenome, whole genome shotgun sequencing project. | biome: Marine environment; feature: Marine mammal; material: Swab sample of the gingival sulcus; isolation source: swab sample of gingival sulcus... | reverse complement strand
TACCATTGCCGATGATATTACCCAGCGTAAAAAGGCCGAAGAGCGGTTGAGGAAGAATGAATTTAAGCTGATAGAGGAGAAAAGATTTGCCGAAAGCATTTTAGCCACCTCGCCCAACGGCATCTATATCTACAACTTTGTTAAGGAAAGACACAGCTTTATCAACCAGCAATATACCAAGATGCTTGGCTATCGGCTGGATGAATTAAGGGCCATGCCCAAGGAAGAGCTGATTAAGCTCTATCATCCCGATGATTTTGCCAGGATTTCTGAGCATATGAAAAATATGCCGGAGGATCCCGCCGAGCGGAATCTTGAGGTGCGGTTTCGGCATAAGGAGGGCCACTGGGTCTGGTGCTATTCGGTTTACAGCCCCTTTGTGCAGGATAAGGACGGCCAGGTGATTAGTGTGATCGGCTCGGTAATTGATCTTTCCAGAATCAAGAGGGCTGAAATGGAATTAAAGGAGGCCAAGCATAAGGCCGAGATTGCCAATATCTATAAAAACCAGTTTCTGGCCAATATGAGCCATGAAATCCGCACCCCGATTAACGGCATTGTCGGTTTTGCCCATCTGCTCAAGCAGGAAAACCTGTCGCAGGAAGAAAAGGAGAATTATGTCAAGATCGTCAAGAACAGTTCCAATCAACTGCTGATGCTGATTGATGATATTATTGATATTTCCAAGATTGAATCCGGCGAGCTAAAACTCTCCCGCAAGCCCTATTGTCTGCCGGAGATGTTTACCAGCCTGCAGCTTAGTTATGAGGAGCTGAAAAAGCAAAATAAAAAGGAGCAGGTAGAGCTGGTGGTCAGGATTCCTGAAGGCCAGGAGGATTTGATTATCAATACCGACCCCTTACGCCTGAAGCAGGTGATGTCGAACCTGCTTGACAATGCCCTGAAATTCTCGGAGCAGGGCCGGATTGAGTTCGGCTATGAACTAGGTGATGAAACCATCAGATTTTTTGTTACAGATCAGGGGATCGGCATCTCGGAAGAAAATCTCGGCATGATTTTTGAGCGTTTTGAGCAGGTCTATAATATCAACCACGGCAAAAATGACGGCACTGGTCTTGGGCTGGCTATCTCCAGGGGGATTGTCGGGCTGTTGGGGGGCCGGATGTCGGTGGAATCGGAGGAAGGAAAGGGCAGCACCTTCGCCTTTGAATTGCCGCTCAAGGAGCCGGAGGAAGAGACAATCAGTGACTGCGGCGTGTCTTGGTCGGTCGGCGTGGAGGATCACAGCATCGGTGAGCTGAAAATCCTGATCGCAGAGGATGAGTATATTAATCAGGAATATTTTAAGTGCCTGCTGAAAGAGTATCCCTTCACCTGTCTTTATGCAAGAAATGGCGAGGATGCGGTGGAGACCTATTTTGAGGAGCCGGATATTGATGTGGTGTTGATGGATATCAAGATGCCGGTCATGGACGGCGAGGAGGCGGCGGAACAGATTTTGGCCAGGGATCCGGAGGCGAAAATCATCGCCCAGACCGCCTATGCCATGGGCAATGATCGGGAAAAATATAGTCAAAAGGGCTTTAAGGGCTATATCACCAAACCGATTAACGTTGATGAACTGCTGACGGTGCTGAAAAAGGTTACAGCCTAGGCGGGCAGGGTGGGTGTTCCTGCGGGAAAATGTGCCGTTCTGTATCTCTCGGAGCGGGGCCGGGTTCTTGCCGAAAAGCTGGCGGCAGGCTTGCCTGATTGTGATATTATTGCTAAAAACGGGCAGATAAAAAGCCTGGTGGCCGCTGTCTGGCCTGATTATCAGCAGATTATCTGCATTATGGCCGCCGGAATTGCGGTGCGGTCGGCGGCCGGGCTGTGTGTGGATAAAAACCACGATCCTTGCCTGGTGGTGGTCGATGAGGCCGGTAAGTTTGCGGTCAGTATCCTGTCTGGTCATATCGGCGGCGGCAATAAGCTGGCTGCCAGGGCGGCTGCGGTTTTGGGCGGGGTGCCGGTGATTACCACCGCCTCGGATGTTTCCGGGCAAACCGCCCTTGATCTTTGGTGCCGGCAGCATAATTTTTTATATAATTCAAAGCTGCTTCTGACTAAAATGTCGGCCCGGCTGGTGGAGCGGGGCAGGCTGGAGCTTTGGCTGGATATGCCTAATATCGGGCATTTGCCTGATGATTTGGTGCGGACCGGGCAGCCGGAGCAGGCCGAGGTGATGATTAGTCATCATCATTACCCGGGGCGGCTGACCCTGCATCCGCAGAATATATTTTTGGGCATCGGCTGCAACCGGGGAACTGAGGCAGCGGAAATTACTGAATGTTATCTTGAGTTTTTGCAGGAGAATAAGATAAAGCCCGACTGGATTGTCGGAACTGCTACTATCGATATAAAAATCGATGAGCCGGGGCTGATTGAGTTTGCCCGCGCACATGGTTTTGGGCTTAGGTATTATCATAAGCATCAGTTAAACGGCGTGGCCGGGGTTTCTACTTCTGCTTATGTTCTGGGCGTAACCGGGGCCAAGGGGGTGGCGGAACCGGCTGCGGTGCTGGCGGCGGCAAAGGGCGGCCGGGCCGGGGAGCTTTATATTAAAAAACATAAATGGCCCAATGTAACCATGGCGGCTGCCAGACAGATAATAGAGTTTGTGTTATGATTTATGTGGTGGGCATTGGCCCTGGCCTTGAGGAGATGATGACCGGAGAGGCCAGGGCGGCTCTGGCTGATGCGGAGGTAATCATTGGTTATCACACCTATTTGCAGCAGATTGAGCATTTAACCTGCGGCAAAAAGGTGTATGGTTCTAAAATGATGCAGGAGATTGAGCGCTGCGAACAGACCTTTGCCGAAGCGGAAAAGGGCCGGAAGGTCGCCATTATTTCCGGCGGCGATTCGGGCATCTATGCCATGGCCGGACTGATGCTGGAGATGGCCTCACGGCGGCCTGAATCACCTGAAATAAAAATTATTTCCGGCTTATCGGCCTTAAACGTCTGTGCGGCCAGGCTCGGCGCCCCCCTGACCCATGATTTTGCGGCCATTAGTCTCTCTGATCTGCTGACCCCGTGGGAAAAGATTGAAAAACGGCTGGAATATGCAGCAGCGGCGGATTTTGTGCTGGTGATTTACAATCCAAAATCAAGTAAAAGGAAATGGCAGATTGAAAGGGCGACCGAGATAATTGCCGGACATCGGCAGCCTGCTACGCCGGTGGGCATTGTAACTGCGGGCGGGCGGTCAGGCGAGGAGGCGGTTATTGCCGAGCTGGGCAATTTTCTGGAGCATGAAATAAATATGCAGTCCACGGTGATTATCGGCAATTCGGCCACCTTTGTCTGGAACGGTTATATGATTACCCCCCGCGGTTATCGGGAAAAATACAATATCTGAAGTCTGATGGGCGAGCTATATTTTTTAAGACACGGCCAGTCGGAACTGGACGGAAAATTTGTCGGCAGCACCGACTGCAATTTGTCCCAAATGGGGCGGGCAGATATGCGGATGCTGGCCGAAACCCTTGGCAGGTTTTCCTTTGACGAGGTTTATTGCAGCCCCTTGCAGAGATGCCGGGAAACCTGTCGGCTGCTTGGTTTGGCGGTGGAGCCGAGGTTTGAAGACCGGATCAGGGAGATAGATTTCGGCAGTTGGGAAGGGCTTAATCTGGATGAAATTATGCAGATTGATGCTGAACAGGCGGGCAGATGGCTGGTCGAGCCGATGTCATTTACCTTTCCCGAAGGTGAGGCCGCCGCTGATTTTGCCGGGCGGGTTACGGAGTTTATTGACTATCTGCCCAAGGCTGGTGAACAGATTCTGATTATTACCCACGGCGGGGTAATCAGCTTTGCCCTGTGTAAGCTGCTGGGCATTTCCTTTAGCAATTACGGCAAATTTAATCCGATGCCCGGACATTATGCAACAGTCAGGGTCTTTGGCGATGCGGCGGTGCTAACTGGCTTTAATCTGCGGTAGTCTCATGGCAATTACCTTGATTACCGGCGGGGCCAGAAGCGGCAAAAGCGATTATGCCTTATCGCGTGCGGCCTCTTTTGCCGGAGATAATAAATACTTTCTGGCCGCCTGCCCGCCCCTTGATGCGGAACTAAGGGATAGAATCGAAAAACACCGGCAGGAAAGGGCCGGGCTTGGTTTTATTACCATTGAAGAAGAGGTGGAACTTGCACGGGTGCTGGCGGGCCTGCCGCCTGAGTCTCTGGTGCTGCTGGATTGCCTGACCATCTGGATCAGCAACCTGCTGTTTATGGCCGAGCAAGAAGGCGGCACGGTCTCCGAAGAGATGATTGTTAGAGAAACCGGAAGGCTGATTGAGGCGGCAAGGGTAAAACGGCTGGAGCTGATCTGCGTCAGCAATGAGGTCGGTATGGGACTGGTTCCTGTGGGCAGCACCAGCAGATTATATCGGGATCTGGTCGGCAGGTGTAACCGACTGATGGCCGAGCAGGCACAGCGGGTGATTCTGGTTAGCTGCGGCCTGCCGATATTGCTTAAAGGCTCCCTTTAATGGCGATATGGCGATGCCCTTGATGGACGCACCGTAGGGGCGGATTCCATATCCGCCCGTGAATAATCATCACCGTAGGGGCAGATTCCATATCCGTCCTTGTTGATTTTGCCCCAAAATAAATTGCACCGTATGGACGGATTCCCATATCCGCCCTTGTGAATTTCTGCCCCAAAATAAATTGCAATGTAGGGGCGGATTCCATATCCGCCCTTGTTGATTTCTGCCCCAAAATGAATTTGCACCGTAGGGGCGGATTCCATATCCGCCCTTGTGGATTTATGCCCCAAAATAGATTGCAACGTAGGGGCGGATTCCATATCCGCCCTATCTGATTTTGCCCCTATGGTAAAAATCATTCACCAAAAATGAAAAATGATGTTATAACAAAATCATGTCTCAACACCCGTCTAAACCACATATTCACCGCCGGAAATCAATGCGGCTAAAGGGCTATGATTATTCGCAGGCGGGATTTTATTTTGTTACCATGGTAACCCGGAACCGTGAATATCTATTTGGTGAAATCGTTAACGATAACATGGTGTTGAATGATGCAGGAATGATGGTTGACCGGATTTGGCATGAGCTGCCTCAAATACATGTCGGGATTGACGTAGAACAATTTATCATAATGCCCAACCATATTCACGGGATAATAATCATATTCGCCGAAAGAAGGGCAGAAAATAGGGCGGATATGGAATCCGCCCCTACGGGAATACCGATAACATTGGGAACGGTGGTGCAGACCTTCAAACGGTATTCAACAATCAAATATATTGATATGGTAAAACAAAATATTTTACCGCCATTTGCCAAACGAATCTGGCAGCGTAATTATTGGGACCACATTATTCGCGATGAAAATGAACATCAGGAAATTGTTCAATATATCATTGACAATCCAAAGAAATGGGCGTTGGATAAATTAAACAACCATTTGGACACCCCCTGAACACCGTACGGGCGGATTCCATATCCGCCCGTGTTTGTGTCAGAAATGGATTAGGGCAGAAATAGCCCCGCTACTAAATTGATGATTACTATCTTGCTCTTTGTCAGGTGTACTTTCAGGTACAGACCTTTTCGCTGCCTTGCCGCCTTTTGTCAATTTAGTAGCGGGGCTGCCCTTACAGGAATTACGAATATGCTATATCCGTCCGTGAATATTTACCAACCCTGAAAAACAATCAACACTTTGAAAATAAAAGATATTGTTAATTTCTCATGGTTGACTAATTACCGGTAAATCAGTTCCGGTTTTTTCAAAAGAACTCTGGTGCCGGGTGCCACACTTTCGGTAATCCAGATATTACCACCGATCACAGATCCGGCACCGATCACGGTATCTCCGCCCAAAATAGTGGTGTTGGAATAAATAACCACATCATCTTCAATGGTTGGATGACGTTTGGTATTTTTCAGTCTTTCAATGGCATTTTTAGGCAGAGACAAGGCGCCAAGGGTTACGCCCTGATAAAGCCTGACATTTTTGCCGATCACGGCGGTCTCGCCAATCACCAGTCCGGTACCGTGATCAATGAAAAAACCGGAACCAATATCTGCCCCGGGATGAATATCTATGCCGGTTAGACTATGGGCATGTTCAGTCATAATACGCGGAATAAAAGGAACTTCCTGCATATAAAGGGCATGGGCCAAACGAAAAATGGTGGTAGCAAAAAGCCCCGGATAGCAAAAAATCACCTCATCCTGACTTTTAATGGCCGGATCGCCAGCCAGGGTGGCCCGCACATCATCAGCCAGGGTGGCGGAAATATCCGGCAAAGCCTCAATAAAGGCCCTGGCCTTATGATGGCTGTGCTTCTCACAATATTCACATATCCGGTGATTGCGGCGGCAGTCATGGCGGAAGGCCATAGTAATCTGCTCGGCCACCTTTTCATATAAATCAGAGGTTTCCCGGCCAAGATAGTATTCCAGATTTGACAAGTGGAGCCTGGTTTCGGTGAAATAGCCGGGGAAAAGTATCCTTCTGGCCTGATAAATTATATCAATAATCTTATCATAGGAAGGCATCGACACCGGACTGATATGGTCGTAAACCTCATTACTTCTCCAGTTATGGAGCAGTTTTTTTACAACCGGCGGGATTTTTTCATGCTGAAAATAATCTTCCGCCAGCAGGTGATCGCATTTTTTACCAGTCTCCATTATTTATTACTCGCTTTTTCAATAACATAAATGCCATAATTGGCTCTTAATCGGCACAGGTATTTGATAATCCTGCCTTTGGTATGACTGCTATCGGTGATAATTGCCGTTTCGCTGACGATATTATAACCCACATCTCTGGCAAATCTTCTGAAATCCTTAATCGTTATCACCCGAATATTCGGTGTATCGTACCAGTGATACGGCAGTTGGTTATTTTTGGGGGCCATGCCGTAGAGTAAAAGATCTAACCTGATGGAATAATGACTAAAATTTGGAAAGCTCACAATCACCTTGCGGCCGATTCTGGCCAGTGAGCGGAGCAGGGCGGCCGGCTGATAAACCTGTTGCAGGGTCTGGCTCAGGATCACATAATCAAAGGACTGGTCGGGATAATCTTCCACCTCCAGGTTAATGTCTCCTTGAATTACATTTAATCCTCTAGCGATACATCTTGCCGCATTTTCTTCATTCTGGTCAATGCCATAACCCTTTACCCCGCTATTTTGCTCCAGCCAGGCCAGCAAATCGCCCCGGCCGCAGCCAAGATCAAGCACTGAACTGCCCGGCCCGATATGGCGGGCGATAATCTGCAGGTCGAAACGGAGCTTGTTTTCAGGAAATTCCATCTAAAAATCCTTTGATCAGATCGATAAATCTCTGGTTGGGAATAAGAAAGGCATCATGGCCGCAATCCGCCTCTATTTCACAAAAACTTACGCTCTGGCCGGTTCGCTTGAGCGTTTTCACTAGTTCCCTTGCCTGATAGGTCGGATAAAGCCAGTCGGAAGAAAAGGAGACCACCAAAAATTTTATCCGGTTTCTGCTTTCCTGGTCATCAGTCATAAAAACACTGTTTTTTCGGTTGGTTATATCAAAATAATCGGCGGCCCTGGTGATATAAAGCAGCGAATTGGCATCAAAACGCTGAACAAACTTATTACCCTGATACCTTAAATAACTCTCAACCTGAAAATCAGCATCAAAACCGAAGGAGAAACTATCCTTGCCCTGCAGTCTGCGGCCGAATTTCCTGCGCATGGCCTCATCGGAAAGGTAGGTTACATGACCGATCATTCGGGCAATAGCCAAACCCAGATTGGGTTTTCCGCCTTGATAATAATCGCCATGATTCCAGTTGGGATCGGCCATAATCGATTGCCTAGCCACCTCGTTAAAGGCGATGGCGAGAGCTGAATGCCGCATGGTGGTCGCCACCGGCACCGCAGCCTTTAACATCTGAGGAAAACGCAGGCACCACTCCAATACCTGCATGCCGCCGACCGAACCGCCAATCACCGCCAACAGTCTTGTTATTCCGAGATAATCAATTAGTTTTTTTTGGGCCTCGACCATATCACCGATCGTTACCATCGGAAAATCAAGGCCATAAGGTTTACCCGTGGCCGGATTTATGGACGAAGGCCCGGTTGAACCATTACAGCTCCCCAGAATATTAGAGCAGATGACAAAATATTTATCGGTATCGATCCCCTTGCCGGGGCCGACCATAAAATCCCACCAGCCGGGTTTGGCATCTTCCGGCTCATCTGGATAATAACCGGCAACATGAGAATCGCCAGAAAAGGCATGGGTGATTAAAACGGCATTATCTTTGACCTTAGATAATTCACCAAAGGTCTCATAGGCGATGGTAACGTCCTTTAGTTTTTCGCCGCTTTCAAGCACCAGAGCGGTATCGGAGATGGTGAAATATTGTTTTTCCACCATGGTTTCAGGCTTATTTTTTTCAATCATTTTTTCTGCTAGGCAAGCATATCGCAAATGGCAAAAAATCAAATATTATCCAAAAAATCACGCAGACACTGCCGCAAATCATCCAGACTAAGCATGGACAAGGCCTTGTCAGCCGCGGCTATTTTCCGTTTTCTTTCCCTGCTTTCCGGCCAATCATCCAGCACTTCGTCAACCTTCATGGGAAAAAACTTAATCTTGTATTTCTCACCATGCTGGATATATGATATGGAGTATGAATCAGTCAGCACCTTGCCCCTAATCCCGGCTTCTTCAAAGGCCTCTTGCCTGGCAGTCTGCCGGGCCGTTTTGCCCTTGATCGGATTTCCCTTCGGAAATATCCATATCCGGTTGGTTCGGCTGGTAATCAGTACCACCTTCAAGCCGTTGCCGCCGCCCAAATATGGAATCACCCCATATTGCTCTTTTACGCCCATTTCATATTACTATAGTTTGGCGGCAATATCCTGCCAAATGGCAAGGTAGGATAGGGAAGCCGGATTGCGGGGTGAAAAGGTCAATAACGGGGCCCGATAGATGCCCATTTTTTCCACATCCGTTGAAGAAGGCACATAATATTTCAAAAAGGCGGGATACCGTTTTTTTAGCAGCAGCATGGTCTGACGGTGCAGTTTCTTTTGCTTTTGTACCATGGAAAAAAAAGGAATTATTTTTTTCCGTTGATAGCCTTGTTCACCAAATAATTTATAGAGCTGGTCAAGGGTCCGCTCAGATAAGGTGGTGGGAATGACCGGCACAATGATTTTATCGGCAACCTTAAAAATATTTTCAGATAAACGGGAGATATTGGGCGGACAATCAAGAATCACCATATCGTATTCATTATTTACCGCCTTGAGTGCCTTTTTTAATCTTGAACGGCTGTTTTTCATCCTAGCTAGAAAAATATCAAAATCCCTGAAACTCATATTAGCCGGCAGTAAATCAAGGTTATCATAATCACTCGCCCGAATTGACTTAACAAAGCTGTCAGCATCGTTAAAAAAGGCCTTGTCCTTTAAGCTGGTTGACGGCTTAATCCGAAAATAAAAACTCGAGGCCCCCTGTGAATCCAGGTCGCAAAGCAGGATTCTTTGGCCGCAAGCAGAGCCTGCATAGGCCAGGTTTACCGAACTGGCCGTTTTGCCGACCCCGCCCTTATTGCTGTAACACGCTATAATCTTCATTTATCGTCCCCTTTTGCCTGGCTGGAGAAAAGCTGACTGAATAACAATCTGGTATCCGGGCTGTCGAACCTGGCAAAATTATCCATGACTTTTGCCCGCTCCTCTTTCTGAAGCAGGTTAAGCATGGCGGTAAGCGCCCCGATACTTTCTGCCACCTTAATATTTTTGCTGCCCCGGAAATGATTTTGTTTCAGAAAATCCGCCAGAAAAATCTGCTGCACCGAGTAATCGTTAAAGCGTCCCAGATTATCCTGCAGCACCTTCAGGGATTTAATTAAGGCCCTTATCTTTTTCCGGTCAAAAAAAGGAACAAAAAATTCCATGAGATACCTTAGCTTTTTACAGTGTATTCTCAATTTATGCACGGTTTCATCCGGCGTTTCAGCGGTTATCCTGCGAGCTATCCTGCATATTTTCTTGTATCTTTTCAGGATTAGTCTGCAGGCAAAGAGATGCGAGGGCTGATCAGCCAAAATCCCCGGCAGCCATTTATTATCCGCAAAACCGGCCTCAAGTGCCTCGATGCCTTGGTTGTATTCTATGCTGGTCAGTCTTTTGCAAAGGGTTTTATGAAGGTCAAGCCGCTCCCTGGCAAAGGCTGCAAACATGATCTCCAATCCCTCATGGCTGCCCGCAGGAACCAGAGAAAAATAATGCTGTCGGTCAAGCAGGTAAACATCAAGGTCGCGCATCCGGCCGGTAGCCTGCATCAGCGATGAAAGCTCATCCTTTAGATATGCGGTGGTCTTGTCATGATAAATCCCGTTAAATAAATTCACGGCCGAACGGACCTTTCTAAGGCTTACCCGATAATCATGCAGAAATTCAGTATCATAATCGGCTATGATGCCATCCTCATTCCGGCGGGCCAGACCAATAAAAACAGCCGCTATCCGGTTGGCGGCAGCGATGATGGGCTGGTTTCTATCAAGAGCAAGGGCGGGTTTCGGATTATAATTGCTGCCTTTTATTTTCAGAATATCAAATAATAGTGTGCTTTTGGGGCCGCTTTTTTGAGGGCCGCCCTTAGCCGCCGCATCCATAACCATCCTGTATTGCCGCTCATAACCGCGCAAGGGCTGACCGATAATCAGGCTGGCCGACCGCTTCCCCTTCTGGAAGGTAAAACATTTAAGCCTGGCTACGGTTTTTCTTTCATCATCAAGAATATTTTTAACTGCGGCAGAAAAAATTATCTTGCTGCCCGGCAGCAAGGCACGCAGTCTTGAAATATCGCATAAAACATCTTTTACTGCCCCTTCATTTAAGTCTGGCGGACATAAAAATTCGGCGATGCCCTGCTGGCTAATCAGCTTACCGGTACTGCAGTCTATAAGCATAATTTTTTTTCTGCTTTGCAGTAATATCATGTTCCTGCGGCGAAGAGCCTCATTAAAGGTGTCCAAAATTACTACATTTTTTTCTTCTAAATGCGTATTTTCAATGGTAAGGCCGGACTGCAGCAGACCGCCTAGGTTTTTATCAGAAAATATACGGTTAAATATAAAGGTGTTTTTTTCCATGATATTGTTGTTCCGTTTGAACATCCCTAAATAAAACAAAAAACCCGCTGATAATAAACAGTTTTAGTGAAACGATTTTTTATGCATTATTCAATGCATCTAAAATGCTTACGGCAACATGATAGGCAACAGGCGGTGAGACTGAATTGCCAATTTGACCGAGTATTTGATATACCGCTCCTGCAAATTTCCATGATTCAGGAAACCCTTGAATCAACCCAACATCCTGAACTGAAAGTCTAAAATGCTTATTTTTGGCAGGAAACGCTGATGCCTTTTCTCTTGTTGCCTGAACTCCGTTAGGCCATATTTGCATATCCCCCCAAATTTTTTGACCTGCAGTGCTATTTAGGATAGAAGTGGTATTCCTCTTCCCGGTAAAAGCACTTCTAATCGTTGGAGCTAAGTTATCAAATCCTATATTTTGCAGTCCCAAACAGCTCCTAACTCCATTTGTTCTTTTTAACTCAATATCAAATAAAGAACAGGGAGAATAAGACCTGTTTTTACCTAAATGATGCCAAGTATGAGTGGGGCGGGGAGGAGTGAATTTTTTTAATCGGCTTTTATCCCTAAAACCAACAAAGAAAACTCTTTCTCTAATCTGCGGGACACCATAATCTGCAGTATTTATCTTAAATGTAGTTATTGAATAATCTGTTAGTTCGTCCAGTATATATTTTTTTACAAAATTATTAAACTTTGGGTTGAGTATTCCTGGCACATTTTCTGCCAAGAAGACATGGGGATTTATTGCATTAACTGCTCGGCTGAATTCTCCCCACATATTTCTTTCATCATCAGCTCCTTTTTGTGACCCTGCTATTGAAAATGGCTGACATGGCGGCCCGCCATGAACAATATCTACTTGATTTTTATAAGCGGTCCAGTTTATCTTTCTTACATCCCCCTCTTCCGGGCCGCAATATACATGCTTAGAGTTAAGATTTGCAGATAGGGTTCCCTTACATATAGGTATAAGCTCATACGATGCTGTATGCTTATATCCAGCCTTAAGAAATCCTAAATCTAAACCACCTCCTCCACTAAATAAACTAAGTGCAGTCAGACCATTGCATTCTAACTGAGGCATTAACAGATTGGGATCGAATCTTGGTACATTTACTTCATGAATTCTGTCTATAAGTCCTTTTTCCGCAGAAAGTTTAGAAAGGCGTGATTCATGAGATATTTTTCTATACCATGCTCTTTTTTTATCGGTAATATGATAAACTCTTTGAGCATCATTTTTATAGATAGATGTATTATTTTGATATTGTGTTGTTGACATGTTACAATTCCTCAAGATAATCTCTAACCATAATACGTAGCTGCTGAGCATGATTCGCCGTAATTTCTGTCCAGCCTTCAAAATAACTAAAAGGGATATGAGGATTATTTAATGTACTCCCTCTTTTTATTAAATATTGTGCACGATCTTTAACTATTTCAAGCATTCTTAAGGGACTATAGCCTTGATTTAAATCTTGTAATTTTAAGTATTGTTCTTTCTTATACTGCAGTTTCTGAATAGACCTGGCATCATCATATGTATAAAAATCCTTTTTACCTATAATTTTATACATGTCCTCAAGTTTTATTTTTGCTGGTACTAGTTCTGCCAACTTAAAATCCGGTGCAATATATTTTTCTTTATTGTTAATCCAGTCTGCCATCATTG